>OBXD01001184.1_pt1 | contig 9034 bp, 9 predicted proteins | sample 1495381 | NCBI WGS metagenome assembly OBXD01 (sample SAMEA2580144, study PRJEB22360) | human gut metagenome | biome: human gut; feature: human-associated habitat; material: faeces | place: Denmark | collected 2008/2010 | reverse complement strand
TTTATTATAAATATGATTGTGATCTGAATACATATTCTAAAGCTACGCCTATTGTGTTGAATGTATCTGATATTGGTTTTGCAGGATCGGAGCACTTTTTAGATATTTTGCCGGGATATAATAAAGTGACTATAAAATGTAGTAATTATCCTATTGAGGAAATCAAGATAACCGAAGATTTTGATAAGCTGAAATTATTATCAAATATCGGAGAAGTATCTACTAATCTGGGTAATGGTAATACAAGACATACACAAAGGGAGGTTTTATATCCTAATATTTTAACGATGCATCAATTCACCTATAAAAATGGTGTTTTGTCTCCTGTTACAGACTTGTCTATTTATAAAGATAAGCGTAATGCAACGGAATTATTAGGGGCTATTCCATTAAGATACGCCTCTTGTGAATCTGGGCTAAAAACACCAACTACGCAATCGTACAATTATGAGTGTGCAATACAAGTCCGACAACGTTGTGGAACAAAATACGATCCTATTAACGACGTAACCCCCAATTCGGTATTTAATGACTCGATTGTAGTTATCGGTGCAAAGAAAGACGCTTTATTTTTAGGAAAGGGAGGAGCTCTTTCTCTCAATATGAGTATTAAGGTTTTGCAAAAGGATAAATATGATTCTCCTTTTGGTGGTGGTTTGGTTCCTTCCGAGGATGGTATTACATATTTAAAAGATATAATTAAAGTAGGAATAAGAATTGGCGATAAATATGTTTCTAAAGATAATTACGGGCGGTTTACGTGGAGTGATACCCCGTCTACTATGTCTATAAATTTAGATCAATCTAGTGTAGAAAATGCTGATGGAAAAATGGGAACAGGGTTTGTCTCATTGTATAAAACATACGGAGTACTCGGTAAGTATTCTGATGCAGACGGTGTTGTAATGGATATTCCGACTAATTTATTTGGCACGCTTGAAATGTCTATATATGCTCCGACATTGACGGAAAGAGAGGGGCAAATTCCGTACGGATATTTAATAAAAGATTTAAAACTAAGATATTGCCATCCGTTAGATATGGACGACGATAAAGACTCCGACCGGATTTACGAGAATGTTGTTAATGAAAACTTTATTAACGAATTAGACGAAATAGAGTTTAGGATTTCGAGTTATAACAACGATGGAGCGTGCTACAGTAAAGTCTTGTTATTGGATGAATATCTGAAAGACAACCTTTATTCATCTATTGAAAAGACTTTAATTCGCCCGGAAGAGCTTTTAATAAGAAGAATTATTAATCAATACGGAGCTACCAAAATAAAACTAACACAGGTATTATTAAATAGTAACTCTATAACTCCTATATCCGTTCTTTCGGATAACTACATGAAAGGAAAACGTTTCATGATAGCAGGCGGAGAAATAGATTTCGCCAATGAACAATTTACCTGTAAAATGATAGAAGCATAATGACGATTCAAATAAAAAATAAAGCTATTCCATCATCGCCCCGGTCAAAAAATTATCCGACTGGGGCGATTGTTAGCGTGTCGTCTGGCGGAGGCGGTGGAGTGACTTCCAACGGTAGCGGATCAAATGTTACTATTCTAGGAAAAGACGATTTGAGATCGGCGACAGATTTAAATGTTTTCTCATCTCTTCGCACGCTTGCAGAGATATTATCTATAATTGTAACGAAAGACGACGCCGAAACGAAGCTAACAGATAGTAATGTTTTATCATCACTCCGAGTAAACAAAGAACTTGATACAATCAACGAAAGGTTTAAGGATGCTATCGACGCTTTAAAAGACTCGTATCTATCCAAAACAGCGCCAGACGAAACGCAATTCCTTATCAAGTTGCTAGGCGGTTTAATCGTTGATAACGGGCTAGACGTAACGAAGGGGATTTCTACAGATACGTTGACCGCAACGACAGTAACAACGCAAATACTCAACGTTCTTGATAAACTGATTGCGAAATCTGCTACTTTCTCCGGTGATATATCTTCGAGTGATTATGCGGAGAATTTAATCGGTTGGCTGATCGGCAAAAACGGTCATATAGACGCGAAATCTCTTCGTTTGCGTGACTTTCTTGAAGTTCCTGAATTACGCTATAACCGCGTATCAATCGTTTCGGGCGAAGAGTGGAACGCTCCGGGCGGTGGGATTCTCGAATCTGTTGATATGGATAATCAGATTCTTTATCTAAAGTTAGAACCGGGCGAATTTGCAGAAATAGAGATAGACGATATTTGCAAAGGTATATTCAATAACTCAACAGGATTTCAAACCGCATATTTTCGTATTGCTGAAAAGCTAGGTGATTCCACGTTTAAATATGCGCTCCGATCTGGTACAAGCGTACACCCTTGTAAGGCTATGCACTTTGTCGCATACGGTAACTTCACGAATGAAGATCGGCAAAGGTCGAGTTATTCAACACAAAGTTATGTCCGGTATCTTACAGGTGTAAACGGTTGGGAGATTACAAAGGAAATGATTGCTATGCAGTTGGGTGACTTGTCTAACTTGAAATTGTTTGGTATCGACATGACCGGACATTCGGCGTATTTGCGCAACATCTACATGACCGGGGTAATCAAACAGATTTCGGACGATGGAGTAACAGAAAGCCGCGTCCCCTGCTTTAAAGGAGAATGGAAAGCCGGGACTTATTACTATTACGACGAAGTAACTCACAACGGTGCATCATGGCTCTGTATCTCCGAGAAACCAACAACGCAAGAGCCGGGCGAAGACATGCCGGATTGGTTGGAAAAGTCAGCAGCAGGAAAGGACGCTGTAGTAGTTAACATAATGAGTTCTAACGGCAACATTTTTCAGAATGGCTCTGTATCTACAGTTCTGACCGCCTATGTGATAAAAGGGGATACAGACATAACAGAGAGTGTCCCTGCTTCTCGTTTCTCATGGGAAAAAGAAAGTAATAATCCGGACACGGATAAGATATTTAATGAAACCCATGTCGGGCACGGGCATGTGCTTATACTCACCTCGGATGATGTTTGGGGGCGTGCTACCTTTAACTGTATTGTAAATTTGTAAAACCGCTAAATTATGAAAATAAAAGATTGTATAGTTTTTGCAAAGTGTGTGCGTAATCCTGACTCGCCTTTGACTGTAGATGTTCAAACAGTTCATGGAGAGAATTCCACTTGCGCATATCACCAAAATGAAGAATTATCTTCCAAAGATGTGTGTTTTCCAAAAACAAAGGTGACATTGTCGCAGATAGATTTGAGTAAATTTCCCGATGGTACTCGGGTTCTGCAAGTTGGTCCGCCACTGATAATAGATATTCCCGACAGTTATATTGAGGCTGTCCGAAATTCGCAATTAGGCAGTGATAAGCAACCTCCTTGTAACTGTTTAGAAGATAGTCGGGCGACTTACCGCAAAACTCAATTAAGTTTTTTAATTGGTAAATCGAAGCTAGATGGCACATAGTTTCCTCAAACCAGATTAAACCTGATATTTCTCCCGTACAAGTTCCGTTGATTAGGCTATGGCAGTATTCATGTGAGAATTGATATACCCATCTCCACCATTCATCGCCTTGCGTACTTAGAAATATCAAGTGTCCGTTAGGTATTTTACTGCATTGAGGAACTCCTGGACGATATTCTATCATACATAGAGTTGACATATCTACTGATTTCTCCAATGACAATGCAAAGTCATTCTGAATGTTAACTAATAGTCCATGAACGATTTCTCTATTGTATATACCGAAAACATCATCGATGGGCATGAATAGATTTGATGCAATATTAGAAAGTGCTGACATAATAATTGAAGTTTTAAATGTGACGAAACAAATGTAGTAATAATAATAGAACGCTCTACATTCTGAATGATAAAGTTTTAAATGTGACAATTTTCAACTGCCATTCGTAGGCGTTTCTTATTTAGATAATAATATTGCCAATCGCAAGAGGACAAATTACCATCGTCGATTTGAACGACGCTAAATCAATGAGTCTGTATTTGGGAAGTAATCAACCGCTAACCCAAATCTTTAACAAAGAAAACAGTTCGTATGTACCGAATTGGACGGCTTCACCGTTCTTGGTCGTTACTCCTGAACTGTATGTATCCGGTACAACAACAAACGTTATCAGCCGATTAAAAGCCGCTCCGACTTACACGATCAACGGCGGCGCGATAACGGCTTTTGGCGGAACGGTAGCTGCTGCAGCACCTTATGCCTTAACAATTAAAAATAACATGACTACCGCGTCTCAATTAAAGGTAGAATGTTCAGCCATTTACGTTGATCCCGATACAGGTTTAGAAACTCCCGTTAAGGCAGTTATTAACTACACTAAAACTGAAAACGCGGGGCAGCTCATTTGCGCTATTGCCTACGCGCCTAAAGGGAACGTATTTAAAAACGATCAATCCTCTACGTTAACGGCGCATTGCGATATGTGGAGAGGCAGCAATATTGATGCGGATAAAGTATCTTATCAATGGCACAAATTGAAATCCGATGGCACTTGGGAGTCTTTAGCCGCTTCGAACGCTTACGGTATTACAGGAACAACCACAAATGAAATATCTATTCCGGCTAGCGCTGTTCTAAACTTCGAATCATTTAAATGTGTAATTAAAGACACCGATTCGGCGAGTGGTACATATAACACGTCTGTGAGCGATATTATTTCGTTCTCCGATCTTTCTGATCCGTATATAATTGAAGTATCTTCCACGACGGGCGATAAGTTTGTAAACGGTCAAGGAAGTACGACCCTAAACGCGAAGGTTTGGCAGAATGGCGAAGCGTTTGCCGATAGTGCGGCGGATACAAAGTTTGTATTCTCTTGGAAAAAATATAATAAAGACGGCACGCAGGATACTGCTTGGGGAACTTCCGGTGTAAAAACAGGAAAGACCATCACCGTCACCTCTGCCGAAGTAGATGTAAAGGCAACATTTATAGTTGAATTATCCTTAAAATAAAAGCATGATAGTAGCAAGAGGACAAATAACGATCAGCGTAACGAAGGACGGTCAATATCCCGTACAAGAGTTTGCGAAGTCTACATCTTCAACCGTTGCACCTACAAGCGGATGGGCTAAGACTCCGCCCGCTTGTAGTACGACCGAATATCTGTGGATGCGTACGGGCGTGGTTATTCCTCCGGCTACGTCTCCCGCATCATGGACTACCGTTCGTATTGGTGCAATAAATGGTGCAACCGGAGCAAAGGGGGATAAAGGAGATACAGGACCGACCGGATCACAGGGCATTCCCGGTACTTCGCAATTCTTTCATGTGAAGTACTCCGCTAATGCGAACGGTAATCCGATGTCTGACACTCCGAACACTTATATCGGTACAGCGGTGACAACGAGTGCGACCGCTCCGACTTCTTATACCTCGTATAAGTGGGTACAATTAAAAGGGGCGCAAGGTGTAAAAGGAGATCAAGGTATTCAAGGACCGACCGGAGCCAACGGACAAACTTCTTACTTACATATCAAGTATAGCGATAATGGTACGAGTTTTACCGCTAATAATGGTGAGACTCCGGGTGCGTACATCGGGCAATATGTTGACTTCACCGCGACAGACAGCACCGTTTTTTCTAAGTATGTTTGGACGAAAGTAAAGGGGGATAAAGGAGATCAGGGAGACAAGGGGGAACAAGGCGAAAAAGGTGAAACCGGACTTCCCGGCTCTTTGCTCCGTCCGCGTGGTGAATGGAAAGCAAACACTAACTACGTTAACAATACGCAGTATCGCGATACTATAATCTACAACGGTAATACTTATTCGTGTCGTGCGGATCATAATTCCGGCTCTTCTTTCGATGTGACGAAATGGACTTTGTTTAACGACTTTGTTAATGTCGCTACGCAGTTGTTAGTAGCTCAAAATGCAACGATCGACATATTAGGAACATCGGGTTTATTTGTCGGTAATTTATCAAAAACGCAAGGTTGGTTAATAACGGGCGGTTCGATTAAGCATAATGTAACCGGGCTTGCATTAACAGCAGACGGGAAATTATCACTCCCCGCAACGGGTGCAATGTTGGTCGGGAATAAGACGTTTATCACTGACGGAAAGATTGTAACCGATTTTATCGACGTTAAGACCCTAGAAGTTGAAAAACTGAATGGCGCGACAGGTACATTTAAAAGGCTACAAGGGACAAAATTAGTAAATAACAAAGAAGTCGTAATGTGTGAAATTGGATTCAGCCCAACCGAAGGAAAAATGTATTTTGAGGGTGATATGCAGCATCAAGGAGTATTCAATGATCCCATAGAAGGGAGTCGGAGTTACAGATTCTATACGGCAGATTTATGGTGTAGAGGACAATTCGGACACCAACAAATGACCTCTCTTTCATTTAGTTCAAATTCAACTTGTGATTTTTTTGCACATATTTATAATTATGGTACGGACACCTTTTATCATAAATATGGAAAAGCCGGACAACCGATTGACTGTGTTTTTTTAGAAGGGAGCGGAAATAATGTGGCATATATTTGTGATTCGCCTCGGCGGAAAATGGTTACAGTTGTAAATAACTCCAATTACGTAAAAAGAGTTATGGTTACGTATCAAAGCAGCAATACTGTAACTATTCAACCGTGGAACTTTTTAATTTTTATAACTGCTGATACATACACTCTTAATAATCCAGCCCGTGTTGTTAATTTACACGTTATGCAATAAATTATGAAAATAGATTTTAGAAAAATTCAAGTAAAAGACATCGAAGGGAATAACAGTACCGTCGATATTGCAAAAATGCTAGGCAATACTATCTATCAGAAAACCGCCGATTTGGGCGAGTTGGAATTAGCTCAACAAATCTACAAGAATGGTGAAGTAGATTTGTTGCCAGAACAGGCGGAACGCATCAAAGAGTACGTAAAAACTAACTTTGTCGCCGTTGTGCAGATTGCAGTGAACGAGGCTTTATTGGTAGAATAAGAGCTACCAAAAGTAACATGAAATACATAAAATAAAAATATGGACGAATGGTTAAAAATCATAGGAGCGTTAGGAGGATTAGAGGCGATCCGATTTACTGTTACTTTTCTAGCGAATCGAAAAACGAACGCTAGAAAAGAAAAGGCTACGGCGGATTCTATGGAGCTTCAAAACCTACTTTCTATCATTGACAATCTAAACAAGCAGATTGAACGGTACGACGAGCGACTAAAACAACGAGACGAGAAAGTAGATACGATTTATCGAGAATGGAGAACCGCACAGGCAGAGGTGCAAAATTGGATGCGTAAATACTACGAGCTTGAATTAGCTTTGAAGGATGCGGAACATAACCGATGTGATAGACCGGACAGCGAATGCAGCCGGAGAACTCCGCCGCGTAGACCAATTACAATTAACAATCAAAATAAAGAGGAAAGCAATGAATAAAATAGACTCGATTATCATCCATTGTTCGGCTACGCGCGCCGGGCAGGATTTAACCGCAAAAGACATTGATCGTATGCACCGGGCACGCGGATTTAACCAGATCGGATATAATTATGTTATTCGGATTGATGGTACGATAGAAATAGGGCGATCTTTAACAGTTGACGGGGCGCATTGTAATACGAAGGGTTTTAGCGAATCTTCGTATAATAAACATAGTGTTGGTATTTGCTACATAGGTGGTTTGGATGCAAACGGAAAGCCCGCAGACACAAGAACGATCGCCCAAAAAGCGGCTTTGCGCGAGTTGGTTGCTAAACTCTGCAAAGAATATGAGATAATCGAGGTTCTCGGACATCGTGATACTTCGCCCGATCTGGACGGAAGCGGAGAGGTAGAGCCGAAAGAATATATTAAGGCGTGCCCCTGTTTTGATGTACGCTCCGAGTTTCCTAATTTCTTGCGTAATACAGTAGTTCGACCATGAAACGACTGATTTATATTATCATATTGCTAATATTAGCAATATGTTTCGTGTCATGCCGAACTCAATATATCCCGGTTGAGTCCGTTCGCACTGAATACAAAACACGTGATAGTACCCGTTATGATAGCATCTATCAACGAGATAGTATTTATACGCTCATAAAGGGCGATACAGTTTATCTGTATAGATATAAGTATCTGTATCGCTACTTAACAACGAATCGTACCGATACGATTCTTAAAAACGATTCTATTCGTGTGCCTTATCCGGTTGAAAAGAAGCTAAACCGATGGCAATCTATTAAAATGGAGCTAGGCGGATGGGCGTTTGGAATTATAATTTTGTTTACTCTGATAATAATTGGTCAGATAATATTCAAATCTAAAAAATAATTAGTATATTTGTGTACGGGTGGGGATGTCTGTTGTATCATCTCTCTGTGGAAAGTTGCTAATTTTCGAGGACGGGAGACAATACGTTATTTATTCCATTAAGAATGAGAGGTTGTGCCAGCATTTGACACGACCTCTTTTTATTTATATACAATAAGAAAACCCCGCAACGGCTCACATTGCGGGGTTGGTGTCAAATAAGAATCTTAACCGAGTTTAAGCGATGTTTGATGAATCATTTCGCTTACGTCCTTCAAAGCATTTAAAAATGTTTGAAGTTCATTATCAGTAAAGCGAGCCTTTTTCCCGTTTACGATGTTACCGTTAATTCTTTGATATAGCCAATTTCTTGACTTTCCGAAATATTTCTTTGCTATATAGCTAAACGAAATAGCCTCCGGCAATTCTCCGAGTTTATCCCGCAATATAGCTTCTTCCGCTCTTTCAATAAAATCATTACAAGCGTCTACGGTTGCTTTTAGTCCGGATTCAGACGCTTTTTTATAGGCTTCTTTCTGGGCTTCTGGCAGCGCATTATATTTTGCTTGCATTTCTTTTTTGAAAGCGTCTTTTTCTTCCTGTGTAGATAAGGTTTTAAATCTTTCAAAATCCGCTTTCATTTCGGGCGTTGGCAAGCAGGCGTTTATATCTATCATATTTTAAAGTTTTAATCCCTCCCCGAAGGGAGGGAGGTTAATTATTCTTTTAATTTTTCCCGAATCTCATTCATCCGGTCAAGTATGTCATTTATTAATGCT
>OBXD01001182.1_pt1 | contig 9054 bp, 8 predicted proteins | sample 1495381 | NCBI WGS metagenome assembly OBXD01 (sample SAMEA2580144, study PRJEB22360) | human gut metagenome | biome: human gut; feature: human-associated habitat; material: faeces | place: Denmark | collected 2008/2010 | reverse complement strand
GCGCCCGGATGAAGGCTTCGGTTTCGCGCCCGGCGGTGCCGTTGCCCACGGCGGCGACTTCCGCGCCGTGTTTCTTGGCGAGGCGGAGGAGCGTTTCCCCGGCTTCGGTGCGGGCCTTGTCCGATCCGGCGTGCGGGTTGATGGTCGCGTATTCGAGCAGTTTCCCTTCACGGTTGAGGCAGACGATTTTGCAGCCGGTGCGGAAACCGGGGTCCACGGCGAGGATGTTCTGAGCGCCGAGGGGCGGGGCCAGCAGGAGCTGGCGCAGGTTTTCGGCGAACACGCGGATGGATTCGGCGTCGGCGCGCTGTTTGAGCTGGTTGCGGAGTTCGGTCTCCAGCGCGGGCGCGAGAAGCCGCCCGTAGCCGTCCAGCGCGGCTGCGCGCACTTCGCGCCCGCAGGGGCCGTCGTTGCGGACGAAGAGGCAGGCCAAGAGGTCCTGCGCCTGATCCTCATTGCGGGGGCGCAGGGAGAGGCGCAGGAAGCCTTCCTCTTCGCCCCGGAACATGGCGAGGATGCGGTGGGAAGGGGCTTGCGCGGCGGGTTCGTCCCACGCGAAATAGTCGCGGTACTTGGCGGCGTCGGGAACCTCTTCCTTGCCGGAAACGGCTTTGCTCCGCATGAGCCCTTCGCGCCCGAAGAGTTTACGCAGGCGTTCGCGGGCGGGCTGATCCTCGGCGAAGCGCTCCGCGAGGATGTCACGCGCTCCGGCAAGCGCCGCTTCCGCATTCGGCACGCCCTTTTCGGCGTCTACATAGGCGGCGGCCATCGCTTCGGGGAGGGTGTGATCCTGACGGGCCAGCTGATCGGCCAGCGGTTCGAGGCCGCGCTCCTTCGCCATTGAGGCGCGGGTGCGGCGCTTGGGGCGGTAGGGCAGATAAATGTCTTCAAGGACGGTCAGCGCATCGGCGGCTTCGACCTTGGCACGCAGTTCGGGCGTGAGGAGGCCGCGTTCCTCCAGCGAGGCGAGGATGGCTTCGCGCCGTTTGTCCAATTCCTTCAGGGCGGCGAGGCGATCACGGATGGCGGTGACCGCCACTTCGTCGAGGCTCCCCGTGGCTTCCTTGCGGTAGCGGGCAATAAAGGGGACCGTGGCGTCCTCGTCGAGCAGGCGGATGACGGCTTCGGTTTGCTGTGGGCGTATATTCAGTTCTTGGGCTATGATGGATGCGTAGTTCTGCACGCGTGTTCCTTATCTGTTTGACGGATTACGGGAAGGTCCGGCACCGTTATGGGTGCCTGGGCGGACATGCCGGATGGAAAAGGAGGCATGGCGCCGAGCGACGGTATGCTTTTTCGCGGAAAAAGAAAACGCCCGCCGGATTCCGGTGAAACCCTTGACCTTGGGGCCCCGGGTGACCATAGTAAAGGATATTTCCCTCTAAGGAGTTTTCATGAACACGCCATCTTCAGCCCTTTCCGATGAAATGAAAGGGGCGATGTCCACTCTGCTCAATGCCGTTATTTTTGAACAATGGCTCCGTTTTTCCTGGATTGAGGAAGACGAGGAAGGGGATTTCTGCATCCAGATCCCCGCGGAGACGGTCAGCGAACTTGTGGAGGATTACCCCGAATACGAGGGGTTGATCGCCCAGCTCAACGGGACCATCGTGGATGCGGACATGGCCTGTTCCGCCGTTCTCGGCTATGCGCGATCCTCGCTTGGGGAACAGAGCCTCGCCGTGCTGGAGCACAACGAATTCCAGAATATGGTGGGGCGTTTCCACCAGTGGCTCAACGACAACGTGGAAGCGCTGGATCAGGACCCGAAGAATTTCGATCAGTGGTGCGAGCTGTTCCTCGCCGACTTGCAGCAGGCCAAGGACGGCAACGCGTAAGGCTTCGCGGGCTTCGGCACCGACGGGTTCCGCTTACGGGAATGGAGTACCTTTGAAACGGTACAGCTTTCAAAGGTCCCCGAGACTATCGAGCGGGCGGTCTGTGCCGTTTTAGAGAAAGGCGGGAGCGATGTTCCCGCCTTTCTCTTTTGGGTTGCAGGAAAAAGCCAGGCCGCCCTTGTGTGGAGCGGCCCTGGCTTGGGAAACATGGCGGGGGGGGGGGGTGTCCCTGTTCAGCACGATGAGGTGTGGGGTAAGGAAAGGATACGCTTGACGGAACGGTGTTATTTGCCCCAAAGCGAAAGGCGCGGCCCGGCGTCAGCCAGCGCGTCGAGGGGGATGTCCACGACCTGCGACCCGGCGGCCCACGGAGCCACCTGATACGGCTGGAAGAAAATGCGTATGCCCTCGGGCGTGAGCGCAAAGCTGGAAAAGTTTTCGGCTTCGGGGGCGGTGCCGCTGCGGAGCATGTCGTCGTTGTACATGTCGCCGAGGGATTTGGTCAGGGCCTTGGTGCAGTAGCGGCTCATGACGTCGAGCGCCGTATCCAGATTTTCGAATACGTCATACAAATCGATGAGCGCGCCGCTCTTCATATCATAGGTCGTCGTGGTGATTTCCAGGTTGCCGTGCGCGCCGCCGGTATAGCTGGCGGTCTTCCAGACTATCGAAAGGACGGACGGCGTGGAACGGGTCGTGCTGTAGGTCGTTTCGAGTTCGTAGGGCACGCCCAGATCCGGTTCTTCGCCATAGGTATTCTGGAACGTGTCCACCGCCTGATGCGCCCAGTCGGCCACATCGGCATCCACGCGGGCATTGCCGGTTATCGGGTAATGGACCCGAATCTGAAGCTTGCCGGTTTGCCGGGAAACCACGGCGTCGCGCTCGTTCAGGGCGTTGGCGTACGTGGGTATCGCCAGCGCAACGGTACAGCACAGCAGGAGAAAACGGACGAAGTATGACATGGGAAATCCTGTTCCGAATGATTTTGTGGCAGACATGACATCCGGAAGCCGTTTTGTCTAGAGGTTAGAGATCAGATCCGGCACGCCCCGTACAGGCGGGCCAGCCACGGCCTCGAATAGATTTCCAGCCTGAGCCTGAGCCAGCTCCACCCCGCGTCGCGTACTTTGAAGCGGTGCACGGCCTCGGGCGCGGCAGGCGGGTTGGCTCCCATGCGGGTGGTGAAGAATACGGAAAATCCGGCTTTCCGCCCCTCTTCCCGCGCAACCTCGGACCCGCTTCCCCACGGCCAGCACAGCGAGCGCACAGGATGCCCCAGTTCCCGGCGGAGCGTTTCCGCGCAGGCGCCCAGTTCTTCGTGCACACGGCTGCGGCGGGCCGCTTCGCTCTCCAGCGTACCCAATCGATCCGGGGAAAATCCCGCTACAAGCGTTTCCAGCGCGGCTACATTTCCCGCCGATTGAAAGAAAGTACGGGCCTCCGCCGGTTCTTGCGGCACGAGGCGCTGCACGGCGGCGACCAGATCAGGGGAAGGGATGAATGCCCGGCTGTACAGGAAGGGGCGTTCTTTGAAGCGGGGCAGGCCCCAGACTTCGGGGAAGTCGACCGCGTTGAACGTGTTCGCCCGCGTTCCGGGGACGTGGAAGCGTTGCCCGGCGGCTTCCAGTGCGGAGGCGGGCTTCTGGTGCCTGTCGTGGCGGTTCACCGGGCCCCATTCCGGGCCGGCGAAAACGGCGAGGTGGCGGGCGGAGTGCGCGGCCACGGACATGACGCCGCTGGATTCCATGTGTCGGGCTTCTTCCCAGGAAAAGAACATATCGCGGCGTACCTGATAGCCGAAGGGGGTGTCGTGCATGGGCGCATCCACGGGAGGGAGGCTGGACGGAGGCAAATCCTCCCAGACTTCGGCAAGGGTCGGGCGGCATTTTTTTTCGGCCTCCATCCGTTCGGTGACGGCAAAGACGACGCCTTTGTGCCCGTATTTCCGCAGGATGGGCCATGCGTAGACGTAATTGTCCAGGTACCCGTCGTCAAAGGTGATCAGCAGGGAACGCGGCGGCAGCGGTGCGCCCTTCAGCAGAAAGTCCTCCGCTTCATCAAGGCCGATCCCGCGCCAGCCGTGTTCGGCCATGCCTCGGCACTGGTCTTCAAAATGTTCCGGGCTGACGGCGATGGCCCCCGGAAAGCGGCTGACGTAATGGTACATGAGTACAGGAAGGCTGTATGCGCTCATGGGGCATCCTTGAACTGTTTGGAGGGAATTCGGGGGAATGGTCTGGTCTGCGGAGGGGATGGGGCCTTGCCTGTTGTTCTTCCCCGCCGGAGAGGGATGGGGAAAACGCCGTACACCGTGAGGTGCGCTTCCGAACACCGTGCGTGCCGCTTTTTTATGATGAAGCGCGCAAGGTTTCAACCATGCTCTGATACAGAAAAAGGGGCGGCCCCTTCATCGGAGCCGCCCCCCGGAAGGGTGGATCAAAGGTTGCCGCTGCGTTTGCGCTGTTTGGTTCCTGTGTTTGATGCCCACTGGTGTTCGTGCGTGAGGAACTGCATCGGATTGATCGGCTTATCGCGGAGCCGCACTTCAAAGTGCAGGTGAGGGCCCGTAACCCGCCCGGTCCTGCCGAGATTGCCGATATACTGGCCTTGCTTGACCTTCTGGCCTTTCCGGACTCCGAGTTTGTCCAGATGGGCATAACGCAGGGTGACGCCTTTTCCGGCATCGATGTCGATGGTCAGGCCATAGGAGCCTTTGCGGCCGCTGTACACGACTTTGCCGGGCGCGGAAGCAACGACTTTTTCCCCGCGGTTTCCGGCGATATCCACGCCCGCGTGCATGAGCCGCCTGCGTTTGACGGGATGCTTGCGGGGGCCGAAGGACGACGTGACCCGGATAGTTTCCTTGATGGGCTGGATGAGCGAAAGAGCCGGGTAGAGCGACGGTTCCTTGAGCAGTTCCGGCGTGACTTCAATGTCGCCGTCGTCGAATTCTTCATCGGGGATGGGAGTGAAGCGGACGTTGGAACCGTTCTGGCTGACGGCGGCGCCGGCTGTCTGGAGTTCGCGGCGGGCCGTGTAGGAAAGCGCTTCGCGTGTCGGGGGGCGATAGTCATGCAGGGCCGTCAAGGAATCCTGATAGCGGACGATGGAATACTGGTGGTGTTGCAAGCCGGATTGTTGTGGAGCGCAGGCGGTGAGGAGAAGGAGGCAAAGGAGGGGGGAGAAAAGAGCAAGCCTTTTTGCTGCGCTGAAAGACAAATACGAAGGTTTGAGCGTCATGAAGGATTCCTTGTTTACAGGGGCCGTATGCATAGCGGAGGAGAGGGGGGGGCGCCCCGGTCGTGATGTCATTGCGGAAAGAAGGAAGTACGTTAGCATCCCGGGCAAAAGCTGTCGAGTCGTTGGATTTTTTTGAGGACGCCTCAGCCAATCAGCTACAAAAAGGAGCGGTTACGGTGGGATAGCGGATGGTTTTGTTGTTTTTCCGCTATCAGGTTTAAAAAACTGTACATATTTTTCCCTACATGATTTTTCAATGATCATGGCGGATAAGAACGGCCTGTTGGAAACCGCAAAGGGGGGAATTTTTTTTCGGAAAAAGAAAACCCGTATTATCGTAAATAGGAACTTTTCTAAATGAATTAACCGTCCAATGGAGGAGCCCTTCCTGTGGCCTCCTCACCTTCCGAGGGCAGTATGCTTTCCATGTATGTGTGGAGGATCAAAAGTGCAGAAGGGGGGAGGACGGAACTTGGCGAATGGGCGGAACTATGGCAGAGTAGGGACACGAAACCCAAGAACCAAGAGGTGCTATGCGTACAATATCCTTCACTTTCGCCTCTTTTTGCCGTATTACCGCCCTTGCCGTTTTGTCTTTTTCCTTGGCGGGCTGCGGACTGATGGATTACGGCGGAGGAGGGTCCGGCACGCGGGGGACGAAGACGTACACGGTGCGGGGAAAAACCTACAGGCCCTATCTGTCGGCGGACGGGTATAGGGAAGACGGGGTCGCCTCGTGGTACGGCAGGGATTTTCACGGAAAAACCACGGCCAACGGCGAACGCTATAATATGTATGCGATGACCGCCGCGCACAAACTGTTGCCGCTCGGGACCAAGGTGCGGGTCACGCATCTGAGGAACGGAAAGTCCATCGTCGTGCGCGTCAACGACCGGGGACCGTTCGTCGGGGATCGGATCATCGATCTTTCGTATGCGAGCGCGAAGGAACTGGGCATGATCGGCACGGGTACGGCGCGTGTCCGTGTCGAGGCGATCGAAACCTTTGGCGGCGCGTCCCCCGGCGATATGAACGGGAGCTTCTACATCCAGATCGCCGCGCTGAGCAGTCAAGCCTCGGCTCAGGATCTTGTGCGGCGGCTGCAAAACCGGAATCTCGGCGGGCGGGCGTTCTACGCGCCTTCTCTGGGGCTCTGGCGTGTGCAGGCCGGGCCGTTCAACTCGCTGAACCGCGCTGAGGATCTCTCGGACGAGCTGAACAGGCAGTATCCCGGCAACTTTGTGGTCGCGGATTAAAGGCGGAAGCGGAAGGGGAGCCTTTTTTGAAACGGCTTCCCTTCCGCCGTGTTTTCCACGCTTCCCCTTCGGCTTTTGGGCATACGGGCTCCCCGTTCAGGGTGTTTCTCATGGCGGAAGGCCGTGAGAAGGTTTCGGGGCGGGGTGAAACCGTTGACAACGGTGCTTGGCTGCTGTATGTTTCTTCCCACGTAAAGGGGAGTAACTGGGTTCTTGAGACCCGGGTAACGTCAACAGCATGGCTTCGGCCTGGCGTTACCATCAAGCTTTGACTTGATGAGTGAGACCTTCACGGCACATGTTGCCGGAGGGTCTTTTTTGTTTTCTCCGGCGACCAAACGCAACAAGGAGTAAAACATGATGTTCGCTCTTCTTCCCGTCCTGAAGGGGCGCGCCTGCGGAGGTTCCGATGGTCGTTGAGCATTCCGTGACGGAAGTCGTCCTTTTCTGTGTCCTCATCATCGTCTGCCTGTGGTGCGACCTGCACGCGCATCAGGCCGATAAGCCCGTTTCCGCCCGTAACGCCGCCATCTGGAGCTGTATCTGGGTGGGCCTCGCGCTCGTGTTCGCAGGGTACATCGGATATAGCTTCGGCTCTGAACAGGTTCAGCTCTTCCTGACCGGGTACCTGCTGGAAAAGTCGCTTTCAGTGGACAACCTGTTCGTCATCATGGCCATTTTCAGTTCGTTCGCGGTGAAGGACGCGTTCCAGCACCGGGTTCTGTACTACGGCGTCCTCGGCGCGCTGGTCCTGCGCCTGATTTTCGTGGCGGCGGGCAGTTCCCTGGTGGCGATGTTCGGCCCCTACGCGCTGGCGAGTTTTGGCATCTTCGTGCTCTGGACGGCGTGGAAGATGTGGCAGTCCATGCACAGCGGCGAGAAGGAAGAAATCGTCGACTACTCCGAGCACTGGGCCGTCCGGTACACCAAGCGCTTCATCCCCGTGCACAACCAGCTCAGCGGCCACGATTTCTTCGTGAAGGCCCCCGATACTACCGGCAAGCTGATCTGGAAGGCCACGCCGCTGTTCCTGTGCCTGTTTGTGGTGGAAGTGTCCGACGTGATGTTCGCGTTCGACTCGGTCCCGGCCATCATCGCCGTCACGCACGACCCCTTCCTCGTCTATACCAGCAACGTGTTCGCCATCCTCGGCCTGCGGTCCATGTATTTCCTGCTCGCCGCCGGAAAGCGTTACCTGCGCCACCTGGAAAAGTCCGTAGTGATCATCCTCGCGTACATCGGCGTGAAGATGCTTCTGGACGTGGTGGGCATCGTGCACATTTCCCCGCTGATCAGCCTTGGTGTGGTCATCGGGTTGCTGGCCATAGGCATCCTTGCCTCACTGCTGCCGGAAAAGTCCGCCAAGTAAGTTCTCATGGATGAATGACGCCCGGCCGGAGTATGCTTCTTTACGCGGGCATACTCCGGCTCCCCTTTGGGGACATTGCATTTTGTGTGGAAAAGCGTATCCCTGTTTCCATTCCATAGAGGCCGGAGGCGCAGGCTTTCGGTGATTTTTCCAAGGTTGACGCGGGGAAGGGACGATACGCTCGGATCCGTTTTCCAGAAGCGGGAGCCTTGGTTTTTAATAAGGAGCGTTGGACGCATGAATCGTACAAGAACCCTGCTTATCATTGGGGTTTTTATGCTTTCTCTCGCCGTGCTCGCGGCGTTGGAATTCCGTGTTCAGGATGAACCCCCGAGCGAAGGCCAGATGGTGACGGGCTCCCTTTCGAAGGATATGCCCGCTCTTCCCAAGCTGCCTTCCCTGGGCGATTCGGAAGGGAATAAGGGCGGAGTTCTGGTTCCTCTCGACAACGGGACGCTGCGCGGCAGTGCGGCCCCGCTTGATATGTCCGCGATCCCGCCCGATGAGGAAACGGCTCCGGCGGGTAAGGATACGCCCGAAACGGCGATCCAGCTGTCTCGGCGGAAAAGCCCGCACCGGCCCCGATGGGTGAAATTGCGCCTGCCGATACGTTTACGGAAAAGCCGAAGCAGCCCGTAGCCGAGGAAAAGGCCCCTCAGCAGGAAAAGAAGGCTGAGAAGGCCGTGGCGGAAAAGCCCGCCGAAAAGCCGCAGCCGAAGGTTTCCGAACCGAAGCAGGAAAAGGAACAGGCGAAGGAAGGCGTGGTGGTGCTGACCACCAAGGCCCCCGCGAAGCTGGCGGCGGGGCAGACCGCGATCACCGCGACCCGGCTTGAGCTGGGCAAGAGCGTGGTCTTCCGCATGACCGGCGCGGCCCCGATCAAGACCAAGACGCTGCTCCTCAAGGACCCCAACCGCTATGTCGTGGACCTTCAGGGCAACTGGGGCATCCAGCTCCCGCGCGTGCCCAAGGCTCTCTGGATTTCGGGCATCCGTCTGGGACACCATGAAGAGAGCACCCGCCTTGTATTTGAATTGACCCGCGCCCCGGTGTCGGCCAAGATCGTCAAAATCAACAACACGACCGTGGAAGTACGTATCCAGTAACTTGCCGGACACCAGAATGCTTGGAAAGCCCTCCGCCGGATTTGCGGGGGGCTTTTTCGTTGTCCGAATGCCGATAAAGCGGCCTTTTGGAGGCAAAGCCGGATATTCTTGAGGGGGAATTTCAAGGTAACAATTTTTTGGTGCGCTAACCGGAGCGAAAACACGGTAGAAACGGGGAGTGTGGGGCAAAAAAATCAGAAAAAAAATAAAAAGTCGTTGACAGAGGCGGCGTGGAGGTGCAT
>OBXD01001172.1_pt1 | contig 9150 bp, 8 predicted proteins | sample 1495381 | NCBI WGS metagenome assembly OBXD01 (sample SAMEA2580144, study PRJEB22360) | human gut metagenome | biome: human gut; feature: human-associated habitat; material: faeces | place: Denmark | collected 2008/2010 | reverse complement strand
CTGGCCAGACGCGCAAGGCAGCTCGGCTCGTCCGCCGTGCTCACAAGGCGCAGGTTGGCGGCGTCCAGAATGTTTGTGGAAAGCCGCGCATCCGTTCCGGGCGGGTAGGAAGTGGACGCCTCGGTGATCTTCCGGCCAAGGCGTTCCTCCGTCATGCTCACAAGCCGCTTCACGATGGTGATCGCGCCGTGATAGTCCACGACCACGCCGTCGCGTACGACGGTGGCCCACTCAAGGAACGCCGACACGGGCATCCCGTTGTCATCCACCGCCATGACCACCACGTCGGCCGTGCCGAGGTCGACGCCGACATGAATGGGCCCTTCCACCTGAACAGGAGAGGCGTCGTTGCAAATCTTCGAGGCCACTTCAAGCCGCTTCATCACTTCATCCCATGCAATCTGCTTCATCGTGCTCCAGCCGTCGTTAAATGGAAAAACAACGCCGCGCTGTCAGGCGGCGCTTCGTTTCAAAAGGAAAGTCGCCCTTGAAGCTATACGGCGCGGGCGGAACCCGAGTCAAGGCGGTGCCTCTTTTCCCTTCCCATGCGGACGCGCCCAAAAGACTTGACAGGGGACGAAAACAGCAGGAAAAACACATAAAGCGTCTATCTGTGCCCCGAAAGGCGGCCCATTTCGATCATCGCCGGAAGACGGCGGACGACCCGTGCCCTTCTGCTCTGAAAGGCCGGCACAAAAGGATTCCTTGATGAAAACCAAAATTCTGGCAACCATCGGCCCCGCGTCCAACAAGCGTGACGTTCTTTCCAAACTGATCGCGGCTGGCGTCCGGATTTTCCGCCTTAATTTCTCCCACGGCGACAGTTCCTCCTTCGTCGACCTCATCAAGATGATCCGCGAACTGGAAATCGTCCACAAGACGCCCATCACGATCCTTCAAGACCTCTCGGGCCCCAAGATCCGTATCGGCACCTTCCCCAATGAAGGCTCGCTGAACGTGCTCAAGGGCGATCAGCTGCTGCTCGGCCCCTCCTCGCTGATGTACAACGACGAGTTCCCGTATATCCCCTTCGATCACCCCGAAATTTTCGCCGAACTCGAACAGGGCGATCGCCTTGTGCTCGCTGACGGCACCCTCCAGTTCCGGGTGGTCGAACACCGCGAGGACGGGCTCTTCAAGCTCGAAGCCAACAACAACGGCATCGTCACCTCGCGCAAGGGCCTCGCCCTGCCCGGCAAGTCCATCCCGCTGCCCGCGCTTACCGAAAAAGACAAGAAGGATCTCGTGGACGGCCTCGCCCTCGGCGTTGACGCCGTGGCGCTCTCCTTCGTGCAGTCGCCCGAAGACATCCGCGAAGCCAAGTCGATCATCCGCAGCCACAGCGACCGCGACATCCCGGTCATCGCCAAACTCGAACGCCGCAACGCGGTGGATCGGCTCGACGCCATCCTCAAGGAAGTCGATATCGTCATGGTGGCCCGCGGCGACCTCGGCATCGAGTGCCCGCTGCCGGAACTCCCGGCCATGCAGAAGCGCATCATCCGGGCCTGCAACCGGGCCGCCAAGCCCGTCATCGTCGCCACGCAGATGCTGCTTTCGATGGTGTCCAGCCCCTCCCCGACCCGTGCCGAAACCACGGACGTCGCCAACGCCGTTCTGGACGGCGCGGATTGCGTGATGCTCTCCGAAGAAACGGCTATGGGCAACTATCCCGTTGAAACGGTGCAGTTCATGAGCGAAATCGCTTCCAAGGCCGAGGAGCTCATGGCCGAAACCCGCCGCATCGCGGAGCCCGAAAACGACGGCACCGCCGAATTCCTCGCCTACGCCGCCTGTCTGCTGGCCCAGAAAGCCAACGCCAAGTCCATCGTGGCGCACAGCCTTTCCGGCACCTCGGCCCGTCTGCTGTCCGCGCGCCGTCCCGTGCAGACCATCCATGCGCTGACCCCAGACGTGACCAGCCTCAAGGCCCTGAACTTCTCATGGGGCGTGCTCCCGCATCAGGTCGGCAACGACGACGTGGGCCATCTCGCCCGCGCCGAACGTTTCATCGCTTCGTCCTCGCTGTTCGGGCTCGGTGAAGATGTGGTCATCACCGCCGGTCAGCCCACGTCCTCTTCCCCGCAGCCTCGCGGCACCAATCTGGTGAAAATCTACAGGAAGTAGCCTAACACTGCCATATAGCAACAACAAAAACGCCAGAACGGAATCCGTTCTGGCGTTTTTGTTGTTCAAAAAAATCTTCCCGCCCTCAGATGTCCTTTTCTTGATAGCGGCTCCACTAAGGTTGGGTGGGATTGAGGGAAAGGAGAGGAACGTTTTTCTTCAGGAAAGTTCCCTCTCCAGTACCTTAATATCATTTTAAAATCATCAATTCTAAAACTTTACAGCGTCACACCGTGCTCTATGCAGGCAAAGGCGTTGTGGGCATGGATGGACTCGTAGCTCTCTACTTCGACGCGGAACCCGCTCACATGCGGATGATCGGCAAGGCGGCTGGCGACATTGCGCACCACGTCCTCAACAAAGGTCGGCCGCGAAAAGGCGTCTTCAGTCACGAACTTCTCATCTTCGCGCTTGAGCAACGAATAGACGGGCGACGAGCCGGACGCCTCGGCGATCTCGATGAAATCCTCGATCCAGCAGAACCCGCGCATCCGGACCGCCATGCGCACGTCGGCCCGCTGGCTGTGCGCGCCTTCGCGGCTGATGGCCTTTGAGCACGGGCATACGGTCATCACGGGAACCGTCACTTCGAGCAGGAACGACGGCTTGCCGTCCTCGGGCAACTCGCCGGTCAGCCTGCACTCGTAGGGCAGAATGCCGGGGCAGGCAGTCGCGGGGGCGTTCTTCTGCACAAAATACGGAAAATGAAAGACAATATGCGCCCTGCGGGCGTTCAGGCGCTCCCGCACGTCCTCAAGCAGGCGCTTCATCCCCGCGTAGTCCAAGTCCTCAGTCCAGTTCGCCAGAGCCTGCACAAAGCGGCTCATGTGCGTGCCCTTGAACGCAGCGGGCAGATCCACGCTGACGTCCACATTGGCGACCGTATGCTGCGTCCCCTGCGCGCGATCCCGCACCAGCAAAGGCAGCTTCAACCCTTTGACCCCTACCCGGTCGATGGGCAGCGCCACCGGAGCCGGACTGTTCTGTACGTCTTCCATTCTTTTCCTTTATCCTACAGCCTGATAACAAAAAACGTCATCCCGGCATCGTGCAGAGGCTCTTTTTTATCTGGGCATCCCCACCTGTAGCTGATCCACACGCCGACAGCCCCACATCCAACGGGACTCCCGACGCACAGCCTCCCCACCAGCCGGAAGTCTTCGGGGGGAGGGGATGGAGGTGCGGGGGAAGGGGAGGGAAGCCCTTCTTCAGAAAGGCACCCTCCCCTTCCCCCGATATATCCTAACTACGGCAAATCCGCACCGATGGTGGTGATCGAAAAAGTCCCGTGCGTGACGCCGCGGATAGAGCGAAGCTGATCCGCAAGCTCGCGGAGTTCCCCGGCCTTGCCTTTGAGCACCAAAATCTCCAAGCAATTATGATGATCCAGATGCACATGAAGCGTCGTCACGATAAGCCCGTGCGCGTCGTGTTGCCGTTCCGTCAGCTTGCGGGACAGATCCCGGACATGATGATCGTAAATCAGGCTCAGCACGCCCGCCGCGTCCGCGGTCTCGGAATGCAGCGAATCCTGCACCAGCGCGTCACGGATGATGTCGCGCAACGCCTCGGAACGGCTTGGGCATCCCTGCCGTTCGCACAGGGCATCAAACTTCTCAAGCAGATCGCTATCCAACGAAACGCCGAAACGAACCGTTTCTCCCATTGTCGCACCCTCTATCGGTGAATTTCCCAGATCCGCACAGGAACGGGCCGCTCCTGCGGATACAGAGCCTCTATGTTCTTTTCCCAGACGCAGCGCCCCGCCCAGCGGCGGTTGACGAGCATGGAACGGAAGGTATCGTAAACGGCCCGGCTGGGTTCGGCGACCCACGCCGCGCCGCCCTCCGCAAGCGCATACTCCAGAAAATCCAGCACGGGCGCGGCGAAACGCTGCTCATACATGATGTCCCCGCCCCAGATGAACCGCAGGCTCCGGCGTTTCACCGCGGGCTTGCGCCAGTCCATGACCGTCCAGAGCGGCTGGGGCACGGCGTTGTGCTCCGCGTTGCGCCGCGCGAAACGCAGGGCTTCCGGCTCATAGTCCATACCGATGACGTTCGCGCCGAGCCATTGGGCCACCAGCGCCGTCAGGCCGATCCCGCATCCGAGATCAAGGCAGGGCTGGCCGCGCAGGCTCTCGCGCCGCTGGTACAGCCAGTCGGCAAGCACAAGGCTGGAAGGCCAAAGCTCCGTCCAGTAAGGCAGGCGCTCGTCTTCCGTAAACTCGGTCATGGACTCCCACAGGGCTTCCATGTCGGCGGCGCGTTCCAGCGTCCAGTCCCGCCCGCAGGCGTTTACCGTCAAAAAAGGCTGCCAGCTCCCCTCCGAAAGGGGCGTATCCTGAGATTCGTTCACCGTTTTCCGTCCCTGCCGGGCCGAAGGGTCCGGCGCGGCATCATAAGTCATGTGTATGACCTATACAGGCGGCGGCGGAAAGGGTCAACGAAAGGGTACGGAGCCCCCGCCGGCATTATTGACCCTTAACAGCGCGTCAGGTATGATAATCAGCTTTTTCGTAGTGATAAAGGAGAAATCGCCTCATGATCGTGGAAATGGGTTGTCTTATCCTCGGGGTTCCCGTGGGTTTCCTCCTCCGCAGGAAGCCCCTCGTCATCAAGATCACCGATCAGGTGCTCACGTGGTCCGTCCGCATCCTTCTGCTCCTGCTCGGCCTCGCGCTCGGCGCCGACGACCGCCTCATGTCGCAGATGGACACCATCGGCGCGCGCGGCATCTTCATCAGCCTGTGCTGCGTGGCGGGGAGCCTCATCGGCGCGCGCCTCCTCGAGCCGATCATGAACCGCCATGTAGGGCGCTACGCCGTTTCCCGTACCGCGAAGGACGAAGGGGCGGCACAGTGAAGGAATCCATCATCGTCCTGTTCTTTTTCAGCTTCGGCGTGCTCGGGGGCAGGCTCGACCTCCTGCCCGCCGACTGGCTCGGCCTTGTCCACGAGGCCAGCAATCTCGCCGTATACGCCATGCTCGCCGCCGTGGGCATGAGCCTCGGCTTCGATTCCCGGGCTTGGCGCATCCTGCGGGATCTCAAAGGCTGGGTCGTGCTCGTCCCCCTGATGATCATCGTCGGGACGTTCCTCGGCGGCGTGGCGGCATGGACCATGCTGGACATGAGCTTCCGGGACGTGATGGCCGTGGCAGCCGGATTCGGTTACTACAGCCTGTCGAGTATGCTCATCAACCAGCTCGCCGACGTCAGCCTCGGTTCGATGGCGCTTATTTCCAATATGGTCAGGGAGCTCGTCACCTTGCTGTTCGCCCCCCTGTTCGCCCGGGTCTTCGGCGGCCTCGGGCCGCTTTCCGCCGCCGGGGCCGCCAGCGATACCTGTTTGCCCGCCATTATCCGTACATCGGGCGAGCGGAACACCATCCTTGGGATCTTCTCGGGCATGGTGCTCACCATCGCCGTCCCCATCTTCGTGACATCCATTTTCGCATGGCTGTAACGCAGTCAAACAAAAAAAGAAATCAACCCGTTGACGCCTCAGAGAGACTTGCTTACCTTTACGCAAATCCAACCATATCGTTTTACAACCCTATACAGCCAGAGAGCATCATGCCCCTATCCATCTTCAAACGCCTTTTCATCTGTTTCTGCTTCGCGCTCCTCACGGCGTTGCCCGCGCAAGCCGAGGAGCAGAAAAACGGGACGCTTCCTCCCGCGCTCGAAACCGCGCTGTCCACCCTGCTTGCCGATGCCCCGCAAGGCAAAGCCGACCCCGACGCCGCGACCGTAAACGCCGTCCTTGATTTCGTCGCCACCAACAAGCAAGCGGCCAACAAGGTTCGCCCTGAGGCCCGCCCGCAGGGTTCCGGCGCGTATCTCAAGGAAACGCTCAACGTCCCGCTCCGCAAGCTTGTCGAGTACATGCTCGATCCCTCCATCCCCGGCGAGGCCATTTACCCCTCCGCCGTGCGCCGTAACGCATGGATGCCCGGCAGCCCCATCCTGAAGGACAACGCCGCCCTCACCGACGCGGCCTATCCTCCCGCCGCCCCCATCGTGACCCGAGGCGTGGAATATGAGGAAACGACGCCCGACACGTCCAGCGGATGCTACTATTCCTACAAGCTGAACCGGCTGTTCGTGCTCGCCGACTACAAGGGCCGCACGGCGCTCATATCCGTATCCGTAATGCCCGGCCAATCTTCCGTGGGCCTGCGCGGGGCCATTGTCGGCAACGACAAGGACTGGACCTATGTGTACACCCCGGAAAAAGGGACCAATCTGGCCATGCTCGGTTGGGCGGAGACTTATCTTTACGGCTCCGCCAGCATATCCGTGTTCATGGAAAGCGCGCCCGGCAGCGGCAAGGTGGACGTCTCCATCTTCAAGTGGGCGAAGGCGGGCTGGAAGGGCTCCAACGTGGTGAAAGTTTCCCACATTACGGCGGGCCTGAAACGGTTCACCTCCGGTCTGCGTCAGGTGATGGAATCGCCCCGCCTGCCCTCTTCCGATGCCATCGCCGCCAAGTATTCCGAGCTCAAAGCGATGAACGACACGGAGCTGCGCGCGCAGCTTTCCAGCTTTGGCACCCATCTCGCCAAGCAGAACGCCGACCCGCTGGACGAAAAGGCTTTCCGTACCGTGCTCGACAACGGCGCGTACCCCGGCACGCTCAAGCGCGATGACGCCATCGCCGAGCTCATGAAGCTATATATGCGCCAGCAGCTGGGAACGCTTCCCTCCGCCGTAGCGCGGAATTGACTGAAAATCATGTTTTGGGATGGGAAAGGGAACCCGGAGATAGGGTTCCCTTTCCCATCCCCAATCCCCTCTCTTTCCTTCCCAAGACGGCTGGTGGGGAGGCTGCGCGAAGGGGGTACCGCTGTATGAAGAAGGGACGTGCGAGTCCCTCTTTTTTTTTGTCTGCCTGCATGGGGAGAATGCAGGGAAAAGAAAGCATGGCTTCAAGACAACTGGGGGAGTGAATAAGGCTTGAACAAGCCGGTCCGTTTTGAGAAAAGAAAAGGATGCTGCCAGAGAAATTTTTGGAGCATTGTACCTTTGAAGTGTGGTCATCCCAAAGACAGCCTGCGCCAGAGGAGACAGGGATTCGGTAAGCACGAAGGCCCTCGGAAAGGAAGAGAAGGACGGGCGCGGGCCACGCCGGCAGGTTTGGAGAAGGACTGTTCCTCCAGAAAAAGTCTCCTCCCCCAAAGCCTCCGAAACCTTTCAAAGCCAACCCGCCCTAAGGAGAAAGCCATGCCTTTTTCACCTGCCATAGAAGCCTGCCGCGTACCCGACGAGCGGCTTGCCGGAGCCTATGAGGAAACGTCCGCTGCGCACCGGAGCTGGATCAAGACAACACTCGCGTTGGCCGAGGCGACGTATCCGGCCCCGCCCTCCCGCCTGACCATAACCTCCGAAAACGCCGCGGCCGGGTTCGGTTTCGCCCGCACGCGGGAAACGGCGCCGTGGGCCGTGCTCCTCATAGGCGAAGGCTACGCTTCGGCGGTACGCCTTGCGGCGGCGATCATGCCCGCGCGTCTGGCTGGCGTGGAGCCGGTTTTCGCCGTCTGGACGGGCGCGGAAACAGCCCCGTCCGGCCTGTTCGCCGCGCTGGAACTCACCGGAGTGGAACAGGTCTTTGCCATGCGGGATCCGGCCCCGCTCCTGCGCGAACTTCCAGGACGAGGGCGTATCCTGCGCTTCGGGAAAGCCCCTCTTCCGGAATGTCCCTGTCCCGTCTGGAGTGACCGAGCCCCGCGCATCGAACGCACCGCCCTGCCCGACACGGCGGTTCTGTGGGCCCACCCGGACGCCCTGCCCGCCGATGACGGCGCTGACGTCGTTTATGCCGGCCAGATTATCATCGGAGAAGACACGCCGCTTGTCCTCGGGGCGGGACTGGAAGGCTGCTGGCTGCACACCGGTTTGACGCCGGACTTTTTCATGAATGAGCGGTTGGCATTGTCCGCCCTGAAGCTGGAATCCTGAACCGGAACACCTCCCGCCAGCCGTGCCCCTGTACCGTGCAACAGCCGGAAAACGCCGAAGAACCTACTTCCGGGCAAGCCTTCCCCGCCAGTTGACCGGAAGGCGGGCAACACGGTATTGGACACCAGCGGGGGCCTCGGCAACAGTGCGCCCTTTCTTCAAAAACAGCTTTCCCGAGCTTCCTTGGGAGCCGTTTCCCTCAGTCGAAAGCTGTTGGGAATGAGGACGGAGGACAGCGTTTCCCCTATACCCTTTTCCGGGCCTCACCTCCGCCGAGAGTTCCCACGTTGAAGTGCGTATTGGTTTAAAAGGCGAGCAGTATCAAAAAACGGCAAACAGGCATTCAGTAAGCACAAGGGCCTTTGGAAAGGGAAAGAGGGGCTCCGCTCCGGAAGCTTGGAAAAAAGGATATTTCTCAGAAAAGCATCCCCTTCTCCAGAGCCTCTATCCTCTTTCAAAGCGAATCCGCTCTAAAAGGAGTTTCCATGACACAGGCTGTGCGCAACATCGGCGTCATCGCGCATATCGATGCGGGGAAAACCACCCTCTCCGAGAGGATGCTGTTCTATACCCGTAAAATCCACCGCATGGGCGAGGTCCACGACGGCACGGCCACCATGGACTACCTGCCCGAGGAACAAGAGCGGGGCATCACCATCACCTCGGCCTGCACGACCTGCGAATGGAACGGAACGACCGTCAACATCATCGATACGCCCGGCCACGTTGACTTTACCATCGAAGTGGAACGCTCGCTCCGCGTACTCTCGATATGCGTCGGCTTCTTCTGCGCGGTGGGCGGGGGGGAGCCGCAATCGGAAACGGTCTGGCGGCAGTCGGAACACTTCGGCGTGCCGAAGCTCGCCTTCGTCAATAAGATGGACCGGATCGGCGCGGACTTCTCCGCCGTGCTCAAATCCATGCAGGCCCGGCTCGGCGCGAACCCGCTGCCCGTCGTCATTCCCGTGGGCGCGGCGGAGACGTTTCAGGGCGTCATTGATCTCGTGACCCTGGAGCGGCTTGATTTTGACGAGTCCGATCAAGGGCAGACAAGGCGAGCAC
>OBXD01001168.1_pt1 | contig 9206 bp, 5 predicted proteins | sample 1495381 | NCBI WGS metagenome assembly OBXD01 (sample SAMEA2580144, study PRJEB22360) | human gut metagenome | biome: human gut; feature: human-associated habitat; material: faeces | place: Denmark | collected 2008/2010 | reverse complement strand
CCACCACTCTTTTCGGGCTTTCTGTTATCAATGTAATGTTTGAAGATCGTGTCGATGATTTCACCGCACGTCAACAGGTATATAATTTATTGAATGATGCCGACCTTCCGGACGGGGTAACTCCGGAAGTGCAACCTCTGTACGGACCGACGGGAGAAATATTCCGTTATACGCTTCGTAGTGACAAGCGCAGTGTGCGGGAACTGAAAACGATTCAGGATTGGGTGATTGAACGTAATCTTCGTTCAGTATCCGGCGTAGCGGATATTGTGAGCTTCGGCGGAGAGGTGAAGACGTTTGAGGTAAGTGTGAATCCTCACCAGTTGATTAATTATGGCATTACCTCTTTGGAACTTTATGATGCGATTGCCAAAAGTAATATTAACGTAGGAGGCGATGTCATTACTAAAAGCTCACAGGCATATGTCGTTCGTGGAATCGGTCTGATTAACGATTTGGACGAATTGAGAAATATCGTAGTGAAAAACATCAATGGCACTCCCATTCTGGTGAAGAATCTTGCCGATGTACACGAATCCTGTCTGCCTCGTCTGGGGCAGGTAGGGCGAATGGATGAGGATGATGTTGTTCAGGGCATTGTAGTCATGCGGAAAGGAGAGAATCCGGGTGAGGTGATTGCAAACCTGAAAGATAAAATAGAAGACTTGAATCAGAATGTGCTTCCGAAAGATGTGAAGATAGTGGCGTTCTATGACCGGGAGGACTTGGTGAATCTGGCGGTAAAGACTGTGACGCATAATCTGATCGAAGGAATATTATTGGTTACGTTTATTGTATTGATCTTTATGGCAGATTGGCGGACTACCGTGATTGTTGCTGTCGTTATCCCATTAGCCCTTTTGTTCGCTTTTATCTGTTTACGGGTGATGGGAATGTCCGCCAATCTGCTTTCTATGGGAGCCATAGACTTCGGTATTATTATTGATGGGGCTGTGGTGATGGTGGAAGGAGTGTTTGTGGCTTTGGACAAGAAGGCAAGGGAAGTGGGGATGCCTGCTTTTAATGTGATGTCTAAAATGGGATTGATCCGCAACACGGCAAAAGACAAGGCGAAAGCGGTTTTCTTCTCCAAATTGATTATCATCACTGCATTGATCCCTATTTTCTCTTTCCAGAAGGTGGAAGGAAAAATGTTCTCTCCTTTAGCCTACACACTGGGCTTTGCACTGTTGGGAGCACTGATCTTTACATTGACATTGGTTCCCGTGATGTCTTCCATGTTATTGAAGAAGAATGTCCGTGAGAAGAATAACCGTTTTGTCCATTTTATCAATACGAAGTGTTCGGCTCTTTTTGATTTATTCTATGCGCACAGGAAGCTGACTATCGGGTTGGCAACGGTCATAGCTGGTGTCGGATTATGGCTTTTCTCTTTCCTGGGTACGGAGTTTCTTCCGCAGTTGAATGAGGGATCTATCTATATTCGTGCCACCTTGCCACAAAGTATTTCGTTGGATGAATCGGTGGTTCTCGCCAATAAAATGAGAAGGAAACTTTTGACGTTTCCGGAAGTGCGGCAAGTGCTGTCGCAAACCGGACGGCCGAATGACGGTACAGATGCTACCGGATTCTATAATATCGAGTTCCACGTTGATATCTATCCCGAAAAGGAATGGGAGAGCAAGCTGACAAAACTGGAACTGATTGATAAGATGCAGGAGGATTTATCCATTTATCCCGGCATTGACTTCAATTTCTCACAACCGATTACCGATAATGTGGAGGAAGCTGCTTCCGGTGTGAAAGGATCTATTGCGGTGAAAGTGTTTGGTAAAGATTTGTATGAGTCGGAGAAATATGCGGTTCAGATTGAAAAAATTCTTAGTACGGTTCAGGGAATTGAAGACTTGGGTGTGATTCGGAACATCGGTCAGCCGGAGCTTCGTATAGAGTTGAATGAACGTCAGTTAGCGCGTTATGGGGTTGCCAAGGAGGATGTGCAATCGATTATAGAAATGGCTATTGGCGGGAAATCGGCTTCACTGTTGTATGAGGATGAGCGGAAGTTCAATATCATGGTAAGATACAGCGAACAATTCCGTCAGAATGAAGAGGAGATAGGTAAGATATTGGTTCCGGCGATGGATGGAACGATGGTTCCTATCAAGGAATTGGCAGATATAACGACGATTACGGGACCGTTATTGATATTCCGTGATAATCACGCTCGTTTCTGTGCGGTGAAGTTCTCGGTGAGAGGCCGCGATATGGGTACGGCAGTTGCCGAGGCGCAGAAAAAGGTGAATGCTTCCGTACATTTGCCGGCAGGTTATTCGCTGAAATGGACGGGGGATTTTGAGAACCAGCAACGTGCCACAAAACGTCTGGCACAGGTTGTTCCTATCAGTATTGCTATCATCTTTATCATCCTGTTTATTCTATTCTCTAATGCGCGGGATGCGGGACTGGTATTGCTGAATGTACCATTTGCCGCCGTGGGGGGTATTGTGGCTCTTCTGATAACGCAGTTCAACTTCTCCATTTCTGCCGGTATCGGTTTCATTGCTTTGTTTGGCATTTGTATTCAGAATGGGGTGATTATGATTTCCGATATTAAGGCGAATCTGAAACTGGGCTCGCCCTTGGAGAAAGCCACTAAGGAAGGAGTGCGCTCGCGTATCCGCCCTGTGATTATGACAGCGGCAATGGCAGCTATCGGTTTGATGCCCGCCGCCATGAGTCATGGAATTGGTTCGGAATCACAGCGTCCGTTGGCGATTGTCATTATCGGTGGATTGATAGGAGCGACTTTCTTTGCGCTGTTTGTCTTTCCTCTTATTGTGGAAGTGGTATATGAACGAATGTTATATGATAAAAATGGAAAGTTATTGCAAAGACGTATTTAGTTCATTTCTATTCTGTGAAAAAAACTCTCATAGATTAAATTTGTAGGTTTTCAGTAGGTAGAGGGAGAAAGGAATAAAAGAAGGGTGAATTAAAAAATCACCCGTACTTTTGTTCCTTTTTCTATTTCTGAAAATATATCCAACTTTGCGTGATAAGCAGAGATGATTTTCAGGGTCAGGCTAAGTCCGATGCCTTGTCCGGCATAGTCCCGGGTATTACTGCCCCGATAGAAGGACTGGAATATGTGTTCTATTTCTTCTTGTGGAATACCGATTCCCCGGTCTTCTATATCAAGAATGATTTGTTGTTGCTCCCGGTAGAGAGTCACATTGACTTCTCTATCAGAGTATTTGCAGGCGTTATCTATTATATTCTTTAATGCTATCTTCAATAGATATGGATTGGCTTTTACGGTCATCTGCCGGTCTGTCTCTTCCAAATGAAGATGGATCCTTTCATCGGAAGCCGTCAACTCTTTTAATAGATCGGCCAGAATAATCTCTTCAATATTGTTTTTCAGGAGTTCTTCTTCTTGTCGTGAAAGAAAAAGAAGGTGCCGGATGAGGCTGGACAATCGTTTGCTTTCCGAGGAGATTCGTTGAAGGGATTCAATGTATTCTCCCGTACTTCTTTCTTTCAGCAGACTGATTTCGCATTCTCCCTGAATGGCGGTAATCGGATTGTTCAACTCATGTGAAGCATGACTGACAAAGGACTTCTCTGCCTTGAATGCACTGTCCAGACGGTCGAGCATACTATTTAATGTCTTTATCATGTCTTCCAGCTCGTCATTATTGCCGGTGGTCTTTAATCGGCGGTTCAGACTGTTGGCACGTATTCTTTTCAGCTCCTTTAATATGTGTTGCAGGGGAACCAGAATGCGGCCGGAATATATTTTCCCGATGAAAAAGATCAGGACGGAACTGGCTAAGATGAGAAATATGGAAAGCAACAATAGGTGTTCTTTGATTTCTGTTCCGTAGGCATTCCGGGACATGACGAGTACGATAAAGTTTCCTTCATTATCCGGATAATAAAGGGCGGCTCCCAGTTGATCCTTATATTTGAAAGAGAAAGGGATGCTGTCCTGTCCTGCCAGCAGAAGAGCCTGTTGGTGTTGCGTGAGGTATTTATTCAGTGTATCATGCACTTCGGAGAGACTGTCCATATTTAAAAGAATCTCATGGGCTTCGGGCAGGAGTTCGTCATATTTGCGTTGGATAATCTGGTAGCTCTGTTCGTCTACTTCATCTTTTTCCCAATGCTTCTGTGCGGTCAGGTAGGCTTTTTCACGCAGGTAAGAAGCATAAAGCTTATTGATGTACTGTGTACTGAAAATATAAAATACGGCAATGATAATGACAGTGGTCAGTACACTGATTAATGTATAGAAGAGAGCTATTTTAGAACCTATTTTCATAGCCGGGGTGCTTGGGAGTTTAAGTATTCATGATATATCCTAGTCCTACGACTGTATGGATCAGCTTTTTATCAAAGTCACGATCAATCTTTACCCGGAGATAGTTCACATAAACATCTACGATATTGGTATTGGTGTCAAAGTTCTTGTCCCATACATCTTTGAGCAAGGTGATACGTGAGAGGGCAACCCCTTGATGGGTCATGAAATATTCGAGCAGGCGGTATTCTTTAACGGTGAGGTCGATGTCTGTCTCACCTCTTCTGGCTTTCCGGGTATTGCAGTCCAGCACCAGATCGTCGCAAGTCAATAGATTGGAAGCTGCTTCCTTGTTGCGTCTCAATAGGGCTTTGATGCGCGCTTCCAGCTCCTGAAAACTAAAAGGTTTGACGAGATAATCGTCTGCTCCCGCATCCAGTCCTTTAACAATGTCTTCCGTTGTACCCAAGGCCGTCAGCATAATAACCGGAGTCTGATACCCGAACATCTGGCGATAAAGGTGGCAAAGTTCCAGACCGTTTATTTTAGGCATGATAATGTCCAGTATCAAAAGGTCGAAAGGCTCGTCCTGAAGGATTTTCCAACCGGCGTTCCCGTCATGGCAGACGCTTACCGAATGCCCGAATTCTTTGAGTCCCCGTTCGATGAAAGAGGCGATGTTGATTTCATCTTCAACCAATAGTATCTTTGCCATAATTCAGATTGTTTATGTGCAAAGATACTTTTTTCCTGGCATCCGGAGAAAGAAATCTGCGCTACATTTAAGTGTTTCTTCTTTTTGAGTTGTACTATATACAAACAATAGATATGCTATGAAAATAAATTGTGTCATTGGAGCTTTTCTGTGTGCTGGGATGTTATGGGTGTAGCAGTCCGAAAACAGAAGTGAAATCACCGGACGGTCATATCAAAATGGCTTTAACAGTAGACGACAACGGCAAACCGTTATATAATGTTTTAGTAGGTGACTCATTGTTGATTGAAAATTATGAAGGCCATCCGGCTTTTCAGTTCTTCCGCGACTTCGATCCGGATTGTGACGAATCGAAAGCATTGGCAGGAGAACCGGGTGAATTTGTAGCCATCGTGTGTAAAGCAAAGGGGAACTATTTTCTGAAAATACGTTGAACATACGAATGGCTGCCGGAGGCGGACAGGCTATTTCATTTATAGCACTTAAAAAAGACTGATTGATTATAAAGTTAGACTGTTAATAATGGAAATAGGATTCGTTTTTAGGTAGAAAGATAGAAAACAGGTAGTATAAATAAAGTTGGTTAGAGGTTAGAAAAAAACGGTGGACAGTGTTGAGGCTGTCCACCGTTTTTGTTTTTATTTGCGAGAATACTTATCTTATTATTTGAGATATTATCCCTTTGCTTCCTGATACATAAAGCGTTTGATTGACTTTTTCGCAGTCTTTTCAAATTCCTCGAAATGGATCTTAATCTTGCTTATTTGAGAATAGTTAGGAAGCTGTTGATTCAATTCGATACGGTTTTGCTCCATTACTTTCTGAATATCCGTCTGCTGCAATCCATGAGCGAAAGCATCGTCGAAATCCGGGTAGATCAGGGCTACCAGCTTTTCGTGCTGTAAGACGATCAGTGACTCCGAAACATACGGCATGTTGTTCAGCTTGCTTTCGATTTCTTCGGGATAGATATTCTGTCCGCTAGAGGTGAGAAGCAGGTTCTTGCTACGTCCGCGGACTGTCACATAACCCTCTTCATCCAACGTACCGAGGTCACCGGTATGCAGCCAACCGTTAGCATCAATAATTTGTGCCGTAGCTTCCGGATTTTTATAATACCCCAGCATCATATTCATTCCTCTGCATACGATTTCTCCGGCATGCGTTTTCGGGTCCGGTGAGTCTATGCGGACTTCCATCCGGCTGGTTGCCTTTCCGCAGGAAGCAAGTTTCAGTGTTTCCCAACGGCTGGAACAAATAATCGGACCGCATTCCGTCATACCGTAAGCGATGGTGTAGGGGAACCCTATCTTTTTAAGGAAATCCTCTACTTCCGCATTGAAAGGAGCACCTCCGATAATAATCTCGTCAAAGTTTCCACCGAAGATTTCCATGGCAGCCTGTCGTGCCAATGATTTGATTTTATCATTCACAATAGGCACTTTCAGCAATAACTTGCCGATTTTGCTGTCTACTTTAGGAAGAATGTCTTTCTTGATAATTTTTTCTACAATCAACGGTACACAAGAAATCACTCTGGGTTTGATTTCGGAGAAAGATTGGGAAATGATTTTCGGAGACGGCATACGTGTCAGGAAATAGATGTGTGCACCTGCAGAGAATCCGTAAAGGAAATCATATACCATACCGAACACGTGTCCCATAGGCAACATGGAAACGATATGGTCTCCCGGTTTAACGGGAAGCATTTCGAAGCAATAAGCCACGTTCGACCAAAGACTGCGATAGGGGAGCATCACTCCTTTAGAGTAACCCGTGGTACCGGAAGTATAGTTGATGATAGCCAGTTCTTCCGGACGATCTTTCCGGTAACAAATATGTTCCGGGCGAAAGTTCTTGGGATACTGTTGGCCGTAAATAGCGTTCCGGTGTTCAAAAGCGTAAGTGAGTTTTTCGTTCCGGGACACTAATGCCGAGAAATCTGTCAGTGAAGCGATGCCCTCTAACAAAGGCATGGCATCTTCATTCAGGTTCTCCCATGCCTGGTCGCCGACGAAAAGTAATTTGGCCTCGGAATGGTTGACGATATTATGAATATTATCTGCCTTGAATTCATGCAAAATGGGAACAATAACAGCTCCGTAAGTGATGGTCGCCAAGAAAGTAACCGCCCAATGAGCACTGTTACGTCCGCAAACGGCTATTTTATCTCCCGGCTGGATGCCGGCACTTTCCAAGACGATGTGAAATTTAGCGATTTTACGCGCTACATCCTTATATTGGAGGGTAATTCCTTTATAGTCAGTTAAGGCATCTTTGTCCCAGTTTTTGATGATGCTTTGCTCAATATAATCAATGAACTGATGTTCTTGTTCCATTCGATTTTTGCACATTTAGTTTAAAACTGCGCAAAATTAATACTTCGTAGATGTAAACCGAATTTTAAATTCAAGTTTTACGGTTAATTAACGGAGGGGAATGAACAATTTTACCAGCCGGATAAAGGTCTTTCGTGTTTCTTCCTTAAAACTAGTTCATTGGCCTGTATAAAACGTTTCGTCTCCATGCATGAAGATGAAACGAATGTCTTGCAAAGGCAAGAGGTTTCATGCGTGGAGACGAATCAATTATGGTGTACTGAATAACTCTTTTCTGATGTTATTCTGAATCAGCATCTTCTTCTTTGGACTTCTCGGAAATAAGTAACAGTTTATCTCCTTCATGCAGTTTCAGCGTTCCGTTGGGAATCAGGAACTCATCTCCGCGCTTCACAATCATTACCAGCGTGCCTTTCGGAAGATTCATATCTTTCAATGTATCTGCTTCTTCCAGCATACTTTTAGTGATAGTCATATCACTAAGGTCAGAGTCAATTTCTTCCGGAAGTTCCACTCCGAAGTCGTTACCGGTTTTTTCCAGCGGTTTGGAAAGATTCAAAATCCGGGCGACGAAAGAAATGGTTGTTCCCTGTACGACCAATGAGACAATGGTAATAAAGAATACAATGTTGAAAATGAGGTTCGAACCTTCTACGCCCGCCACTACCGGATAGGTAGCAAAGATAATAGGAACTGCACCGCGTAATCCTACCCAAGACACGAAAATACGTGATTTCATCGTGATTTTCCGGAATGGAAGCAGACAGAGGAACACGCTTAACGGGCGGCCGATAATAATCATGAAGACACCAATCAACAATGCCACGGAAGCTACTTCCAGCATTTCGTGCGGGTTGACAAGCAATCCCAGGCAAAGGAACATGATGATTTGGAACAACCAGGTCAGTCCGTCCATAAAGGTGTAGATGTCTTTACGATGCATGATTTTATTGTTTCCTACCATGATACCCGCAATATATACGGCAAGGTAACCGTTACCTTTCAGTAAGTCGGTGATGGAGAAAGTGAAAAATACAAATGCAAGTAATAAGATAGGATACAAGGCCTGATTATCAATATTGAGCTTATTCAACATTCGGATGGCTAGCTTTCCAAGTATATATCCGGCAGCGGCACCAACGATGAACTGGATAATGAAAGATCCGACGATGGCTCCGACTCCCATACCTGCCGACTGAATGAATTGTATCAGGACAATGGTCAGCATATAGGCCATCGGGTCATTACTTCCGCTCTCCAGTTCCAGCATGGGACGAAGGTTGTGTTTACTTGCATTCTTCTGTGAGCGGAGGATAGCGAATACTGAAGCCGAGTCGGTAGACGACATGGTAGAAGCCAAAAGCAGGGAAGTAGTGATAGGTAAATAGATATTAGACCAGCTCATACCTGATATCCACCAGATAAAGAGTCCGGTGAAAAGGGCTGTGAGTAGTACTCCGACAGTGGAAAGCACGATACCGGGACCTAGAATAGGTTTGATTTCTCTGAATTTCGTATCCATACCTCCCGAGAAAAGGATAATACTAAGGGCCACCATACCGATAAATTGGGCGTCTTTCGCGTCGTGGAACTGCAGGCCGAGGCCGTCACTTCCAAACAACATTCCTACTACGAGGAACAATAATAAGGTAGGTACTCCAAAGCGGTATCCGGTTTTTCCAACAACGATGCTGACGAAAAGTAAGATAGAACCGATAAGTAGAGTGTTTTCTGCTGTAAATATCATAGGCAATATATTATAAAGTTATAAAATTGTCGTATTAATTCTCACCGTGCGAAGTTACACATTATTAACAACAAATAAAAACCCTTTTTGGATGTATTTTTGTGAAAAAAGGTAGTTAAATTGTCTAAAAAGATTAAT
>OBXD01001142.1_pt1 | contig 9598 bp, 4 predicted proteins | sample 1495381 | NCBI WGS metagenome assembly OBXD01 (sample SAMEA2580144, study PRJEB22360) | human gut metagenome | biome: human gut; feature: human-associated habitat; material: faeces | place: Denmark | collected 2008/2010 | reverse complement strand
ATCGAGTGTGAGGGTGGTTATGCGAACATTACCGGTTGGGTGATTACGGATAATAACGGAGACCGGTATATTTACCGGCAGGAAGCCAAACATAAAGATGTCAAATATGTGAATGTATCCACTTCGAATGGTATTAGTACAGAGTATACCTCTGCGTGGTATCTTACCCGAATACTTCCATATAACGGTGCGCCAATCGATTTCTATTACAATGGAGATACTTACAGATTTTCCGATGAAGATGTATATGATTCCTACAAGATGAATTACACATACGGCAGTCCTGTAAAAGAACAACCTTTTGATTTTGGTAAATATCGGTCGGAGTTTGACTTTTCCATTTCGAAGGCTAAATTTCACTTGAGCATGTGTTCTTTACAGATGAGTATTGAAGACTTGAATTCAAAATTGAGAGATTTTAACCAATACGGTCTGTCCGTTATCCAGCCACTTAACAGCGGCTATATAAAAACGAATGCCAGAATTGTCGGATTATTATCTGATATATCTCAAATGGATAACTTTTCAAAGCAATTGAAAGAAGCGCTGGAAAGTATGGCAAAATATTGCAGAAATATGTCTGGTGGTGATCGATATCATGCGGATATGGCTAGTAGCTATTTGGATGGAGCGGCATTTTGTATAGAATCGTATTTATCTGAGGTCCGGTATATTAAGACAAAAGAAATAAGTGGAGGAAGCAGTTATTCCGTTCTTTCTCCGTTGCTTGATAGGATTACTTCTTCTGAATATGTAATCAAGTTTGCCTATCATTCTTCCTCTACTTTATCTTCTGTTAGTTTGCATAACCGAAATATGGAATTGCTGTCGTCATATTCGATGGGTTCAGTATCCCCTCTGAAAGAACTGGCTTTCCTAGATAAGAACGGCAGAAAAATATCCATCACAAAGTTTGATTATTATGATAAGGATGATTTTTCCGGTTGGAAAGAGAAAGGAAAAGATCTTTGGGGATATCCTGTTGCACAAAATGAAGAAGATGAGGTATGTGAAGAATATGCTATGGTCAAGTCTTTGAAAAGTATAGCCTTGTCCGGCGGCGGAAAGATAGGGATCTGTTATGAAAGAAATAGGGCAAGAAATACCATAGTAGGGGGAATACGCTTAAAATCGTTGGTGTTCGGTGACATGGAGGGTGCACGGAATGATACTATTTTTTATGCTTATCCCCAAATGGGGGTGAGTGTGTATTATAACTTTTCCAATAAGGTTACTATTACTTATCCTATGTGTAGCGACATAATTGTTTATGACTGTGTACAGCCGGAAGGACATCCGATAATAAATACGGGTAATAATGGTTTTTATTATCCATGCGTGGCGGAGATAGTTTCTGGTAAAGGTAGCACTGTCTACCATTATCAGGTGGTTTCTCCTTCGTCGACGACTGATAACTATCCATATTGGCTGAACGGGTTACTGACAGAAAAACAGATGTACAATGTCGATGGAGAGTTGTTAAAAAGAGTTAGGTATATTTATGATGTACATGCGGACAGGGAAAATAGACTTCTGCAAATACAGCCTTCTAATTTTTATTTGGATGGTGATGAATTGAGGAGTTTTTACAATCATCAAGGAACTGCTTATTTGACAGGAGAAGAGTTTTATGAATGTAACATTAAGCCACGCCTGACTCCAACGAATACTGACAAACTCTATTATTTGCAGCATAGCTGGAAAATTGCTTTAAAGGAAGAAGTGGAATACAGGAATAACGGAAATACCCCGTATTATCAGACAAAGTATTTCTATGATAATGAGAAGTCTATGTTTCCTACTCGTATTGTTCGTATTGGATCGGACGGTATTGAACGGATCGAGGTTGTAAAACGGGTAATGGACATGGCAAATGTGGCAGATTCTGTTTTTATCAAAATGAAAGAAGCTCGTTTGCTTTCTCCTGTAATAAAATTGCAAAACTTGATTGATGGGAAACTGACCAATGAAACAGTATATCGATATCAATCGGATGGGAAGGGAAAGCCGGGATCTATAGTTTTGGCGGAAGAACTGACTTATACTCCTGACACTCCGAAAGTGTATCTTTCTGCTGTTATTGATACACTGTTATTTATTTATGGGGATGATAAATATGTGGTGGAAGCCTCTCATCGTTATGTTAGACAAAAGGAATTCCGGTTACGGGTAGAAACTGAAGGAAGAACGGCAGCGAAAAGCTATGCTTACGATGACTACGGGAAATTATTGATGGAAAGCGATGCGAACAGAATTGCGGTAAGTGACAAATATAAAGGAGCGAATGTGACAGTAAATGGGGCTGAAATTAACAGCGTATTGAAGTCTTTAAGAAAGTATAGGTATTTTTTTAATCAAGAAGAAGGAGTTTTTGAAGAAATAGAAGATAAACAATTCCTTCGTTTTTTAGCTTCAGCGGAAAATGACTTGATCTCTTCATTTATGTTGGAAATAATAAAAAATAGACCGGATTTAAGTATAGCTAGAAACTATTATGAACATATCGAAGAGAATGGTTACAAAGCATTAAGCGTATTTGTATATGAGTATGAACGGCTTATGAAACTCTATCCTGAATCCAGCGATTATTTAAGAGGTTTTTTAAATGAGGTGGAAGCATTATTCAGATTTGACAAACTTGAGCTTTTTAATTTTTTCTATTTAAGATTCAACGTTGCCAACAACGGGTTTGCTAATCTTCCACAATTAACTCCTCTTTCAGGTGTTCAATACATAAAATTATATATATTGGACGGCAATGAAACTGCTTCGGGAGTTATTGCTCATTCTGGTGGAAAGACTTCATATACCGTTGAGAGTGTTTCTTCCTCTAAACTGAAAATATACACTATATATTTGGGGGAGTATTCCGATATAACTTCTGTCACGACCTTAGGTCAAGGTTCTTACATGGCACTCGTCCCCGAAGGAGCCAATTTTGAAGCTATCTCTTATAATGAAGATGGCACGATATACGCTCGTTTCGATCAAAGTGGAAATGTAGAGTATTACACTTACGATTCCGTAGGGAGAGTGACCAAAGTAGAAGATCAGTACGGAAATATTCTGAAAATATACGAACACAACCAATCCATTAATGAATAAATTAGATATTTAATATGAAAACAGTAAAGATAAAACGAGCAGTAAGCCTGCTTTGTCTGCTTTTTTTCTCTCTTTTTATGAATGGGCAACAAGCGACAAGCTATACGAAAGCACGTAATTATACAGCAGAAGAAATTTATCTGGACGAAAGTTCCCGAATGGACAGGAATGCGGTACGAACTGTTCATAATATAGTCTATACCGACGGTTTCGGGTTCAAGCAACAGGAGATACAAGTAAACGGTAGCCCTGTGGATAATGCCGACTTGGTATTTTCTTACGCTTATAGTACAATGGGCAAGATTGAAAAAGAATACCTGCCGTATGCGAAAAACGATAACGGAGGCGCCTTTGATACTCTTTCTTCGGAACGTTGGAGCATGTATGGCACGGAAGAGCAGTCTTATGCCTATCATCTGACTCAATATGAGGACAACCCGCTGATGCGTGTATCCCGACAGATGGGGCCTGGTAAGGTATGGCACATTGCCGGTAAGAGTGTTCAATCCATTTATGGGATGAATGGGGAGGACGAGGTGAAGCACTACAAGGTAGCTCCCGATGGTTTGTTGACTATTTCTGGATTCTATGAAGCAGGAAAACTGGAAACCGTTGCCAAAACGGATGAAGACGGATGTCAGAGTATAACCTATACCGATTCCGATAAACGTATCATTCAGATTACATCTGTCAACGGTGAAGATAGTTTGAGAACTTGCTATGTGTATGATGATCGTAGCCGCCTTCGTTATGTCCTCTCTCCGGAAGCTGATCATCGGTTGGAAGCGGAAACGGATACGGTGGATGTCTCTGTCTTAAAAAGTCTGGTCTATACGTATGAGTACGATAACCGGGACCGCCTGATATCAAAATGTCTTCCGGGTTGCGAACCCGTTTATATGATTTATGATAGACGTGATCGTATAGCATTGGCCCAAGATGGAAAACAACGGAACGCTGATGCAAGGAAATGGAGTTATTTTCTTTATGATTGCCATAACCGCGTGATAGAAGAAGGCGAGGTGCAACTCTCTTCCGAACAGTCTCTTAGTGAACTCCGTCAATCGGCATGGGAAAGTGCGCGTTATCTTCCCGAGGGCATCCGTACGCCTTTGCAATATACAGTGTATGATAGCTATGAGCCGACGGAAAACGTGATAAGTCATTTCTTTGTTCCGGTTATCGGATATGATACGCTATATAATGTATATCCTACCGGTTTGGTAACAAGTGTAAAGGTACGTCTCCTCGGTACAGACGATTGGATAACAGAAACCACTTACTATGATACCCGTTCTCGTGCCATTCAGATTTTTTCCCATTATCCCGGAAAAGGATCACGACAGACTGATATTGCATACGACTTTACGGGTAATGTGTTGAAGCTAAGGGATAAAACTGGAGCAAACGTCTTGGAAACCATATACAAATATGATGAAAGAGGTAGATTGTTGACTAAAGACAATACTTGGAACGGAACGTCTTCCGACAAAGTGGTTTATACGTATGACAGGTTAGGTCGCCTGACGGGCAAGAGATATAATGACGTATGGACAGAAAGCCTCTCTTATAATATCCGCGGCTGGCTGACAGGAATAGAGAGCCCGCACTTCTCACAAATGCTACACTATACAGACGGATCAGGTACTCCTTGTTATAATGGAAATATCAGCAGTACAATATGGAAAACAGAAAACGGTTCGTTCAAAGGATATCAGTATGTATACGACGGATTTTCCCGTCTGAAAGACGCAAAGTATGGTGAAGGTATCCTGCTGAGTGACAATGTCGGTCGTTTTGACGAGCAAATCACGAACTATGATAGGAACGGAAATATCCTCTCACTGCTTCGCTACGGACAGACTTCTACCGCTGGCTACGGACTGGTTGATAACTTGAATCTGACCTATGCGGGAAATCAGTTACAATCGGTCTATGATAACGCCACTCATTCCGTGTACGGCAATGGTATGGAGTTTAAGAACGGTGCAACGGAGAGTATAGAGTATGTTTACGATGAAAATGGTAACTTAACGCAAGATTTGAATAAACAGATAGTTGTTATTCAATATAATTTATTAGATTTGCCAGAGAAAGTTGAGTTTGAGAATGGTAACAGTATCTTTTACCTCTATTCAGCTGACGGAACGAAATTTCGTTCTACTTATGTTTTAGGTAATGATACGACTGTCGTCTCTTATTTTGGCAATGCGATCTATGAGAATGATGTGTTAGTCCGAATGCTGACTTCGGATGGATATATAACACCTTCCGATGACAAGTTTCATTATTTCTGTTGCGACCATCAGGGCAATATTCGTGTTGTACTTGCGCAGAACGGGACAATGGAAGAAGTGAATGATTATTATCCTTTCGGAAGTTTACTTTCTTCATTTGTAAATTCCGTTCAGCCTTATAAGTATAATGGGAAAGAATTGGATCGTAAAAACGGATTGGATTGCTATGATTACGGGTCGAGAATGTATGATGCGACGTTGGGTAGATGGCATACGGTGGATCCGATGGCAGAACTTTATTGTGAAACCAGTCCATACAATTATTGTGGTAATAATCCTGTAAATAGATTTGATCCTGACGGAATGGATTATTGGAGCACAAATAATTCGGCTGAGATTGCCCGTTTTATGGATGCTCTTCGTTTCAATAATAGTTCTATCCTGGAGAGGTTTAACTTTAGCTCGTGGGATCATGCTACGGATGGTGAGTTCACAGGCAATTTGACATTCAACGATGAAACAAATACTTTTTATTCAAGTTATGGTATTGTTGAAGATGGAGTCCCTACTAGAGTTGGTGTTTCTGTAAAAGCATCCAATGTTTGGGAAGGTGGAGCTTCAATAGATGGAGGTAAAGGAAGATGGTATCGAAAAGCATCTGGTAGCCTGAACAATGTATATCCTGAGTTTGGGATTCTTACTTTTGCAAGAGGGATAGCTAATCTGTTATACAAGGGGGGGCAGAAGTTACCTGTTCAGATACACCACTTTGCTACAAATAAAAACTCTAAATATACGAAAAAGATGGCAGATATCGCTCAAATTTATGGATTAAAGCTAGATGAGGCTTGGAACAAAATGGCACTTCCGCATTTGGGAAGACATCCAAACGCATATCATGAGTTTGTATTGAGAGGTATGAAACAAGCTAGTATGGAAGCCGGTGGAAATCCTAAAAAGTTTTTGAAACTCTATAATAAATATGTGAAACAAAAAGTTATTAATAATCCCAATTTATTAAATAAATCAGGTTGGAAATGAAAAAATATTATTGTGTATATTGGAGAGATAATCCAGAGATTGCAAGTGCATGTTATGAGGATGAAAGTCTATTCGATTATGAGTTAATATCTCGGTTGGAAGGCAAAAATGAAATGCCGTTAGATTTTAAATTGAGAAGAATTAAGGAGGGAAAAGATGGCTTAACTATTGATGACAATACAGTAATAGTAAAAGATGTTTGGCAGGATTATCAGCCTAATAGCTTAGTGTGGCCTATAATGTCTGAAAAGTTTAAAAGTATAATTGAAGCGAGTTTGAAAGGCAATGAGCAAATAGATTGGATTACTTGCAATCTTAGAAATTTAGGTGAAACTAGAGAGTATTACATTTTGCGCTTCAATAAGCAAATGGATGTGCTGGACAAGAAGAAAACATTATTTATGGATGAAAGAAAAGAAAGTGTAATAAAGCCTGTCTTTTCTTTCTCTAAGATTAAAAATTACAGTTTGTTTGTATGTCCTTCATCCTATAATTTTTGGAAAATACCTTCTTCATTCTATGTTAATGAAGAAATAAAAAAGAAAATACAAAAAGAAAAATTAACAGGAATAGAGTTCGAAAAGGCGATTATAACGGAATAGATATTTCTGAACCATATTGTGATTTAGTTAATCATATTCGATAACCGTATTTGATGCTTGCCCTGACATGAGAACTCTTAATTAGGGATATTCAGTAAATAAAAAACATAAGGCAACTACTTCATTGCGAATTAGTTGCCTTTTTTGTATCTTTAAGCATTTCCCCGTAAATACAGTTTGACGACTAAAACGGGGGTAATTAAAAATAAAAACACATGGTAAAGATACGAAAAATTTCAGAAATTGAACCTACTTTAGGTTTTACAGAATTTGATATTCTCGAAAAATATCGTCAAAGTTTTGAAAAGAGTGAATTGGGGCGTCTTCATTCTCTTTTTCCTTTCTCCGAACTGGCTCAACAAATGGATTTACATGAATCTCGTCTGGGTCGTAAAAGTTATTTTTCTCCTGAAGGTAAAATCGCCTTAATGGTCTTGAAGTCCTATACTAACTTTTCAGATTCACAACTGATTGAACATTTAAACGATAATATTCATTACCAGTTATTTTGTGGTGTTCAGATTGATCCTCTTCATCCACTGACCAATCCTAAAATCGTCAGTGCAATTCGTCAGGAACTAGCAGATCGCCTTGATATTGAGTCCCTCCAGCCTATTCTGGCTGACCGTTGGAAACCTTATCTTGAGGACCTTCATGTCTGTATGACCGATGCCACCTGTTATGAAAGTCATCTGCGTTTCCCTACTGATGTCAAACTCTTATGGGAAGGTATTGTATGGCTTCATCGTCATCTGTGCAAACATTGCCGGACATTGCACATACAACGTCCCCGTAACAAGTATCTTGATGTAAGCCGTGCCTACCTTGCTTACAGTAAACTGCGTAAACGCAGGAAATCACAGACTCGTATGGTTAAACGCAGACTACTTCAGTTATTGGAAAAGTTACTGGACCAGCTGGAGCAGCTTCATTCATCCTACAGGCACAGGCTTACACTATCCTCTGATTATCAAAGACGTTTCTCGGTCATACAGACGGTCCTTGAGCAAGGGAAGAATTTATTTGCAGGTAAAAAAGTGCCTAACCGTATCGTGAGTATCGACCGGCATTACCTTCGCCCCATTATCAGAGGCAAGGAAACCAAATCCGTTGAATTCGGAGCCAAAGTCAACAATATACAGATAGATGGAATCTCCTTTATAGAACATATCTCCTTTAAGGCTTTTAACGAAGGAGTACGTTTAAAAGACTGTATTCATCTGCAACAACACCTGATCAAGGTTAGGGTTAAGGCGCTTGCGGCGGATTCAATCTATGCTAATAATGCCAACCGGAAATTTTGTACAAAATATCATATAAGCACTTCCTTTAAGCGTAAGGGCAGAGCGGCCAAAGATGAGCCGCTTCGGAAGATCTTACGGTCGGAACTTAGCCGTGAAAGAGCTACCCGTCTGGAAGGAAGTTTTGGTACACAGAAACAACATTACTCACTGGACAGGATAAAAGCCAGAAACAGAAAAACGGAAATACTTTGGATTTTCTTTGGAATACATACGGCCAACGCGGTATGTATGATAGAAAAGGTTGAAAAGAAAAAAAGAACGGCAGCATAATCAGACTGAAATAAGAGCAGAAGAGGAGAGGTTTTTAACTTCACCTAAAAAAGCATGTGCATAACGAAGCGTTGCGAAGAAAAAATAATAATATGTAAATAATATTCTTGTAAAAAGATAGAAGAATCGAGAATTTGCCAAGAAAAATACAGAGAAAAGTTCACGAAAAGGAGAGCTGATCTCTGTATTTATAAGAAAGAGGGACATTTACTGAATATCCCTAATTATTAGTTTCATGTCAGGTTTTTTTGCATTACTCTGGGTTAAATCAAGATGGATAGCACTTCGATGTACAAATAGGTAGCAAATACACAAGAAAAGGAGTTTGCGTTGTCATTTTGCAGCAACTTTATTCAAGAAAATATAAATATATGTTTTTGGATAAATTAAGAATATTGTAATTATAAGTTTTGATTCTTATGTATATTATCGATAATAAGGAAGGCCAAGTTATAAAAGAAATAGGCTTAAACTAGCCCATTGATTGGTGTTTATCAAATAGATGATAACAAAATGCTCGTTTTGGAAGAAACTTATATTAGAACAGTTAACCCTTATGGGGAAATTGTTTAAGATATGACGACTGATTTAATTGATGATTTTAATATTCAGGATGATGTACTATATGTATTCGCTGATAATAATAAGTACACATATAAATTATAGCGTCCTATTCTAGTATAAAGTGACTTGGAAATCAATTTAGTTAACCATGTTCGAGTCTTATTATGTTTTGTGAAATATTCTTTTAAGTCATGACTTCCGGTATGGATCAGCTTTGAACTTTGATACATACCGGTTTCTTTTTGTTTTAGAGTCTGTTTAAATTTTCCTCAATAATAATTTTATAGTTGCCAATTTGACCATTTCCTCTGCTGAATCGAATGTTGTCTCTTCCATTTTTCCGCCTTGTCGAAATGTTAATAGTCTATCATGGTCTCGTCAACCCAGCTACAGAAACATGGGCTTTTCCGTTAATCTGACTTTTTAATCTTTCTTCAAAAAGATATCTTGTCCCGATATGAGTAGATCGGAAGAG
>OBXD01001140.1_pt1 | contig 9620 bp, 6 predicted proteins | sample 1495381 | NCBI WGS metagenome assembly OBXD01 (sample SAMEA2580144, study PRJEB22360) | human gut metagenome | biome: human gut; feature: human-associated habitat; material: faeces | place: Denmark | collected 2008/2010 | reverse complement strand
AAAATACCATTCGTTATCTGGTAAGCAAGAATAAAGGTATTTTCCAGGCAACCAAGGGAGCAGCCTATGCTTTACGTGCCAAAGTGCTCGCAACGAGAGGGGAGAAATCAACACGCGACTATACCAAAGTGGTTGAGGCTTGCGACAAAGTAATAGCAGAAGGCTATACGCTGGTCGGCAATTTTGACGAGTTGTGGCAACCCGACAAGAAATTTTCTTCAGAAAGCATCTTCGAAGTCTATTACACCTCCGATGCTCCGAATTGGGCTTACTGGGTATTGCTGAAAGAAGATGACGGATCAGTAACCTGGCGACGTTATTGTACGCCTACTCATGATCTGGTTGCTAAATTCGACAAAGAGAAAGATACCCGTTATGCATCCAGTATTCTTTGGAAATCGGTGCCTTATGATACCTATTGGCCAGCAGACAGTTACCCGTTGTCTTATAAAATTCGCGAGAAGACTTCCAATATCATTTTGATGCGGTTAGCAGATATACTGCTGTTGAAAGCCGAAGCATTGGTAGAGTTAGACCGCACCCCGGAAGCCATCCGGATTGTGAACAGCATTAGAGAACGTGCCGGTTTTGCCCCTTCTTCTTTAGATGAAAATATGGGGCAGGCCAGAGGACGCCTGGCGGTAGAGAACGAACGCCAATTAGAACTGTATATGGAAGGTCAGCGCTGGTTCGACTTGGTGCGTAATAATCGTTTGTTGGAAGTGATGCAGAAACATAAAGACAAAGACGGCAGATTGCTGTTTGCAGGTTTGCAGGCTTTCCGGCAGTTGTGGCCGATTCCTCAAGGAGAGAAAGATAAGAACACCAATCTGACTCAAAATGAAGGCTATTAATGAAAAGAGGAACGTAAAACTTTAAAAGAAAAAATGATGAAACACAATAATCTGTTTTTATGGCTGCTGGGGCTGACTGTTTGTTGGCTGGCTTCATGCAGCGAAGAAGAGGGCCGGGTGACGTATCCATATTCGTGTCCCGAAATATCGGAATTGCAATTCTCGACTACCGATCAGACACCTGCTGCCGATTCCCTTTACTTTTCTGTGAAGATTCACGACCCGCAGACTCCTTTGTCTACGCTGGAAGTGAAATTGATGACAGGTGAGATTTTGGTCAGTTCGCAGTCGATCCGTACGAAAGGCACTGATGTCTCGATTGTTGAAAAAGGGATTTATATCCCGTTTGAAGCCGGGCTTGAAGAGAATCAGGAAGCGAAGGTGATCTTGACAGCCATCAATGTGGAAGGTAGTGAAGTCACTCAAACATTTGATTTCCATATAACTCGTCCGCAGATTCCCGAAGTGCTTTATCTTCACTATAACGGTGAGGTGGTAGAAATGAACCGGAGTGAGGACAATCCTTACCTGTACCTCACGGAAGTTTCCGGTTCGGAGGAGGGTTATCCGATGGAACTATCCGGAAAGATCTCTACCGCAGCGTCATTGGATGATGCAAAACTGATTTGGGGAGCTGCCGAAGCAAGCAATACGGCAGTCCTTATTGAAGCGTCGGGACCTAGCTTTGCTTTTGATTACCGGGATTGGTTTGTCGAACAGATCACTTTCAATGTGCTGACTTTTGAACTGGGAGTAGTCGGCTACCAAAAGAACCTGAAAATTAAAGAAACCGAGTTGATAGCCAGTGAGGGATTTTTCCGTGCACAGATTAGCTTTACGCAGGGGGAAGAGTTCGAAATGAGTGGATTTGAAGATGTGGAACACGCTTACAATCGCGACTTCTTTAGCTATAATCCGGATAATGGCAAGTTTACCTTCTTGCGCAAATCAGGAACCTGGGAGATCTATTATTCTTCTAAGTATAATTATATCTGGGTGGCACGGATGGGTGATACGGCTCCCACTTGCTTCTGGCTGGTAGGACACGGATTTACATGCGCACCCGTCTGGAATGAAGCATATAATAGTGGAGGCTGGAATTTGGAAGACATATCACAGTTAGGATATATTGTGCCAATCGGTGAACAGAAATACCAGACCACCGTGTATTTGAGTAACACTCATGAATGGGAATCCTTCGAAATTGAAATTTACAGCGATTTGCAATGGAATAAAGATAAAGGCATGCTACTGCAAGAGGGTTCATTGTCCGGCGATACGGATGGAATCGAACTGTCTGCTTCCAATGGAATAACAAGTGGAGACGGTTTCGTTCCCGGTTATTATCGCCTGACTTTCGATGCTTCGCAAGGAGTGGGCAAAGAAACTTTGCACATCGAACGATTGAGTGATTAATGCCTAAAAGAATGATATATAGAAAACAGGAAAGCCTATGAGAAATATGCTATATGCAATATGGGGAAGTCTGTGCCTTCTGCTGGTCATTTCCGGTTGTAAATCGACTGACGGGGCGAAAGCCCCCGTGTCATTGACCTGGGAGATGGGAGCTGTGGAAGTACAACCCGGCTACTATGAGAATTCATTTGTCCTGAAGAACATCTCAGATGTTCCTTTAGGAAAGGATTGGATCATCTATTATTCGCAGCTGCCTCGTGAGATTCTGCAGGAAGAGTCTGCTCCGGTCAAAGTGGAAGTGGTGAATGCGAACTTCTTCCGGATGTATCCGGCAGAAAATTTCCAACCATTGGCTCCGGGAGATTCGCTGACCGTGACATTCTGTTGTACCAACGGATTGAAAAAGCTGTCACATGCTCCTGAAGGCACTTACTGGGTGAGCCAGTCAGGCGGCAAGCAAGGTACTCCCTTGCCTGTCGGACTGACCATCCGGCCGCTGCAAGGAATGGAGACAGAAGACTGGTATCCCGCGCCGGATAAGGTATACGCTTCGAATTTGGCGTTGGAGACTACAGCCCAGTTGCAGCAAACTGATATTTTCCCGTCAGTGAAAGAAGCGTTTCCGGCTACCGGCAAAGAGGGTTTTATTATAGAAAATAAAGTAAAACTGACTTTCCATCCCGATTTTGCCAACGAAGCAGGATTATTGAAAGAAAAGCTGGCAACCATCCACGGTCTGGAAGTCGTTTCCGAAGCACCGGTAACGGTTCATCTGGATTATTTGCCGGAACGGGGAACAGCAGTGAACGATGAATATTATCGGATTGATACGGGAAACGGGCTGATAAATATTTCAGCTTCCACTTCACATGGCATTTTCAATGGGACGCAAACCTTGCTCTCCCTGTTGAAAGGTCAGGAAAAGCCGTTTCGCTTGGAAGCCCTCTCCATCCGTGATTATCCCGACTTGCCGTATCGCGGGCAAATGCTGGATATTGCCAGGAACTTTACGACTGTTGAACATCTGAAAAAGCTGGTAGATGTAATATCTTCTTATAAACTGAACGTACTGCATTTCCATTTTTCGGATGACGAAGGCTGGCGTCTGGAGATTCCCGGCCTGGAAGAATTGACCTCGGTCGGCGCACGCCGGGGACATACCACGGATGAACTGGAATGTTTATATCCGGGCTACGATGGCAACTATGATCCGTCTGCAGCTACTTCCGGCAACGGATATTACACCCGTGAAGAATTTATCGATTTACTGCGTTATGCAGCTCAAAGGCATGTACGTGTGATTCCGGAGATTGAGTCTCCGGGTCATGCCCGTGCAGCAATCGTGTCCATGAAAGCGCGCTATCATAAATTTATGAATACTGCCCCCGAAAAGGCCGACGAATATTTATTAAGTGACGTACAAGACACTTCCCGCTATGTTTCCGCGCAGTCTTATACGGATAATGTCATGAATGTAGCATTGCCTTCTACATACCGGTTTATGGAAAAAGTGATTCGTGAGTTGATAGCCATGTATGAGGAAGCGGAGGTACCTTTGGCTACGATTCATTTAGGTGGTGATGAAGTACCCGAAGGAGCCTGGATGGGTTCTCCTGTCTGCCGGGCGTTTATGGATGAACACGGGATGACAAGTGCCCACGAACTATCTGAATACTATATTACGAAGATGGCAGACTATCTGCAACAACATCATTTGCAATTTAGCGGCTGGCAGGAAGTAGCGTTGGGACATCCGGAAACAACCGATCGGCATTTGAATCAACTTGCAGCAGGAGTGTATTGTTGGAATACGGTTCCTGAATGGGAAGCGGATGAAATACCTTACCAGATAGCCAACAAAGGATATCCGGTGATTCTCTGCAACGTGAACAATTTCTATCTGGATTTGGCCTATGACGCTCATCCTGACGAAAGAGGTCTCTCGTGGGCGGGATATGTCGACGAGTCCAAAGGTTTCTCCATGCTTCCATATAGCATTTATCGTTCTTCACGTACCGATATGGCAGGCAATCCGGTCGATCCGGACATCGCAGGAAAGGGAAAAACGACTTTGACCGCTTTCGGAAAGGAACATATCCAGGGAGTGCAGGCACAATTATTTGCTGAAACCATCCGTGATTTTGAAGGGGTGGAATATTACACCTTCCCTAAAATCCTCGGATTGGTGGAACGCGGTTGGAACGCTTTTCCCGCCTGGAGCACTTTGGCAGGAGAGAAAGAACGTCAGGCTTACAATAAAGAACTGGGCCTGTTCTACTCCAAAGTGAGTGAGAAAGAAATGCCTCACTGGGCGTCCCGAAGTATCAATTTCCGTTTACCTCATCCCGGACTTTGCATCAAAGAAGGGCAACTCCACGCCAGTACCCCTATCCGGGGAGGCGAAATACGCTATACGACCGATGGCACGGAACCGACCCTTCATTCGGAACTTTGGAAAGCTCCCGTAGCCTGTGATGCTTCCGTTGTGAAAGCGAAACTGTTTTATTTAAATAAAGAGAGTGTGACAAGCACTCTCAAAGTAGATTAATCCACAAAAGTAGATAAGTTATGAACTATGATAAAATAAAAAGAACCGGAATATTATTCTTGTTGGGAATAGGTGCGATCACATCGTTGTCGTGCAATGATAATGATAACGCCGGAGCGAGTGCCCCCCCGCCTGTCAGTGATGCCTTTGCCGGAAAGAGTCGATTATAAAGAATCGGTTGTCTCTCTTCCGCAGAATGTGACTGTCAGCCAGAACATTCCGGCTTCTACGTCTCAACTGCTGAAATCCACCCTGGAAGAGAAACTTTCTCTTTCCGTCAGTGATGCCTCCAACGATCGTGCCTTTATCCGTGTGAAACAGGAATCGGATCTGGCAAAAGAGGCTTACCGGCTCACTGTTACCAAAGAGGGAGCCTGCATTTATTATTCAACGGAAACCGGACTTCTCTGGGGAATCCAGACATTGAGACAGGCGCTCGAACAAGCAAACTTCTTCACTTCCGGAAGTGCTAAATATCTTCCGATGGTCGATATAAAAGATGCTCCCAAATATGATTGGCGCGGATTTCATATCGATGTAGTCCGCCACATGTTTACGGTTGATTATCTGAAAAAGGTGATAGACTGTTTGTCGTTCTACAAGATAAACAAGCTCCACTTGCATCTGACAGACGATCAGGGCTGGCGCATTGAAGTGAAAAAATACCCGTTGCTGACGCAGGAAGGCAGCTGGCGCGACTTCGACGAATATGACAAGAGATGCGTAGAACTTTCCCAACAGGATTATAACTATGAGATAGATCCCCGTTTCGTGAGAAATGGTTCTCAATATGGTGGTCATTATACGCAGGAAGAGATGAAAGGTTTGGTAAGTTATGCGTTGGAAAGAGGTATCGATATTGTCCCTGAAATTGACATGCCAGGTCATTTCTCGGCGGCTATCAAAGTCTATCCCGAGTTGTCGTGCACGGGAGAAGCCGGATGGGGAGAAGAATTCTCTTATCCTATCTGTCCCTCTCGTCCGGAGAACTATCAGTTTGTGCAGTCCATCATTGATGAGATGGTCGAGATTTTCCCTTCGGAATATTTCCATATCGGAGCAGATGAAGTGGAGAAAGATAACTGGGAACAGTGTGAAGTCTGTCAGCGATTGATGCAGCAGGAAGGTTATCAGAAAGTGGATGAACTGCAAAACCGTTTTGTGAAGATCATGACGAGCTATGTGAAGGGTAAAGGCAAGAAAGTGATGGGATGGGACGATGCTTTTCTTGAAAAAGAACCGCAGGATTTGATTTATACGTATTGGCGTGACTGGCTGCCCGATCAGCCGGGAAAGATTACCCAGAAAGGGTATCCGATTATATTCATGGAATGGTCCCGTTTCTATTTGAGCGCAACGCCTTCGGACGAAGGATTAAGCTCTTTGTATAACTTCGAGTTCGAACCCCAGTTTCCCGGCATCGTGAAGCAAAATGTATTAGGCTTCCAAGCTTGTGTATGGACGGAGATGATTCCTAATGAGCGGAAGTTTGGTCAGCACGTGTTTCCCTCTCTTCAAGCATTTTCGGAGTTGGCGTGGGGAAGTAGCCGTAACTGGATTGATTTTACCAATCGCCTGAAATGGCATGTTAAATGGTTGAATGCGAATGGATTCTATTTCACCAAACCGGGATTTCTTTAATCCCGGTACATTAAGAACAATATGAAATCAGAACGTTTACTTTCATTAGATGTACTTCGGGGAATCACCATTGTCGGAATGATTTTGGTAAACAACCCCGGAACATGGGAATCCATTTACGTACCCTTGCGACATGCCGAATGGAACGGACTGACTCCGACAGATTTGGTTTTCCCGTTCTTCATGTTTATAATGGGCGTTTCCATGAGCTTTGCCTTATCCCGATTCGATCATCATTTCAGCCGTAGTTTCATCACCAAACTGGTACGGCGCACGGTGATCTTGTTTTTGTTGGGACTTTTTCTTTCCTGGTTCTCGTTGGTGTGCACAGGAGTAGAACAACCTTTCTCGCACATACGTATTCTGGGAGTGTTGCAGCGGTTGGCATTGGCTTATTTCTTTGGTTCCTTGCTGATTGTGGGTGTCCGGCGTCCGGCAAATCTGGCATGGATCTCCGGGATCATTCTGGCAGGCTATTCCATCTTGCTGGCTTTGGGACACGGATTTGAACTTTCCGAACAGAATATTATTGCCGTTACAGACCGCACCTTATTCGGAGAAGCCCATTTGTATCGGGAGTGGTTGCCGAACGGCGGGCGTATCTTTTTTGATCCGGAAGGCCTGTTGAGTACCTTGCCGTGCATTGCGCAAGTGATTATCGGTTATTTCTGCGGAAATATTTTGCGGGACAAGACTGAAATCCATCACCGGCTGTTGCAGATCTCCATACTGGGTATTGCTCTTTTGTTTGCAGGATGGTTGTTGAGTTACGGCTGCCCGTTGAATAAGAAAGTATGGAGTCCGACTTTTGTTCTGGTGACTTGTGGCTTTGCCTCTTTGTTTCTTGTGTTTCTCACTTGGCTGATTGATATTCGTAAAAAGCAGAAATGGGGATATCCTTTCCATGTTTTTGGTACGAATCCATTGTTTATTTATATAGTGGCCGGTGTGTTAGCTACTTTGTTGGAGGTAATTACGGTTGGGGAGAGTAGCTTGCAGGAGAAGATTTACACTTCCATTTGGAGCGTTCTTCCCGATGCTCATCTGGCCTCTCTGATTTACGGCCTTCTGTTTATCGGATTCAATTATCTAATTGTATGGGTGCTGTACAAAAAGCAAATTTTTATAAAGATATAAGAGGTCGGTGACAGGTTTGAAAAAGTAGAGTTTATGCCGGATAGCTACGACAGTTTGTTTTCGTAGCCGGATGGCATAAACTCTATTGATATCTTTTTGCTCATAAAGTGAAAAGAAATTTAATTAATAGTAGAAGTTAGAATTTTCTGTAGTGAAAATAGGATTATCAACTTTGCACTGCTACACTCCAACTATGGAAATCATCCATTTTGTTCTTGTAACAAATGTCCTTTTGATAATATCTTGGTTTCATCTTGATACCTGTTTTCTATTCGAATAAGGGCAATGATGTACTCGGATTGTCGGAAATATGTACAATATTCAGGTCGGAGATGTACTTGTTATGATGAATTCAACCGAAGCTTTTAATGGATAAAATGGAAGTACATAATAGTCTCTTTTTAGCTAGGTATTTCTTTCTTTTTTAAAATTTAACTTTTTGTTATTTGCTTGCATTTCAATGTTTTAGTGCTTGTATGTACACTTGCTTATAACCAATATCCCCCTTGCCTGAATCATCGTTTTTTTGTATATTTATTGCCGGATTAATACGTAAACAATAAATGTATTGTATATGGAGAATATAAAAAAAATGGTACATGCACTGCTGGAAACAACCGGTAGTCATGCTCCCTTGTTGCAGCAGATTAATGAGGCGTTATTAAAGGATTATCAACTCAACATCAGTAGTGGGTTGCAGATTCTGCCCAAAGAAGTTGAAATCTACTATGTGAACCGGAAAGCAAAGCATCCTTATGTTGATTCGAATATGCACTGCATGCTTGATCCGAAAACAGATGCGGAAATATGGCAGATGCAATCCGGACGTTTCGGACAACTCTATTTTCATCGGAAAGGGTTGGGAGGAGTAGATGTGTGCTTGTCGGATAGCGATCATTTTGCTTTGTGTTGTACCATTAAAGCCGCTGAAATCAATGGCGAAGAGTGTTGGAGTCCGTTGAAAGTGCGTAATGTCATTCTTGAAAAAATCTGTGCGGAAGAAGGAATGTTGCCGGATGTACAGAACAAACAGAAGATAATGGACCGGATGAATGAGAAGAGGTCACTTTCCGTCCTTGCACCCCGTGAATATCCGATTACGGGGTATGTATATCATTTGCACCGCAGAGGACTGCGCCGGAGAGACCGGAATGTGTTGTTGCCTTTGCGCTCATTTGTCGATCTGTGGAATAAAAAACTGCTTATGGGTAATGTACAGAAACTAAATCTCTATATGAACGCTCATCCGCAGGCGAATATTCTGGAAGTGTTGCGTGAACACAACTTCCGTTATATTCCATTTGAAGTAAAGATACGGTATAATATGGATCGTAAGGTGAAGCTATACGACTAAATAAGAAAAATTGTTCTGAAAAGCTCCTTTTTTGTTCTGATTAAGCCTATAAGTAAATAAAAGAAAACCTATACCTTTGCAGTCGAATTTTAATCAATAGTGTATGACTGCAATAATAAATAAGGAGAACTCAAAGGTGTTTTTGCTGATTTTACTCGGTATGTTGTCAGCGTTCGGACCTTTTGTAACGGATATGTATTTGCCTAGTCTGCCAGCAATGGCAGACTATTTTTCTACCCACTCGTCGATGGTGCAATTGGGGCTTACCACCAGTATGATAGGTTTGGCATTGGGACAAATCTTTTTCGGACCATTGAGTGATAAATACGGTAGGCGTCCGTTGTTGCTCGTCTCGATGATACTGTTCATCGTGTCCACCGTATTCTGTCTTTTTGCACCGGACATTTATTCGTTTATCACATTGAGATTGATACAGGGAATCGGAGGGGCAGGCGGTATTGTCATATCCCGTTCGGTGGCTACGGATAAGTTTTCGGGGAAGGAACTGGCCAAGATGCTGGCCGTGATCGGCGCGATTAATGGAGTGGCTCCCGTGGCAGCTCCGGTAGTCGGAGGGTTGGTGACCGGGGCGATTGGATGGAAAGGGATTTTTGTGATATTGCTGTTTATTGGCGTACTACTGTGGATAGGCTGCATCCGGTTTAAAGAA
>OBXD01001136.1_pt1 | contig 9657 bp, 8 predicted proteins | sample 1495381 | NCBI WGS metagenome assembly OBXD01 (sample SAMEA2580144, study PRJEB22360) | human gut metagenome | biome: human gut; feature: human-associated habitat; material: faeces | place: Denmark | collected 2008/2010 | reverse complement strand
AGGGACCTACATGTTTCATCTCACTTTTGTGTAAAGTATTAAAAGTACTCTATGACATTATTAACTTAAAAAATCTTGGTCACCAATAAAATCCATATTGGCGAATTCTATGTCAAAGTTTATAAACCGCTATATTGGTTGAATTTATGACTCCTTGTCATGAGATTGTTCTCCATATCCATAACCGTAACCATAGCGCTTACCATAACCATAGAACTTGCCATATTTACCATAACCGTAATAATAACCGTACTTTCTTCTCTTCAGATCCAAACCGTTGATTACAGTACACAGGCTAGGTAATTTATCTTTTTTAGCAAGTTCGTTGATCAAAGTATACTCGTTTTTATGAGTATAGTCTGCACGGCAGACATAGACAGACAGGTCAGCCACACGTCCTATCAACAAGGTATCAGTTACCATACCAACAGGAGCTGTATCCAGAATCACATAATCATAATTCTTCTTAAGAGTTTCAATCGCTTTATCCAGTCCATCACGGGCCAATAATTCGGTAGGATTAGGAGGAACTGTTCCACCGGGAAGAATATACAGATTTTTACTGACATCGGAAAGCTGTACTAAATCCATCAAGTTCTTTTCCGGATTAGCCAAATATTGAGTTATACCAACTTCTTTTCTCGGAATATTAAAAACCTTATTCAAACCCGGTTTACGAATATCAAGACCAACGATTACTACTTTCTTCCCTAATAAAGAAAGACTAATAGCTAGATTAGCAGAAATGAAAGATTTGCCCTCACCACTAACTGTAGAAGTAACCAAAATCACCTTCTTGTCATTTTCAAGCATAAACTGAAGATTCGTTCGGATATTTCGGAAGGTTTCACTCATCAGGTTATTTTGATTCTCAAATACAGCAATAGCTCCCTGTTTTTCATCAGTCAATGGAATATCACCAACAATAGGCACACAAGTAAGCCTTTCTACATCAGAACGACCTTCAATCTTGAATTTGGTTAATTCGAGCAGGTAAATAATCCCCACCGGAATTCCGACTCCTAACACTAAAGCAACCAGATAAATTATCTTACCTCTAGGAGATACAGGAGTATCATCTGCTATAGCGTCATCTATAATCTTCGCATTATTGGCAGTAGCAGCCAAAGTTATAGCATTTTCCTCACGCTTCTGAAGAAGCATCAGATAAAGTCCGGCCTTTATCTCCTGTTGACGTGCAATACTCACAAACTCACGCTCCTGGCCAGGTGCCTCACTAATGCGACGGGAATAACGGTTCGCCTCACGATCCAGATCAGCTTTTGTGATATATAATCCACGCAACACCCTGTCTAAAGATACTTGTACATTCTCTTTCATTGCACTAATGCTAGTATCAAGATTTATAATGGTAGGATTATTCTGCGTTGATGTACGTAATAAACGTTTCCTCTCAACAAGCACATCATTATAACGGTTGATAGCAGCAGCAAGATTCAAATCCTGCAATCCTATATTACTGGGTAGAACCTCATAACCTTCATTTTGCATATATTTCTGCAGATCCTGCAGCAAATTAATCTGGGTTTGATTCTCCACACGCTTCTTTTCATATTCAGCACTACCCGTCAAAGCAATTTGTGCATCACTGGTTAAATCTGTAATACCTGCCCCACGTTTGAAACTTTCCAGATCCTTTTCCGTACTACCCAGTTCTTTGGAGATAATACTAATACGTTCATTGATAAATTCAGCTGTTTTCTGTGCCACTTCATTCTTATCATTATTCGTATTGATATTATACATCTCCAATAACTTATTGATAAAATCCTTGCCGCGTTGTACATTTGAGTTTTTCAATGATATGACAGCCACAGAAGTGGTTTTGGAAGTGGGTTCAATCGTCATATTCTTGCAATACCCTTTCGCTACAGCCAAAGGTTTATTAATTGTTGCTGTAATATTGCGTGTAGTCTTTTTTGAATCTGTAGTTTCTTCCAATATTCTTTTAGAAGACAATACAGAATCCGGTGTCAGGAAAAAGGCTAATGTTCCTTTGTTGGTAGGAAAAACAGCCGGCAACTTTTCGAAATGTTTCTGATATTCAGCATCGCCTATCTTCACATTCACATCCATACTTCCCTGTGGTTGCAATGTCATCTCCACAATCATCGGTTTCTCCAACAAGTCAGCCTCCTGTGGAGTCATGCTCACTTGCACAGGCGAAGTCTTATACATATTCCTGGAAAGAAATTCATCCTCATCCGTATAAGAAATATAGAGGCCCAAATCTTCAACCACCTCTTTGACGATAGTCTTGGAACGGAGCACTTCAATCTCGTTATCAATATTCTGTGAAGAAGACATCAAACCATCCAATCCCAAACTCTCTAGCCCAGAAAGCATTCCGGCGCTACCTCCCTTTTTATCGTCCTTTATTAAAACCGTAGCAGATATGTTATACACAGGAGTAGCTATATACAAATAGACCCATGCCGCAATCAAGCATACCACAACCGCCCCCACAAACCAAGGCCAATGGAGCAAATACTTAAACAGCAGTTCCTTGACATCTATACTTTCTTCTTTAGGCTCTTGTGTTCCGTTGAATTTTGTTTCTTTCATTACAAATCGTTATTTTAAGATGTTTACTAATAGGCTGACAACGGATACCAAGATAGAGGTAGCGGAGAACCAGAGGCTGGTACTATTGCCCACATCAGAATTTCGAGCCTTTGCTTTATTGGGAGTTACATAAACAATATCATTCTGTTGTAACCAATAGTAAGGTGAAAGAATCGTTTCGGCATTATTTAAATCCAAAGTGACAATTTGCTGTTTGCCATTCGCGTCCTCACGAATCAGCTTCACATTATCACGAAGACCGTATACCGTCATATCACCAGCCATGGCCAATGCCTCCAATAGATTCACCTTCTCATTAGAAATAGTAAATGTACCCGGTCGAACAACCTCTCCAATGACTGATATCTTATAATTTACCATACGTACTGTAACAATAGGATTTTCTTTCATATAAGGCTTCAATTTATCAACGATTAACTGCTCTGCCTGTTTCTTTGTAAGCCCTCCAACTGTCAGTGCCCCTAATACTGGAAAAGATATTTTCCCTTCATTGTCAACCAAATATTGTTGTAACACAGGCTGAGTAGTAGTGTACTGTATTGATAAATTAGACGGGCTGGCAATTGTCAAGTTAAAGGGTGCAGCTAGTTCCGGACTCGTACACGAAACCACAATTGTCAATAAATCTTTCGGCATGATCTTTGCATCATAAAGAGTTTCCTGCTGAGTAGCTTGATTGACTGCTTCCACGTCTTGCAAATAAGGTACCTTTTTATAAGATTGACATGCTGCTAATAAAAAAGACAACAATATCACACATATTAGTTTATTTACTTTTTCCATATTCTTATCATCTTATTCACTTTTAAAAGTAATATCATCTGTAGGGGGGTATATAAATTCAAACTCTAAAGTTCTTGCCAGCCCCTCTCCTAAAGAATAAGGAGCTTTAAAAACAGAAGAATGTATTTTAGCAGCATCAAATTCAGTTGTTGCACAAAACTTCTTCACACGCACAGAACTTACTGCCAATTTCTTACGAGTAATGCAAGCAAATATATCAAAACAATATCCTCCTATCATGCCCAACCAATAAGGGAAATGAGTAGCCGGAATATGTTTATTCATAACTTTGCTAACATGAGCCACCAGTTCATTCATTGTAAAATCCGGCTTGTCAACATAATTAAACACATTATAACCTGTCCGAACCTCATCAATCATGTATTTTACAAAAGCAACAACATTACCGACATAAGCCATTGACTTTTTATTGTTTCCAGAACCAATCATTAGAAACTTTCCACTCGCAATTTGCTTTAATAAATTGTACACATTGCCTCTGTTACGTTCTCCAAAAATGACTGTTGGACGAATAATATCAATATTCCAATCCGGATGTAACTTATACCATTCATGCAAAATTTGCTCTGCCTGCCATTTACTTTTCCCATAGTGATTAAACGGATCTGCCGGATATTCTTCATTTGGATTCTTTTTATTTAGACCATATACTGCAACAGATGAAAAAAAAATGATTCGTTTTATATTATTTTTCTCCATTGCTTTTAATGTCTTTTCTATACCACCTACATTTGTATCATAATAAAGAGATACCGGAACAACATCATCCCGATGCTGTGCTGCTAATAAAACAACACATTCAGCCCCTTCCAATTTCTTATCTAAATAATCCTGATCACGTACATCACCAATTGCTGTAACTTCTGGAAAGAAACGACTTTGTTGCAAATCAATATTCAACATCTCATACCTTTGTGCTTTTTTCAAAAGTGTAATCAAACGAGTCCCGACAAAACCTGACGCACCAATTAAAGTTATTTTCATGTTTTTTACTAATTATCTTTTCACTAACAATTTACAAATTACAGACATCTTTAAATTTCACGCATAGTTTCGCATAATCATATTTTTCGGCTGCTTTTTTCGCTTTATTACATATTGTCTGATACTCATCAGAAGGCAAGTTTTTAAGCGAAAGTATAGCAGCGGCATAATCCTGCGGATCAGTTAACTTACAGTCTATGCCGACACCCTCCTCTAATATGATACTGTATGGCATTCCCACATTACAACATAATGGTTTACCACTTGCCAGTCCCAAAAACATCTTATTCATACTGCCACCATACTTCCCGAAATTAGTAGAATAATTCAGAGCATTCACATCTGCTTTTGAAAGTATATATGGCACATACTCGGGTGATGTCCATTTTGCTTTAAATTTTACGTTTGTAATCTGTTGTTCTTCACAATAATGCTCTAAAAAAGCCCTATCCTCACCATCACCATAAATCAAGACCTGCACATTATTATTCTGCAATATTTTAGCTGAATCTATAAGCAGTTTAAGATTATTTGCCAATCGAATACTTCCCAAATAAATAATATTGAAAGTTTTATCGTTTGCCAAATCAAAATCTTCTACTTTGTATCTTTGCATGTTAACATTAAACTCAGACAAATCAATACCATTATTTATATAATGCAATTTATTTAAATCAATTGTCCCCCCCTGATCACTATCCCATCCGTTTTCTCTCACATAATTAACTGCACCAGGCATAGAAAAAACAACGTTGTCTGCTTTACTATAAATATATCGTTCTAAACAATAAGCAATTTTCACGCATGGATTATTTTTTCCCAATAAGCCTAAGCTTACGAATGAATCAGGCCATAAATCTGTAACATCCACGATATATTTTGCTTTTACCTTTTTGGCTAGTTGATAAATTGGAATATCAAAAGGAATACGAGATGTATGAATTATCACATCCGGTTTCTCAAATTGTTTTCTATGGATGAATAATTTAACCGCAAACCTAAAATATGATATAATCCTTCTTATCCCATTAGTAGATCCACAACCTGCATTTACTAAAACAAAAGGGATATTATCATAAGTTTTCTCTTCAAATGTCTTATTAGAGTCAGACAAACATAAGTTTCTATTGTGAACATAACTAGAACAAAACAATTTCACATTATAGCCTTCTGATTGAAAATATTGTGCCAACTTTATTGTTCTCAAATGAGTGCCATAAAATTCAATAGGTGCTGCATCTTTATTTATGAACCAAATAGTCTTTTTCTTCATCATAAGATTATTACTTCCAAGCATTCAACACTTTTACAACCCTTTCAACCTCTTCCATAGATATAATAGGACTCATTGGAATACTCAATTCTTCAGCATGAATCAATTCTGTAATTGGAAAGCTAAGATCATTCCATTCTTTATAGCATTCTTGTTTATGAGGAGGAATAGGATAATGGATATTAGTTTGAATATCATTCTCTGCTAAATATTGTTGCAAGCCATCACGATCTGCACAACGAATTGTAAAAAGATGAAATACATGTGCATTCCAATCTTTCACAATTGGCAAAATAATCGCTGGATTCTCAATGTTTTCTATATAATATTTTGCAACTTCTTTTCTTAATTGTATATCATTATCAAGATAACGGAGTTTAACATCAAGAATAGCTGCCTGAATTTCGTCAAGACGACTATTACGCCCTACATATTGGAAAACATATTTCTTTGCAGATCCGTAATTAGCAACCGACCTTACTATATGTGCCAACTCATCATCATTCGTTGTCACAGCTCCTGCATCCCCTAATGCACCTAAGTTTTTACCCGGATAAAAGCTATGCCCTGCAGCATCGCCTATCGAGCCTGTCATTCTCCCATTAAATTTGCAGCCATGTGCCTGCGCATTATCTTCTACAAGCTTAAGATTATATTTTTCACATAATTCACCTATTTTCTCAGTATACGCACACTGACCATAAAGATGTACTATAAGTATAGCTCTTGTACGAGAAGTTATAGCTTTTTCAATCTTAGAATCATCAATTTGATATGTTTCCAGATTGGGTTCAACCAACACAGGAATGAGTCCGTTCTCAGTAATGGCTAAAATAGAAGCAATATAGGTATTTGCAGGAACGATAACTTCATCTCCAGGTTTCATTATCCCCATTTCAATATAAGCACGGAAAATCCAAATCAATGCATCAAGGCCGTTAGCACATCCTATAGTATATTTAGTACCAATATATGAGGAATAATGTGTTTCAAACATTGCATTTTCTTTGCCTTGTAAATACCACCCTGAATCAACGACTCTCAATACTGCTTCATGAATCTCTTCTGCATATTTTGCAGTAACTTTCTGTAAATCTAAAAATTTAATCATATCCGTTTTATATTTTATGTTTAACTCCATTTTTATCACACATATTTAAGTCCAGAGCAATACCATCTTTAGTGATATACCCTTTTTTACATGCAGGATTACCAAACCAAATCTCATGTGCCGGAACATTTTTTGTAACAACACTTCCTGCCCCGACAAGAGCGTACTCACCAATAATCAATCCTCCCATTATTGTAGAATTGGCTCCGATCGAACAATGTTCCTCAAGTGTCGTCATTAGAAATTCACTTGGATAGACTTTTGAACGAGGAATCAAATCATTAATAAAAGAGACATTTGCTCCGATAAAAACATTATCTTTTACTCTTAGTCCATCCCACAATTGTACTCCTGATTTTACAGTAACATTGTTACCTATAATAACATCATTCTCTACAAAAACATGGGCACATAAATTGCAGTTACTTCCAATAACAGCACCATTTAAGATGACACAAAATTGCCATATAGTAGTCCCGTCACCAATCAATTTACTTTGACAGTCAGCCAGTGGGTGTATCATATATTCCTCGCTTTATATATTTGTTAATACTTCAATGTATAGTTTAGCCTGACTTTCCCAGTTATACTCTTCTAAAACTGCTCGCCGACCATTTTGCCCCATCTGATAAGCCATTTCCTTATTTTCAACTAAATATTGAATAGCCTCCTTTATTTGCTGCGAATTATGTGGATCAACACAAATTCCACAATTATATTTTTCTACAATTTCACGATAGCATTTCACATCCGAAAGCAACACCGGTAACCCCGCCTCCATACTTTCAAATATTTTCAACACACCAAAAGATCCATTCGGACTGCCTGTCCGACTAAAATCCCGAAGAGTATTACTAATAGTCATTTTTGAAAAAACTGTTGATATCTCTTCTTTCTTAAACGGCCCTGCAAAATCCACATTCTTCCAGTTTGGAAAAGTTTCAAGAACATCAACATATCCTTCTTCAATCACACCTGCAACATAATATTTGATATCCGGCAATTCCGCTAAAGCTTTTAATACTTCTTTTTGACAACTAATCCAATAGACTGTTCCAATATATCCAAGAACATTTTTACGGGATAAATATTCCTCCTTGGATAAAGTAAACCTGGAAGATACAACAGGGAAATTTTTAATAACATAATGATTCTTTATTCCCCACTTTTCAAGGCGATTGTCAGTATCATCAGTTACAGTAAATACAGCATGATATTTCTTTAGAGATGACTTCAGATATTTCTCCATCAGCACTGCAATTACATTACGAGCTATTTTAGGCAAATATGCTTTATCATGAATGATGCCAGGATAAAACTCACGAAGATTAAATACAACTTTATATCCCTTATGTTTCAATTTAACCCCAAGAGATAATAGCTCCGGATCAGAAATTTGGTATTCAGCATCCTCTCTATACGCGAGCATGGCTTATAGTTACACGAAATAAACTCAATACCATCAATTGTTTCATTCGGTTCTAAGTCACAAACAACAATAGTAACTTTATAGCCAGCCATTGCCAATGCCTTCCCCTGACGGTCAAAGATCAATGGGTCTTTTCGAGAATAAAGCCCTGTGAGATAACAAATATGCATCATGGATTTAATTTTATATTTTCACGTTTGTCGTGCATTACTATATACATAGAAAATAGAAAGATATAATTAACAGAAAATAACCCAGGACGCTGATATAATGTAGCAAGTAGCAAGGTTATAAATATAAGAATATACCATATGGACTTTATACGATTTAAGGCATAAAGAACAAAGAAAAGCAGGTACATAATACAGACAACAGCTCCATTGGACAGAATCGCATTTCGATAACCAGCACTATCCGAGAAGTTTGCCAGCTGTCTCTTATTATCTACCCCCCACCAATATTGACTTGTACCCTGAATAGAATTAAAATAACTTTTTAAACTACTATCAGCCCTATTATCCCCACTGATCATCCCTTGTGTTTTATCATATTCCAATCTATCCCAAATCAACAACCTAGTCATTGCATTTTGCATAGAAAAAACAATTAACAATGCCATTAAAGAAGAGATGAAGAATTTATATACGACCTTGACATTTCTAGAAAATAAAAAATACACTAAAAAAATGGCAGAAAGGACATAGAAAAATAGGGACAATGAAAGAAGTCCAGAAATTAAAATAAATATATTCCTTTTATCCTTCAGATTAAAATTATCTATATACAGCATAAGTCCGGCGATAGTACCAACAACACCCGGCTCATCAAAAGGGCCACAAAATCTTAATGATTGAAAATAAACATCAAGACCTGCCCCTAAATAGTTGGGAATAACTAAAAATGGATATGCAATATAATTATATGTTTTTACAGCATTCAAAGGAGCTATTATTTTTCCAGGGACAGGAATACCAAAGAAAAGTAACAGCCATACCAAAATGGATATTCCAATTATTATAGAATATAACGTTTTGTACCTATCAAACACGTTTACCATAAATCTTTTCGATCCAAAAGGTACTGCTGCCAAAATAATCATAAAAAAGAATCCTATCAGATTACGATTTTGAGAAATAGAAGCTAGCAAAAGGGTAAAAACAAAGAAAATCAGATACAGCACATTCAATCTATTCATTCTATAATTCCGCCAGAATAGAATCGCCAATGGGAAAAGAAATACAATTTGCGCATAAGACCCACTTAGACTCCAAGTAAAAAATGGCCTTAGAGTTAACAAAAGTAATATACCTCCTATAAAATAAGTTATGTCATTACTATTTTTAATCCTCATTATAATCAATCATTTTTTTCAGTTTATCAGTGCTGACAATGTAATCAGCATGTAAATCTACTGTACTATCAGAAATACCAGCTAAATACCGCATTTTA
>OBXD01001117.1_pt1 | contig 9836 bp, 9 predicted proteins | sample 1495381 | NCBI WGS metagenome assembly OBXD01 (sample SAMEA2580144, study PRJEB22360) | human gut metagenome | biome: human gut; feature: human-associated habitat; material: faeces | place: Denmark | collected 2008/2010 | reverse complement strand
ACAAAGTTACTACAAAAAAGTGGAATACGGAAGAATGTAGTAATAGAATTGATTTACAGAGGTTTCATTTAAGCTGCCGATTCTCTCCAACGCCACCACAATCCTTGCAAAAGCCAAATCAAGACGTCGCTACGTTACTTGTTCGTAACCACACCATATAAGTGACGAAATGGGTAAGAATGGCAAAACAAGACATTGTTATATAGTGAGTTACTGACAACTCACGCAACAAATCCGGTTACGGAAAAAGATTGCGCCGTTCCTCCGTGTTTTGCGTACTGACGAAGGATTCTTCACCGACTAATTTTGAACCTAAAAAAATTAAGGACGATGAAGAGTACATTTTCAGTTATCTACTACCTCAAACGTCAGGTAGTGAAAAAGGACGGGACAGTACCCGTCATGGGACGTATCACGGTGGACGGAAGCCAGACACAGTTCAGCTGCAAACTGACCGTCGATCCCAAGCTGTGGGATACCAAAGGAGGACGTGTCACGGGCAGAAGCACGGCTGCACTCGAAACGAACCGTATGCTCGACAAGATGCGCGTACGCATCAACAAGCACTATCAGGAAATCATGGAGCGTGACAACTTCGTCACTGCGGAAAAGGTGAAAAACGCCTTTCTCGGACTGGAACACCGCTACCACACGCTGTTGCAGGTGTTCAGGCAACACAACGAGGACTATGCCAAGCAGGTGGAGGCAGGCATGAAAGCCAAAGGCACGTTTGACAAGTACAAGATCGTTTACAAGCACCTGCAAGAGTTTCTCACCATCCGCTACCATGTGAAGGACATTGCCCTGAAAGAGCTTACACCCGCTTTCATTTCCGACTTCGAGATGTTCCTGCGCACGGACAAACATTGCTGCACCAATACCGTGTGGCTGTATGTCTGCCCACTCAGGACGATGGTATTCATTGCCATCAACAACGAGTGGCTCACGCGCGACCCGTTCAGGGAGTACGAAATCAAGAAAGAAGAAACGACCCGCAGCTTCCTGACCAAAGATGAAATCCGCCTGCTGATGGAAGGCAAGCTGAAGAATGCGAAGCAAGAACTGTATCGTGATTTATACCTGTTCTGCGCCTTCACGGGCTTGTCGTTCGCCGATATGCGCAACCTGACGGAAGAGAATATCCGCACCTACTTTGATGAACACGAGTGGATAAACATCAACCGCCAGAAGACGGGGGTGGTGTCCAACATCCGTATGCTCGACATAGCGAAGCGCATCATCGACAAATACCGTGGGCTGTGCGGGGACGGCAGGATATTCCCCGTACCCCACTATAACACGTGCCTTGCCGGAATCCGTGCCGTCGCCAAGCGTTGCGGTATCACCAAGCATATTACATGGCATCAAAGCCGCCACACGGCAGCCACGACGGTGTTCCTCTCCAACGGCGTACCCATCGAAACGGTCAGTTCCATGCTGGGACACAAGAGCATAAAGACAACGCAGATATACGCGAAAATAACCAAAGAGAAGCTCAATCAAGACATGGAGAACCTTGCCGCGAGATTGAACCAAATCGAAGAATTTGCAGGTTGTACCATCTAAAACAGAGAAGCCATGAAACGTGACATAATTATCATTGAGGACAAGGCGGTCAGCGTAACCGGTAACGATGTATGGATGACCGCCGGAGAAATCGCCGGACTGTTCCACACGGGTGTCCCGGCAGTGAACGCCGCCATCAAAGCCATTCTCAAAGCGGACGTATTGAGCGACTACGAGGTATGCCGCTACATTCAACTTGAAAACGGTCTGTATGCGGATGTTTACTCGCTTGAGATCATCATACCCATTGCTTTCCGGCTGAATACTTATTGCACGCACGTGTTCCGCACGTGGCTGGTGGGTAAAGCTCTCTCGAAAGAAAAGCGACAGGCATACGTGATGTTCATACAGAACGGGAAAGCCGGGTATTGCTGAACACGCATACGTGCCAACAAAAAGGAAACGGACAGCCTAATTTGAGTTGTCCGTTTCCTTTTTGTTCGTTTTCATGCTTCTTTTATTCTATTGGCTTGCGGTAATTCGCCTCCAGCAGTTCACGCAATCCCGATTCGGGGTAAAGCACTTTTCCTCCTAAAAGGATGAAGGGCAATACCCTGTTGTTGCGGTATTCCTGCAAGGTACGGCGGCTCACACGGAGCAACTCCGCCACCTCCCTGTCCGTCAGGTAACGTTCCCCGTCCAGTGGCGGACGGTAGTTTTCCAAAAATACAGAGAGCCATTTAGAGCCTTTGCGCATATTCTGCACCACAGTGGCAAGCGGCTCGTCCTCCAGTGTAAAAACATTGTTGTTCTCGTTCATTATGACTTTGGATTCAGTGGTGAATAACAAGATTATCTGCCGCCGGGATAGAGCGTACCGATAAGCGGAATCAGCCTCTTGACTTCTTCCTGCTTGTAATAGAACCTGCGGTTTATCTGCGAGTAGCCGATAAGCCGCTTGTCGCGTAACGTCTGCAACGTGCGCGGGCTGATTCTCAACTGCCCGCAGACTTCCTCGCCCGTGAGCCATCTTTCCAGCCGCCCTCCGTCGTTCTTGCGCTTCAGGGCGGCAACCTTCTCCGAGAGGGCATTGAAGGACGCCAACATCATCTCGAAGGTCTTTTTCTCGATAGATACAATTTCCATATTCAAAACATTTCAGGTTTGCTGCAAAGGTAACGCCATCCTCATGAACGCATATCGTTTCCCGCTGAAAGGCTGTATATTGCGCCAACTGTCCGGGTTACGGAGCCATTTCTGATAAAAATCTTACGTGAGACACGTAGTGAGCTGTTAAAGCCCCTTTTGTTTATTGCCGAATTTTGCCGCAGAAGCCAAAAGAAAGGACTGAATATGAAAGTAATAACGATGGAAAGTTCCGTCTTCACCGCATTGACGGAACAGATAGCCGAGATAGCGGCACACGTGCGTGCCGTTTCCGGCGAAAGAAAGGAAAAATCCACAGACAGGTTGCTCACCACCCGTGAGGCGGCGCACCTGCTGAATGTGAGTACCCGCACCCTCCAGCGTATGCGCAGCGAGCATCGCATCGGCTATGTGGTGCTGCGCGGCAAGTGCCGCTACCGCCAGTCTGAAATCGACCGCCTGCTTGCGGACTGCACCGTCATGGAAGACGCGGCGACACCGACGGAAATGAAACGCAACCATACGCTGCGCACGGGAGGCGGCAAACCCAAAGGAAGGAGGACGTGACGTATGGAACTGCTTACCCGAAACAATTTCGAGAGCTGGATGCAGAAACTGATTGAACGGCTCGACCGTCAGGACGAACTGCTACTCTCCTTGCAACCGTCCGGCAAAGCCCCGAATCCGATGGAACGTATCAGGATGTTCGACAACCAAGACCTCTGTATGCTGCTCCAGATCAGCAAGCGTACCCTGCAACGCTACCGCAGTATCGGCGCGTTGCCGTATAAGACGCTCGGTAAAAAGACCTATTACAGCGAGGAGGACGTGCTGACGTTCCTTTCCGGACACGTAAAGGACTTCAAAAAAGAAGATATAGCCTTCTACAAGGCTCGTATCCATAATTTCTTTCAAAAATAACCCATTAAAACATTTTTCAAATGGCAAAGAAAAAAAGCGAAAAGGACGTGCTGATAGTCCGTGACGAGAAGACGGGCGAAATCAGCGTGGTAGCCGGGCTGGATGCAGACGGCTCTCCCAAGCGTACCCCCGCGAAAGCGGAGAACGCGCAGAGTTTCCTGCAATTCGACCGCCACGGCGATGTGCTGGACAACTTCTTCAAAAACTTCTTCCGGCAGTGCAAGGAACCCAGCCGCTTCGGTTTCTACCGTGTCGCAGCAGACCAAGCTGACAAACTGATGGAGGTGATGAAAGACCTGCTGAAAGACCCCGAAGCCAACAAGGAACTGCTTGCGCCCCACAAGGTGGACACTTCCGGCTACGAAAAGCAGGTGAAGGAAGAACAGACCGCCGGAAAGACGGAGCAGACGGAACAAAAGCAGGAAGAGCAGCCCAAAGAAAACCAAAAACAGGAAGAAATGGAAAAGAAGCAGGAAAGCCCGCAACAACAGACGCAAGGCAGACGGGGCTACCAGCCTATTGACGAGAGCAAAATCAACTGGCAGGAGCTGGAAGAGAAATGGGGCGTGAAACGTGCCGACCTTGAAAAGTCCGGCGACCTTACCAAGATGCTCAACTACGGCAAGTCCGACTTGGTGAAGGTGTCACCCAAGTTCGGCGGCGAGGCTTTCGAGTTGGATGCCCGCCTCTCCTTCAAGAAGGATAGTGAGGGCAATGTCAGCCTCGTGCCGCACTTCATCCGCAAGGAACAGAAACTTGACGAGTACAAGGAACATAAGTTCTCCGACGAAGACCGTAAAAACCTGCGCGAAACGGGCAACCTCGGCAGGGTTGTGGACATCGTGGACAGGGAAACGGGTGAAATCATCCCCTCGTTCATCAGCATAGACCGCAAGACAAATGAAATCACGGACATTCCCGCAAACAAGGTGCGCATACCGGATCGCATTGGAAAGACGGAAATCACCAAGCAGGAGCAGGATATGCTGCGTGCCGGACTGCCCGTGCGCGACAAACTCATCGAACGCAACGACGGCAGGAAGTTCGTCACCACTCTTCAAGTGAACGTCGAGCAGCGAGGCGTGGAGTTCGTACCGGGAACCGGCAGGTCACCCCGTACCGCCCAGACGCAGGAAGCCAAGAACAATCAAACACAGGGACAAGCGCAAGGCATGGAAAACTCCGCAGCCCCACAGAAAGAGCAACGCCACAACACGTGGACGAACGCCGACGGCAGCATCCGTCCCATCAGCAAATGGAGCGGTGTGAATTTCACGGAGCAGCAGAAAGCCGACTATGTGGCAGGCAAAACCATCAAATTGGAGAACGTGACCGACAAGCAAGGCTTCCACGCCACGATGTACATCAAGTTCAACCCGGAGAAGGGACGCCCATACCGCTATGACACCAAACCCGACAATGCGCAGAAGGTAGCCCCGTCCAACGAGAGCCGTACACAGGTGGCTGTGAACAGCGAAGGCAAGACCAACGAGGCGACCAAGAACCTGAAAGAGCCGTTGCAGAAAGGACAGACCGCCCCGAAAGACGACAAACAGCAAAAGCAGCAAGAGAAGCCTCAGAAGAGAAACAATAAGGGCATGAAGATGTAACATCCCGTGTCCGCCACTAAATCCAAAGTAATAATTCATTAAAAGTAATCAGCATGAAGACAATCATTGCAGAAAAGCCATCTGTGGCAAGAGAAATCGCCCGCATCGTGGGTGCGACAAAAAGAGAGGAAGGATATTTCGAGGGAGGCGGCTATGCCGTGACATGGGCGTTCGGGCACCTCGTCCGGCTTGCCATGCCCGACGGCTACGGTATACGCGGCTTCGTCCGTGACAACCTGCCCATCATTCCCGAAACCTTCACGCTCATTCCCCGTCAGGAAAAGACAGAGAAAGGCTACAAGCCTGACAGCGGTGTGGTGTCGCAAATAAAAATCATCGCCCGTCTTTTCAAGGAAAGCGAGCAGATCATCGTGGCGACCGATGCAGGACGCGAGGGTGAGCTTATTTTCAGATACCTCTACCATTATATCGGATGTACTACGCCTTTCGTGCGCCTGTGGATAAGCTCGCTCACCGACAAGGCTATCCGTGAGGGATTACGCCATCTCGAAGTGGGCGACAAATACGACAACCTCTACCTTGCCGCCAAAGCGCGGAGCGAATCCGACTGGCTTGTGGGCATCAACGGCACGCAGGCACTCTCCATCGCCGCCGGACACGGCACGTACTCCATCGGACGGGTGCAGACGCCCACGCTGGCGATGGTGTGCGCACGCTATTGGGAAAACCGCCGTTTCACGGTGGAACCGTTCTGGCAACTCCATATTGCCGCTGACGATGGCAACGGCGAAGTGGTGAAATTCTCTTCTTCCGAGAAATGGAAAGAGAAAGAGCCGACGACAGAACTATATAATAAGGTAAAGGAAGCAGGCACAGCTACTGTCACGAAAGCAGAACGTAAGGAGAAGACGGAGGACACTCCGCTCCTGTACGACCTGACCACGCTCCAGAAGGAAGCTAATGCCAAGCACGGCTTCACGGCGGAACAGACGCTCGAAATCGCGCAGAAGCTCTACGAGAAGAAACTTATCACCTATCCGAGAACCGGGAGCCGCTACATTCCCGAAGACGTGTTCGTGGAAATTCCCAAGCTACTCGCCTTCATCGGCAATCTGCCCGAATGGAAAGAAAAAGTCAATCTGAAGGCAGTGCCGACACGCCGCAGCGTGGACGGCGGCAAGGTAACAGACCACCATGCCTTGCTCGTCACGGGCGAGAAACCGCTGTTCCTCTCCAAAGAAGATAGTATCGTCTATCAGATGATTGCCGGACGCATGATTGAGGCTTTCTCTGAAAAATGCGTCAAAGACACAGCCACTGTTACGGCGGAGTGTGCCGGAGCGGAGTTCGTGGCAAAAGGCAGCATCATCAAACAAGCCGGGTGGCGTGCTGTCTATGGCGAGGAAGAGAAAGAGGAAACCATCCTCCCCGGCTGGCAGGAAGGCGACACGCTGACACTGAAAGCCGCCTCCATCACAGAGGGAAAGACCAAGCCCAAACCGCTGCATACCGAAGCCACCCTACTGTCCGCTATGGAAACGGCGGGCAAGGAGATTGAGGACGACGCACTGCGGCAGGCTTTGAAGGATTGCGGCATCGGCACACCCGCCACCCGTGCCGCCATCATCGAAACGCTCTTCAAACGGGGTTACATGGAACGCTGCAAGAAGTCGCTCATACCCACCGAAAAAGGGCTTGCCCTCTACTCGGTCGTGAAAACGATGCGCATCGCCGACGTTGCCATGACGGGCGAATGGGAAAAGGAGCTGGCACGCATTGAGCGCGGGGAACTTCCTGCCGATACCTTCCGCAAGGAGATAGAGGCGTACACGCGGGAAATTACCTCCGAACTGCTCTCGTGCGACAAGCTGTTCGCCCGCAGGGATTCCGGCTGCAAGTGTCCCAAGTGCGGAACGGGAAGTATGCAGTTCTACGGCAAGGTCGTCCGCTGCGACAACGCGGAGTGCGGGCTGCCCGTGTTCCGCCTGAAGGCAAACCGTACCCTCACCGATGACGAGATCAAAGACCTGCTCACCGACGGACACACGAAACTGCTCAAAGGTTTCAAGAGCAAACAGGGCAAGAGTTTCGATGCCGTGGTTGCCTTTGACGGGGACTACAACACGACTTTCGTGTTCCCCGAAAGGAAAACGACCAAGAAATTTTCAGGACGGAAGAAATAATATTAACTTTGCCACTGATTCAGAGTAATGAACTGTTCTTCGATACCGGATTACACTCATACTTTGGACTTAGTGGTGGCACTCGGAGGGATACCGAGTGCCTTTTCTTTCTCCTTTCAGACAATTATCCCGGTCATGATTTACCAATCCACTAAACTCCAAAGTAATGAACAACAAGAAGAAAAACGAAGGACAGACCGACTTTTCCTATTACGGTCTGTACCTGCTGGAATATCTCCGGACAAACAGGTTTGAACAGGCAACCGACGAAACCTTCATCCGTGAACGCGCCGACCGTGCCGCCGGAACGTATGAACGGGCGAGGCTTGAAGGCTATCCCGCCGATGGTGCACAAGAACTGGCGATGCGCACGCTACTGGAGGGGCTTCTCTACTCCAAGTACGCCATCCTGCGTGAAGTCGTGGAGAACGAGTTTGCCGATGATGTGCCGGAAACGAAGCGTGAATCCTTTACCAAAAAACTGCTGCCGCTTGTCGGAAACGTATTCTCCATTTATGACCTCTCGGACGACAATTTCGCCCTGTCGCCCGATTATGACCTGCTCTACACGGAGCTGACGGGGGCTGTCGTCCTCTATCTGGAGGAATATGGCGTTTAACCGCAAACAAAGGCTGCGGGACAACATCGAGGCGATACGGACGGCATTCACCCTTGAAAGGGAACAGAGAGCGGCGACAGCCGAAGAACGGGCAATACTACGGAAGTATTGCGGTTTCGGCGGGCTGAAATGTATTCTGAATCCTGCAAGGGAACTGACGGATGCCGTCCATTGGGCGAAATCCGACCTCGAACTGTTTGCCCCTACCGTGGAGCTGCACAGGCTGATACGGGAAAACAGCCGGGACGACATGGAGTACAAACGGTTTGTGGATTCGCTGAAAGCGTCCGTGCTGACAGCTTTCTACACACCGAAAGAGATAACAGACACCATAGCCGATGTGCTGGCGGATTACAGTGTCCGCCCGTCGCGTGTGCTGGAGCCGTCGGCCGGTGTCGGCGTGTTCGTGGACGCCGTGCTGCGGCACAGTCCCGACGCGGATGTGATGGCGTTTGAAAAAGACTTGCTCACGGGTACGATCCTGCGACAGCTCCACCCCGACAAGAAGATGCGCATAGACGGTTTTGAGAAAATCGAAAAGCCGTTCAACAACTATTTCGACTTGGCGATGTCCAACATCCCGTTTGGTGACATAGCCGTGTTTGACGCTGAATTTCAAAGGAGTGAATCTTTCGGCAGACGCTCATCACAGAAAGCCATCCACAACTATTTTTTCCTAAAAGGACTGGACACGGTGCGCGACGGCGGCATCGTGGCTTTCATCACGTCGCAGGGAGTGCTGAACAGTGCCAAGACCTCCGTGCGCAACGAACTTTTTAGTCAGGCGAATCTGGTATCGGCAATCCGACTGCCCAACAACCTGTTTTCGGATAACGCGGGGACAGAGGTGGGTAGCGACCTGATAATTCTGCAAAAGAACCTGCACAAGACGGAAATGTCGCAGGATGAACGGCTACTGACCGTGATACAGACGGATACGAAGACAAACCTGACGGACAACGCCTATTTCATACACCATCCCGAACGTATCGTGCATACGACCGCGAAACTCGACACCGATTCTTACGGCAAGCCCGCAATGGTCTATCTGCACGAAGGCAAAACCGCAGGCATCGCCGGGGATTTGCGCCGTATGCTTGACGAGGACTGTCATTTCAGGCTTGCCATGCGCCTGTATTCGGGCGCAATCGGGCAGGCACGGGAACGGCTTGCCGTTGAAACAAAGGTGGAACCCCAAACTGCAAAGCTGGAAACGGTATCTTCGGCACGGGCAGAAGAAATCCACGTGGATAAACCGCAGACACAACCGATAAAGGAAAAACCGGAAATAGAGCCACGCCAACAAAATCACTCGGCAGCCGTGCAGCTCACCCTGCTTGACCTTTGGGGAATGCCCATAGAAGAACCTGTCAAAAAGAAAAAGACGGCGAAGAAAGGAAACACGACAAAACGAACTGTACCTAATCCCAAGCCGCAGGTTACGGCTGTACCTCCTGTTGAAACCGCCAAAGCTATAAACGGGAACAAGGAAACAAAGCCGGAGAATACCGTTAAACAAAGCGGCCCTGACGATATTTATGCCACACTGGACTGGGAAACCAATCCTCCCATCAACGGCTTTTACGAGATGATGATGGGTTTGACACCGGAACGGCGAAAGGAGCTTCGAAGGCTGGCTGCGGAACATCAAGAGAAACAACGGGTAGGCGGCACGTATGTAAAAGCCACTCCTGCCATACCGGAAAAAGAAGCGAGGAAACAGCCCGAAGCACAGCAGGAAGTCACCCCCGATCACGTTACGGACAATAATGCAAGTGTGAAACCGGCGACTTCCCTTTTCCCGGAATTTGAAACGGAAAAGCCGAAGGAGGAAGTCGTGGACCTTTCTCCGCGTGCCTACCACCGCACGCCGGAGATGCACCTGCGCGA
>OBXD01001111.1_pt1 | contig 9881 bp, 10 predicted proteins | sample 1495381 | NCBI WGS metagenome assembly OBXD01 (sample SAMEA2580144, study PRJEB22360) | human gut metagenome | biome: human gut; feature: human-associated habitat; material: faeces | place: Denmark | collected 2008/2010 | reverse complement strand
TGTTGTCGGTCACGAGCCCGCCCCAGAGCGCATAGTCCACGAGACTGCGGCCCTCGAACACGGCCAGCTTGTTCGCGAAGGCATCCGCGGAGGTCAGGGGTGGCGTGTTTTGGAGAGGCATGTCGATGAGGGTCGTCACCCCGCCCACCGCCGCCGCTTCCGAGGCGTGCGGCAGGTCTTCGCGCCAAGTGAAGCCGGGATCGTTGATATGGGCGTGACAGTCCAGCATACCGGGCAGCACATACAATCCGGCGGCATCCAGTTCCTCGCGCGCCGGCAGCGTTCCGTCATCGGAAATCGCCGCGATTTTCCCGTTCCTGACGTACAGATGCCCGCCGAAAACCCTATCGGCGGTGACCAACATTCCGTTCCTGATCGCTAAATCGAACATGCGGGCTCCGAGAGGCGGCGGCAGGCGCCGGAGAGATGTGCAGAGGGATCGTACGCCTACATAGTAAGATGGTTAAGCTGTCTGACCAGATTAAATAAAACAAAAAATTACAGCAAGTTATTTATCTATTTTGGTTTATCATAACGTATTAGCCCTATCTCCGCAACCCCTTGCCGTTTTTTCTCCTCATAAAACCTTCCGGAGCGTTCCCGAGACGCGCAAGGCGCGGCAGACATCCGTCCTCTCGAAAGATTGGGCACCGATCAGGGGACGATATGCGTCCCCTTGCCTTCCACGACCGCGGCGCGGACGTTTTCCGGCGAGGTGATGATGGCCTCCTTGCCGGTTGCCCTGACGAAATCCACCGCCGCCAGGACCTTGGGAAGCATACTGCCCGGAGCGAAGTACCCGGCTTCCACGCAGGCCATCGCCTCTGCCACGGTCATCCGGGAAATATTTTCCTGCTCGGGCGTTCCGAAATGGATGGCGACGTTGGACACCGCCGTGGAAATGACGAACAAGTCGCTCTTGATGCGTTTGGCGAGCAGGCAGGAGGTCAAATCCTTATCCACCACGGCATCGACGCCCTCATAGCCCCCTTCCGTACGGAACACCGGGATACCACCGCCACCGCCCGCGATGAGGTGCAGGCCCGAGGCAAGGAGCGTTTTCAACCCGGCCTCCTCGACGATCTCCAAAGGGCGTGGAGAGGGTACGTAACGCCGGAAGCCGCGCCCGGCGTCTTCCCTGAGCACCCACGAGGGATTTTCGCGGCGGAGGAACTCGGCCCGCTCGGGCGGGTAGAATTCGCCCACGGGCTTCGTGGGATTCCGGAAACCGGGATCGTCCTTGTCCACGACCACCTGCGTCAGCACGGCGATGGAATCCTCGCACAGGCCGCGCCGGAGGAACTCGTTCTTCAGCGTCTGCTGAATCTGGTACCCAATGCCGCCCTGCGTGTCCGCCACGCAAGTCACCAGCGGCAGGCCGTGCAGCCCGGACGTGGCGTGCGCGACTTCGCTCCGCCACAGCAGGAAGCCCACCTGCGGGCCATTTCCATAGGTGACAACCACCTGATATCCCAACTCCACGAGGCTCACGATATGCTTTCCGGTGACGCACAGGGCCCTGTACTGATCCTGTACGGTCTGGGCGTCCTTACTGAGGATGAGCGAATTTCCCCCGATGGCGATAACTGCGACCTTGCGTGTCGGCATGTCTGCTTCTCCCGATGGCGGGTCCCGGGATACGGCCCCACCGGCTGATGGATAAAAAGGATCCGGACGAGATGGCGACCGGCCCGGAAGCGGGCCTCACGGAAACGTGCCAGGGAGGGAGGCCGCCGAAAACGGCCCCGCATCTCCCGTACAAGGCTAGTTCACGCCACAAATGGACGCGAGCAGAGCCATGCGCAGTGGGATGCTGAACCCGATCTGCTTGAAATACAGTTCGAATTCGCTCTTATCGAGGCTCTGTTCGAACTCGAAGTCGTTGCGCGGCAGGGAATGCATGATACCGACCACGCGCCCGGTCTTCTTCTTGATGTATTCGAGATCGTTGAGGTACAGATAATGGTTGGCGACCTTCCGCATGAAGTCCTCGCGGTTGGGATCTTCCTTCTTCAGGGAGCTGCCGGGCAGGTACAGCAGATCGGCCCTGGCCATGAGCTCGACATTTTCGTCGTGCGTCAGATCGAAATGTTCCTCAAAGCTCGCGCCCATGCTCTTCAGCTTGTCGATCAGGACCTGCGGGGTCCGCAGCCCGCTTGAGCCGGTGTAGATGATGTGCGCACCCATGCGGGCCGCGCCGAGGGCGAAGGATTGCCCGGAACGTGCGCGGGACAGGTCAGGCGTGGAAATGATGATGCGCATGTCCTCAAAGGGCTTCTTCAGGGCGCGCAGGGCGGTGTACATGTCCAGCAGGCCCTGCGTGGGATGGGTCACGTGCCCGTAGCCGCCGGAAATGATCGGGCAAGCGTCCGAACCGAGGCGTTCCAGCGTGGACAGGACCTGTTCGCTGTCCCCGTGGCGCAGCACCAGCACGTCGGCGTACTGGGAAATGACCCGGATGCCGTCGTACAGGGATTCATTCTTCGCCATCGCGGAATGGCCCATCGGATCAGTCTCGGTGATCACGCGCCCCCCGAGGCGGTGCATGGCTACCTCGTGGCTGCACCGGGTACGCGTGCTCGGCTGGAAAAACAGTGTATACAGGAGCTTGTTGGCAAGCAGCGGAATCTGGTTCTTGGAGTACGGCTCCAGCAGTTCGGCGGCCTTGAAGAGATGCCCGAGCTCCTCCTTGCTGTAGTCGTCGAGGAAGGTCAGGTTTTTGCCCTTCATGTTGGCGGCTTCAAGTTCGTCACGAAGGTCCAGCGGCTTGAGGCTTGCGGAAATGGTCATGATAACGCTCCATTGTATGACGGCGGTGTTGTGGGGGAGGCGGCCCGCCGCCGGAAACGCGGCGGGCCTCCGGCATCAAATCTCCGCGTCGCGGTGGCAATCCTTGGAGTAGATGTAGGAAAGGCGGGTGAGGCCCACACCATAGCAGCACTGCTTGCAGTACGCGCCCATCCAGATGAAGTCTTCAGCTTTGACCGGAACCCAGTCGTCGTTCAGCAGGTACAGGCCCTCCCCTTCGTACAGGTACGCGCCGTGCTCCTGCACGTGCGTTTCCACGAAGGGATGGCAGCCGCCGGGCGCGAAGGACAGGATGTGCATGTTCATGTCGAAGCGTTCGTCCACGGGCAGCAGATCGCGCACGAACACGTTTTCCATGTTGTCGTAGATGCGTTCTTCGATGTCGTTGGTGTTGCCGAACACGGCGTAGGGTTGCATCGCGGGATCGGGATGCGGGATGTAGCGCTGCTTGTAGAGCAGGAAGCGCAGGGGCTTGTCCGTCTCGTTACGGAAGGAGATACCCACCCCGGCGGGCGCATAGGCATAGCCGCCCTGCGGCATGACTTCGGTGCGTCCGCCTACAGTGACGGTCAGCGAGCCTTCACCGTCAAGCACGTAGATAAAGGTTTCGATCTGGCCGGACGCGCCGTAGGGCACGGTGGTCCCGCCGCCGGGCAGGGCCGTGCCGATGTGCTGGACGAAGCCCGCACCCATTTTAGGGGTGCACAGGATGGTCATCCGGCAGCCTTCGATGCCGGGGATCACGTTGAACACACGGCCTTCCGGCGGGATGATCGCGTACATGCCCGGCTTCACTACGGCTCTGGAACTCAACAGATCGCTCGGATACCCCATACTCTTCTCCTTCCGCGGGCGGCCCGCTCGCCGCGTCCCGCCCGGTTGCGCCGCCCGCGCCTTCGCGGGGGCCTGTTCCCTTTCGCACGCGCCGCGGCATCGGCGTATGCAGTTGGTTTCCGGATGTCCCATCCACTGTTTCCTGCCTTCCGGGGCAAGGCATACCCTCCGGAAGGCCGCCTTTGACGTTTCATTGGACAGGTGGTCTTACCAAAAACAGCAATAGCCCCCTGTACAAAATCTGTCAATCTTCTTTTGATATTTTTTCCGTTACCAGTTCACAAAAACATATATTTCAATATGTTTTATAAAATATGCTCTATTTGCTTCTTCCCGGTAAAACTGGACTCTTCCCGCCTGTTCCGATAGGATGAAAGACAGCATCCCGCTCCGCCACCCACCCAGGCGGGCCGGAACAGCGTTTTTCCCGACGGCCAAAAACCGTTGGCCCCGTCATCAACCTTTTGGACTCAAAAAAGAGTGGGATATGTTCGATAAAGTCGTCAAAAGCACCGTTCCGGGGCAGGTCATTGAGCAGATCAAGGAACTGCTGGTCAAGGGAGAACTCAAACGCGGGGATCGCCTCCCGCCCGAACGCCAGCTTGCGGATATGCTCGGCGTGAGCCGCCCTTCCCTCCGCGAAGCCCTTCGTGCGCTGGAATACGCCGGTATGCTGGAAACCCGTGTGGGCGAAGGCATCTTCGTGGCCGACGGGGACAGCATTATGATGAACAATCTCCTGATGCTGCACCTCATCAAACAGTACGCCCTCGAAGAGATGATCGAGGTCCGCAAGGTCCTTGAGACGTCCAACGTGCGTTTTGCTGTGCTCCGGGCACGCGACGAGGATCTCGCCGCGCTCAAGGAAATTCTCGAACAGTCACGCGGCCAGATCGCTAACAAGGCGGCCTTCATCAAATCCGACTACGCGTTTCACCAGGCCATCGCCGTGGCGTCCGGGAACAGCATCCTTGCCACCATGCTCCAGACCATGCGGACAATGATGAGCGACTTCAACTCGCAGCTCCTCACGTCGCAGGAAGGCCGCCAGCAGGTCTACGCACACCACAAAAAAATCGTCGAGGCCATCCTTAACCGCGACGAGAAAGCGGCTCAGGACGCCATGTTCCTGCACCTCGAAAACGTCGTCCAGAGCATGAAGAAGGCCTCACCCAGCAAAAGCAAATAACCCGAATGGGGCTCGTTCTCCCGCTCCGGCAACGATGCCGCCATGCACAATTTGCCATGACGAACTCGGACACGACGCCCCGGCTTACATGCGCCCGCGGCCTCATTTCCGAGTATCGTCATGCCAGCATCATAATACTGTAATATCCGTTCATTTTTTTGTGAAACGGATACTGAAACAGCCATCTCCTCCGTATGCTTACCCCCACAGATCCGCAAGGAGGCGGGCCGTCCGCTCCAACATGCCCTGCGTATGCAAGGCGGTGAGCCCAAACCGGAGCAAACCGTCGCCGTAGGGAACCGTAGGATAGCGGGCCGCCAGTGCCAGCACGCCCCTTTCCGCCAGCTGTTCCCCAAGATGGGTCGTCCTTGCTTCCCCGCCTGTAGGTACCGCAACGATATGAGCGGTGCCGCGTGTAGGAATCCCAAGCTCGCACAGGCGGGCGCGAAAAAACACGGCATTATCCCGAAGCCGGGCACGTTCAGCGGCAAGCAGCGGCAAGCGTTCCAACAGCTTCAAAACAGCCGCAGCATGGGCCGGAGGCATGGCTGTGGAATGCATGACCGCCGAGGAAAGGCTTTCGAAAAAGGCGGCAAACCCCTTGGGGAGCAGCAGGAACGAACCGAACAGCCCAAGCGATTTGCCGAATGTTCCCAAGACGATGTCCGCCGTACCCGGCACCCCGGCGCACAGCCCGCGCCCTCCGGGGCCGAGCGCGCCCACCGCATGGGCCTCATCCACCATCAGGAAAAAACCATACTTGCTGCGGAGTTCAGCCATACGGGACACATCGAGTTCCGTACCGTCCATACTGAACAAGGACTCCGTCATCACCAGCGGCTGTACCGTGGCGGGAGGGGCGGAAGCGAGCCGCCGTTCCAAATGCCCATAATCCGCATGGGCATATGTCCGCACATCGGCTTTCCCCAATACGAGCCCTCGGGCGATGCTGGCATGTACCCGGCGATCCACAAAGACGGGCTGTCCAGCATGGATCAACGCCATAGCGCAAGCGAGGTTGCCCTGATAGCCGCTCGGCAGGAACAGGCATTCGTCAAACCCGAAATACGCCGCAACCGCCTGCTCCGCTTCTTCGGTGATCCGGCTCCGTCCGCCGGCCAGACGTGACGCCGAAGCCGACGGCGGGAACGCCGCGAAACACTCCCCGACCTCAGCGCGCCATTCCGGAGATGAGGCCAACCCCAGCCCGTCGTTGAGCGTAAAATTCAGGAAGGCCCGGCCCCCCATGTGCACGACAGGGCCTTCGCCCGCCATGTCCAGCAAAGGCGGCCGCCGTTCAAGCCCTCGGGCCCGGCCTTCCTTCAGCCTTTCATCGAGACATTCGCGGAGGGTGCGTTTTGCGTCAGCCATTGAAAAAGCCGCCTGTATCGAGGTTCCAACATATCCCTTCTAAAGGTATCGTCATAAGGAGCCAGCCCGATGCCGAGGGAAACCGACCATGCCGGAACAGCCTCTTTCCCACATTCCATTCCGAAAAGGCCTTTCTCCGTTTTCGCCGCACTCCCCGTTTCCGGCAAAGGGAGAGAGTACGCCGGACAAACGTCCACCCGATACGTTGCCGCCCGTAAGGACCGCCCCAGCAAAACCGCACGGAATACCATCAAGCCATCGAGCGCATCTGTGGGGAACCGGCATTCATCCACCGACAACAGGAAGGCATGGCACGAGAATCCCGCAAGGAACCGCTGATGCATGGCGGCGGCCTGTGCCGCGGCCTCCAGCCCTTGCCACATGGGGGCTGATCCGAAACGGCGCCACGCGGTGAGGTGATCCGGTTCTGCCGCGCTCACCCCGTCCAGCAGGACAAAAGGCCGGGGTGCGTCTCCGGGAAGGGCATCAGTCATCGCCGCACCGTACTACCAAGGCCGCGTTTTGCCCGCCGAATCCAAAATTTTCCAATACCCCCACCGGGCCGGGAAACGGACGCGTTGCAACGGCAAAGTCCAACAGCCCGGAACAAGGTGCGCGCAGGTTCCGGATGGGCGGCAACCGCCCGGATCGCCATGCGGCGAGCATCAAGGCCAGCTCCATCCCCCCGCAGGCGGCGGAGCCATGCCCGATCCATGACTTGAGGGCGGTTACGGCGGGGCGCGCCTCCGCCTGCGCAAAAACCCTCTCCAGCAATACGGCCTCACTACGGTCATTAAGGGGAGTCCCCGTACCGTGTGCGGAAACCCAATCAACGGCATGGGGCTCAAGGCCCGCATCGGCAAGCGCCCCCCGTACCGCCTGCTCCGCAAAGCGGGCCGATTCGTCAGGCGCGGTGAGCGCACCTCCGTCCAGAGAAGCCCCAAACCCGAGGAGCTCCGCAAACACCGCCGCCCCGCGCGCCCGCGCCGACTCCAAGGATTCAAGCACGAATGCGGCTCCACCTTCGCCTGGAACAAAACCGTCACGGGCCTCGTCAAAGGGTCGGGACGCTTCCGATGGCACGGGGTTCCGGCTGAGCGCGTGGGCTTTGGCATACCCGAGCATCCCGCCGCGGGAAAGGCGGGAATCCCCGCCTGAGCAAAGGACGGTTTCCGAAGGGCCGTACCGCACGCGCCGGAAGCCCTCCCCTATGGCCTGCAGCGCGGACGCGCACGCCGTCCCGAGCACGAGGCCCTCTCCGTGGATATCGAGAAAACGCGCCAACGCGGTGTTTCCGGTATTAGGCAGCCAACGCAAGAGCCATAGGGCGTCGAGCGCCTCAGAATCCGCTGGAGGAAGCCCGTTTTCCCGATCGAAATCCAGCATGGGGCCGGATGCCCCTATCAGGCAGGTCTGTGGAGGCATGTGCGGATCGAATCCCGCCGAAGCCGCCGCCCGGAGGCCGGACAAGACGGCAAACGCCGCACCCCGGTTCAGATAGCGGCGGTGCCGCCATGCCGAAAAACGGGAATACGCCGCATCATCTCCCAAATCGGAAACGGGGCAGGCAGAATACCCCGGCAAGGCTTCGCTTGGGGCGAACGCCGGGCATCCGCCGGCAAACGCCCGCGCGATGCCGCCCTGCTCCCATCCGAGGCTGGTACAGCAGCCTATGCCGGTGATGACGACCCTATTCATATTCCTGCGAAGGCAGCGCCGAGCGGATGTACGCCGCAATGTCATCAAGGCAGAGCTGCGGGACGGCATCCGGGTTGGACAAGCCAAGGGCGAGCGCCTTTACGCGCTCCGGGGAAAGGTAGGGATATTCACGGCGGATAACCGCTTCCGGTTCTCCGCCATGCGCCACGTGGTAACGCAGGGAACGCAAAAACACCACGTCGTCATCAATCAGAATGTGGAATGTCTGGCCCAGCCGCGCGCCGATCTCCAACAGGTCGATGGATTCACAAGGCAAATCCGTCATGAGCCGGGTTTCGCCGGAAAGCGCCCGGGGGTCGCATTCAAAAATATCGGCAACAATGCCGCACACCTTATCCGTTATTTCCGAGTAATCCATTCTATCCTCAAAATGTGGTTTTCGTCGCCGAAAGCCCGCCGTCCAGCGTCACTACAGTGCCATTGACCGAGGATGCCGAAGCTGAAAGCAAAAACAACACTGTTTCAACGGCCTCATCCATGCGGCCCAGCCGTCCGATAGGCATCCGTTTTTCTACGGCCTCCCTCCTGCGCTCCAAAAATACCGCGCCCCGCCCGGCATCCAGCCAGCTCAGGCGCAAGGAACAGGCGGTGACTCCCCTTCCGGACAGCTCCACGGCAAGGCTCCGGTACAGAGCCTCGCCAGCCAGCTTGGCGGCCGCATAATACCCCTGTCCTTCAGCCGGGCACTCGGCGGCGCTGGATGAAACGAACACGCAACGCCCGAACCGGCGGGCCAGCATGGAGCGTCCCACCGCGCGGACGAGGCGGGCACGCAAGCCGATGTCCACGGCGGCCCATTCCATAATCGCTTCCGGCGCGGCTCCGGCAATCAGGCTTTCGAAACGCGAATGCATCAGGTCGACCAGATGGGCGGGCGGTTCACCGAGCAGCCCCCGGCATCGTTCCGGCAGGCTTTCCGGTTCATCGAGGGGAAGGCAGGAAAGCCCCGCTTCCCCGCAACGTGCGAGCCCTTCGGACGAACGGCAAACGGAAAGCGTTTTCGCGCCTTCCTCCCGGAGAGCACGGGCCAACGCCATACCGAGCTGGCTGCTTCCCCCCGTAATGATGACCGGCCCTTTGAAAAGCAACTTCATGCCTCCCCCCGCGCAGGATCCGCCGCAACAAGGAGCGTGCCTTCGGCCATCCGCCGCTCGCCGGACAGCAAGACGCACCGGATCGCCGCCGCATCGAGTTGAGGGGTAAACGCGTAATCATACGCCCCCGGCTCAATGAAATGCCGAAAACGGAACCGCTTCACGCCCAGAACACGCCAGCCGGGGAAGAGAGCTTCCGCCCCGGCCCGCATGGCCTCAATGACGAGCGTCCCCGGAACCCTTGGGGCACCGGGGAAATGTTCATCAAACAGAGGGTGTTCCCCAGAAAACCGCCATGTGCCCCGCACCTCGCGGTTCCCGGAACCATCCACCCGTCCGCCGGGAATAGCCTTTTCATTTTCCATGCTTTTCGTGTACCCATACCAATCTGAAAAAGCAATCCGTCCCCCGCATACCCCAGAAATCCGGGATACGTATTCCATCCGGCCCCGTTTGCCCCATGCCGCTAAAGCTTGGGCAAGCGGCTCAAGCCCTCCATGAACTTCCATTCTCCTGAAAGTGCGAACCGGAAACATCCGGTTCGCACTTTTATTTGCTCATACAGCATCTGCCCATGTCAGGCAGGCATCGCCGCAGGCTTGATTACATCAAGAGCCGCGGCAGGAACATGACGAAGTCCGGGCAAGCCGCGACAACGATGATGAGCAGCCACATCGCCAGGAGATAGGGGAACGCCCTCAACGCCACTTCCTCAAGCTTCACATCCGTAATCTTCATGGTAATAAACAGGTTCGCACCAAAGGGAGGCGTCAGGAACCCGGTTTCGCAGCATACCACAAACAGGATGCCAAGCTGGATCGGATGGATGCCGAGGGCGTTCGTGATGGGCAGGAACACCGGCGCGA
>OBXD01001104.1_pt1 | contig 9939 bp, 4 predicted proteins | sample 1495381 | NCBI WGS metagenome assembly OBXD01 (sample SAMEA2580144, study PRJEB22360) | human gut metagenome | biome: human gut; feature: human-associated habitat; material: faeces | place: Denmark | collected 2008/2010 | reverse complement strand
AGCCGCAGCCGCAAAGAGGCCGTTTCCTTCATCTGCGTGCCCGTCAAGATGGAAGGCCGGGTCATCGGCGCGCTGTCCGCCGACAGGCTGTTCGCGGCTTCCGAAGCGCTCGAAGAGGACATGCGCCTTTTGAGCGTGCTGGCTTCGCTGATTTCCAAGGCCGTGAAGAACCGGCAGGAGCGCCACCGGATGCTGGAGGAAAACCGGCGCCTGCTGGACGTCTTGCGGGAACGGTCCCGCCCGGAAATGTTCGTGGGGCGCTCGCCGGGGCTGCGGGCCGTCCTGACGCAGCTTGCACAGGTGGCCCCGACCAGCGCCACGGTCCTGCTGCTCGGCGAGAGCGGCACGGGCAAAGAGCTTGCCGCCAACACCATCCATGCGGGCAGCCCGCGTGCCGGGCATCCCTTCATCAAGATCAATTGTGCGGCCTTGCCGGAAGGGCTTATCGAGAGCGAGCTTTTCGGGCACGAAAAAGGGGCGTTTACCGGGGCCGTCGGTATGCGGAAAGGCCGTTTCGAGGCAGCGGACGGCGGCACGCTGTTCCTTGACGAGATCGGCGAGCTTGCCGTTTCCACACAGGTCAAGCTGCTGCGCGTGTTGCAGGAGCAGGAATTCGAGCGGCTCGGCGGCATGGAAACCCGCAAGGTGGACGTGCGCGTCGTGGCGGCCACGAGCCGGAATCTCGAGCAGATGGTCAAGGACGGGCTGTTCCGCAGGGACCTGTATTATCGGCTGAACGTGTTTCCCGTCTCGATGCCTCCACTGCGGGAACGGCAGGGGGACATTCCTCTGCTCGTCGAGAACTTCCTTGAAAAGTATGGCCATAAGATAGGCAAACGGGGGCTCCGGGTTGCGCCCGAGGCTGAGGCGCTGCTGCTGGCCCACTCGTGGCCCGGCAACATCCGGGAGCTGGAAAACGTCATCGAGCGGGCCGTCATCCTGACCACGGACGGTCTGATCCGCCCGGATCTCCTTCCGCCCGCCATGCAGGCCCCCTGCGCGCTGTGCTCGTTGCGGGGGACGCTGCCCGATGCGCTTGAGCAGTTGGAGCGGCAGCTTATTACCGAGGCCCTCCAGGAACACCGCGGCAACATGGGACATGCCGCGCAGGCGCTCGGCATCAGTGAACGGGTCATGGGGCTGAGGATGCGGAAATTCGGCCTCGGCTACAAGGCATTCCGCAGGGGGACTCCCTGATCCGCTTAGAGTGGACGGAAATCATGGACGAAGCCTGTCTTACTGGTGTTTCATAAATACCATGCGATGACACAGCGCGAGGTTTGCTGCATGTTTTTTCCGATTCCGGCTTTTCGGTCGTTTCGCCAGTGGATGGACACCTCTTCGGCGTTTGTCCGGGCATGGGTACGTTCACCGCGGAGTGTTGGCATGGTATGCCCGAGCGGTATGCCCCTTGCCCGGAGCATGGCCGCCTTCGCTCCCCGCAAGGGTGACGGGCTGGTGGTTGAACTCGGGGCGGGCACGGGGACCGTGACCCGGCAGTTGCTTGATGCGGGCATTGCTCCCCGGCGTCTGGTTGTGGTGGAGCAGTCCCCGGTTATGGTGAGCCTATTGCGGGAGCGTTTCCCGCAACTGGCGATTCTTGAGGCGGACGCCCGCTGGCTTGCGGACTGTCTCCCCAGAGATCGGCAGGTGGACTGCATCGTTTCCTCCCTGCCCCTTCTTTCCCTGAATGAGCGCGTCCGTAACCAGATCATCAGCGCCATGTTTGAAGTGCTGCACGAAGGCGGCCTGCTCATCCAGTACACCTACTCGTGGCGCAAGGCGAACGCCTTTCTCAAGGACGGCTTCCGGTGCATCGGTTCCAGCCAGGTATGGCACAACGTACCGCCCGCCCGCATTTTCCGGTTTCGCCGGGAGGTGGGGGCGCGTGTTCGGTGAAGATGCGAAGATTGGGGAGGGGAGGGAGGCCCTTTCTCCAGAAAGGGCCTCCCTCCCCCTCCAATCTTTCAATACAAAGAGCCCGTGCCGAGGAGGAGCAATCGGCACGGGCTCTTTGCGAGGGGTATGGAAGGAAGCGCCTTCGGAGGGGATGGAGGCGCTCCGGGGAGAGGGCTTATTCGGCGTCGACGAAGCCGCGGCTCGGAATTTCGGGAGAGTCGCTGCCCGCGATCTTGGAGAGATAGGTATTCCCAAGCGTTTCGATGTGGTTGGCCATGTTGCAGAAATAATTGTCGTGGACCTGTTCTTCATCCAGGATGCGTTCGAACAGGCGGGCGCTCACGCTGTCGCCGTTGGTACGACAGATTTCCAGCAGCTTGTTGTAGGTCTCGATGGTGTCGTCTTCCACCTTCACGTTGAAGGGGAATACGTCCATAACCTTCTGCCCTTTCGTGATCTTGGAAGACAGCTCGCTGTTCGGCTCGCCGCCCAATTCCTTGATGCGCTCGGCAAACTGTTCGGCATGGCGCATTTCGTCGATGGCGATCAATTTGATCTTGCTGGCGAATTCGCCATAGTCCAGGTCATCCAGATTGTAGTGCTGGTTCATGTACTGATGCACGGCATACAGTTCCATGCTCCGAGCCTTGTTCAACACTTCAATAACCTTGGCCACGCGTTCTTTTTTGGCGGCTTCCTGTGTCATTCCTTGTATCCTCACTGAAGGGTGTTATGCTCCTGAACTGGTTTCAGTGTGCGGCAGGCAGATGTTGTCTTCAATGATTATAATGAATTAGCGTTGAAAACTCTCATGCGCTCCCGTAACCGGGCGGAACAATGCAAAAAGCCCGCCGGTTGTTCCGACGGGCTTTGGCGTTTGGGCTGCGGGAGGGTCAGCGGGGATTGTTCGCGTCGTAGTCTCTGAGCGCCATGCTGACGATCTTGGAAAGCCCGATGAGGGCGATGAGGTTGGGAAGGACCATAAGGCCGTTGAACATGTCGGCCAGCTCCCACACGAGGTCCACTTGCAGCACGGAACCAAGCACGATGAAGCCCATGACGATGAGGCGATACGGCGTCGTGCCCTTGGTGCCGAACAGGTACTTGATGTTCTGCTCGCCGAAGAAATCCCAGCCGATGATGGTCGAGAAAGCGAAGAAGAACAGGCAGATTGCCACAAAGGTGATGCCAAAGGACCCGAGGCCGCTTTCAAAAGCCTTCTGGGTCAGGGCGATGCCGGTGGTGGAGCCGTCGATGGAGTTGGTCACGAAGATGACGAAGGCGGTCATATTCAGCACGATAAAGGTATCCACGAAAACGCCGACGATGGCGACAAAGCCCTGTTGGGCGGGATACTTCACCTTGGCGACGGCATGGGCGTGCGGGGTAGAGCCCATGCCCGCCTCGTTGGAGAACAGGCCGCGGGCCACGCCGTAGCGCATGGCTTCCTTGACGCCCGCGCCGATGATGCCGCCCGTGGCGGCGGCGGGATCGAACGCGCCCACGAAGACCATCTTCAAAGCCGGGATGATGTGGGAGGCGTTGGCCAACAGGACGATAAGCCCGCCGAGCAGGTAGAGGGCCGCCATGATGGGCACGACCTTTTCGGTAAAGGCGGCGATGCGCCCCATGCCGCCGAAGAACACGAACGCGGCGAGCGCGGAGATGATTACGCCGATGAGCAGCGGAGGCAGGGAAAAGGCGGTCTGGAAGGCATCGGCGATGGAGTTGGACTGGACCATGTTGCCGATGAACCCGAGCGCGATGATGATGGAGATGGAGAAAAAGGCCGCCAGTTTTTTACTGCCGAGGCCCTTTGAGATGTAGTAGGCGGGGCCGCCGGTGACATGGCCTTGATCGTCCGTGGTCTTGTAGGTCTGGGCGAGCACGGCTTCGGCGAAGATGGTGGCCATGCCGAAGAAGGCCGCGATCCACATCCAGAAGATGGCTCCGGGGCCGCCCATGGCGATGGCGGTCGCAGCGCCCGCGAGGTTTCCTGTGCCCACCTGCGCGGCGATGGCGGTAGCGAGGGACTGGAAAGAACTCATGCCTTGCTTTCCGGCCCGTTCGCCGTGCAGGGTCAGTCCGCCGAATGTCGACTTAACGGCAAGGCCGAAACGGCGGATCTGGATGAAATCCAGTTTCAGGGTAAAGTAAATGCCCACGCCGCACAACAGCGGAATCAGGCAGTACATTCCCCACAGAAATCCATTGATTTCGGACACGATTTTGGTCAACTGTTCCATCACGGGACACATTCTCCTGCAAATCGAAGGTTACGGCGTCGTGACCGTACCCGCCCTCCTCCGGCGAGCGCGGCTTCCCGGACGGAAAAGACGCTTTTGCTATTCTAAACCGTCTAAGCCTTTGTTGAGTATAAGTAAACAGACGATTTTTTTAGAACGGGGAGAAAAAACTGTGCAAAACGAAAGTATATTTTTTAATATATTGATATAGTTATGTAAAAAGAAGTTTGAACGGTGAGGGAGGCTATGAGGGGAGAATGGCTTTATCTTTTTTGTCGACAGAGGGTTGGCTCCAGTTTCCTTTTTTACGCAATCGATTGCGGGAAAGGTCCAAAGTGGGAAGGGAAAAGGGGAACCCGTTTGTGCGGGGGACACGCTCCTGCCCGTGGAGATTATCATCTTGACGTCCGTTGCTCCCGAATTCATTATGCCGTCATGCTCGTATCCGTACTTTGTCCATGGTGCCGCAAGGCTGTCCGTTCTGTTTTCCGGAATGGGGCGATCCGTGCGTATGCAATGGGATTCGCCCTGTGCCTGCTGTTGTCCGGCTGCCTTTTCGGTTCGGGGAACAAGCAGGATACGCTGCAGCCCATGACCGATGAGGCTCCCAATCCCGCCAAAAAGACGATACGCTACAGCGTGAAGCTCCAGTCCGACCCGCAGAACGGCGATCTTGTTTCGGAACTTCGGGAGAACAGCCAGCTTGTCTGGCTGCATGACGATCTCCCCGACAGCCGCGTGGGGCTTGAGCGCCGGGCCCTCGAAGATGTGGAAACGGCCCGCAAGATTTTGCATTCGCAGGGGTACTATGACGGTACGGTGCGCCACCACATCAATTGGGAGGCGCAGCCCCCGGAAGCCTCCATCACGCTGAGGCCCGGCGAGCGGTATGTGATGGGGCCGACGAAGCTGCGTTACGAGCGCACCGGGCCAGAGGGCGAACCTGTGGACAAGGATTTGCCCGAGTCCGTCCGTGGCATCGATTTTATGGAAAACGCTCCTGACACGCTGGAGGCGTTCGGGCTCGCCAAAGGAAGCCCCGCCGAGGCGCAGACCGTGCTCAACGCCGTTACCTCGGTGGTGACGGCCATGCGCAAGGCGGGCTATCCGCTCGCGGAACAGGGCAAGGCCCGGTACGTCATCGATCGTTCCACGCATACCCTTGAAGCGGACGTGCTCATCAAAACCGGTCCGCTCCTGCGCATGGGGCCGGTGCTGATCAAGGAAGAGAACGTCAGGCCGGCCGACAACCCCGACGCGCCCGGCGCTCCGGCGGTCAACGAGGATTATCTCAACAAGCTGAGCCCGTGGATTGAAGGGCAGTACTGGAACGACGACCTGTTGAAGGAATACAGGACCACGTTGCAGGAAACCGGCCTGTTCAGCGCCATTGATATGAAACCCGCCCGCCTTTCCCCCAAACAGGCGAAGGCGGCGGGGTGGACGGACAGATCGCTTGCCGAGGCCGGTTTTTCGGAGCTGCCTCTGGGGGATTCTCCCGATGCACCTTCCCCGGCTCCTCCGGCAGACCCTCCGGCGGGGGGAACCGGGAAGAAGGCGGCTGGCTCTGACATGCCGATCTGGATGACGAGCGACGGGACTACCCCGGTAAGCCTTACCGTGCGCGATGCGCCGCCGCGTACCGTGAGCGGCGGCTTGCAGTATTCGACGGATACGGGTTTCGGCGTGCGCGGGGCGTGGGAGAACCGCAACCTGTTCGGCGGCGGGGAACAGCTCCGCGTGACCGCCCCCATTTCTGAAGACTCGCAGTCGCTGAACGCCTCGTTCCGCAAACCGGCCTTCGGCATCCGGGATCAGGCATTGGTGGGCGAGGCGTGGGCCATCAACGAGACGACCGACGCCTACGACCAGAGTGCCTTGTCTTTCGCGGCGGGCCTTGAGCGGCGCTTCCGCAAGGACTGGCGCAACTGGTGGGCCAGCGCGCGCGTTTCGGTGGAAGCGGGGAGCCTCAAGGACAACTACCGGGGCAGGCGGACGTACAGCCTGCTCGGTTTTCCCCTGTCCGTGCGCCGGGATACGACCAACAGCCTGCTGAACCCGACCACCGGGACGCGGGTGACCCTCGAGGTGACGCCGTATACGGGCACGTTCAACGGCCCTCTGACCACCGTGCGCACCCGGCTGGACGCCAGCGGCTACTGGTCTCCGGGGTGGGATCGGCTTGTGCTCGCCGGACGCGCCGCCGCGGGAAGCCTCACTGGCGAAAATGTCCGGAATATTCCGGCCTCGTTGCGTTTTTACAGCGGTGGGGGCGGCTCGGTGCGCGGCTACAAGTACCAGTCGCTCGGCCCGCATGACAGGAACGGCGATCCGCTCGGCGGGCTCTCCTTTACGGACGTGAGCCTTGAGGCCCGGTTCAGGATCACCGAGTCGTTCGGCATCGTGCCGTTCGTGGATGGCGGCATGGTCTATGAGACCACCATGCCCGACTGGGGCCGCGATCTTTCGTGGGGCGTGGGCCTTGGTTTCCGGTATTATACGCTGATCGGCCCCATCCGGCTCGACATAGCCACGCCGTTGCAGGACCGCGACAACAACAACAAGGCGTTCCAGATTTACCTCAGCATAGGGCAGGCGTTCTGATGACCGTACCTCCCTCCCTTCGGCGCGCCGGGCGCATCCTTGGCTGGAGCCTGCTCGGGCTTGTCCTTGTTCTGTTTTTTGCCCTTGCCGGGGGCATGGCGTTTCTGCGCACCCAGCCCGGAGAGCGCTGGATCGCGGATACGGCTGTTTCCGTTCTGAAAAATGTGGGTATTGAAGCTCAGATCGGCTCGCTGGAAGGCCCGCTGCCGTTTTCTCTGCATCTGCGGGAAGTGCGGCTTACGGACGGGCAGGGCGTTTGGCTGGACGTGCCCGAAGCCACGCTGCGCATCGGTGCCGGTGCGTTGCTGCGAGGGCATCTGCTGGTGGAGGAATTGAGTGTCCTCGATGCCAGTATGCCGCGCGTGCCTGAGTTCCCGCCAGCCGATCCGCCGCCTCCGCCGTCCGATCCCTTGGAGCTGCTGCGGCCCTCCTTCCTGCAGCCGTTGGCTTCGGACATTGCGGGGTATTTGAAGCTGGCGACGGTCGGAGAACTGCGCATCGAGCGGTTCCGGCTCGGGCAGGCCGTGGCGGGGATCCCCATTGAGGCGACGCTGGAAGGCTCCGGTCCGCTGACGGATTTCCGGAGTGAGCTGGAGTCCACGCTGTACCGTCCGCAAATTGAGAAGGCTGGGGGGACGGCTGAGCCGTTGCTGGCCCTCTCCGGCGCCCTGAACCTCGGCAACGAGGGAAACTGGCTGTCGGACGGCGTAAAGCGCCCGCAGCCCGAAGAGCGGCCCGACGCGGGGGTGGGGCTGGATCTGCGGCTTGCCGTCCCTCGCGCTGCCGGAAATGGCGGAGACGAGGCGCAGGGGGCGCAGGATGCCCCGGAACAGGGCTCGCTGCGGTTGTTGCTGACGCTGGCGGGCGCTCGGTTTTCCGTGCCCGAGCTGATGGCGGAGGTGCCGGGCGGGCTGGTTACCGGGCACGGGCTCTTTTTCGATGATGCGAAGGTCGGCGGCGATCTGTCCGTTTTGTTGAGCGATCCCGATGCGTTGATGCGGCTTGTCGCCGCGTTGACGGGTGAGGCGCAGGCCGGGCTGCCGCTGGCTTCGGCGAATCTTGAGGCCGCGCTGTCCGGAACGCTGGATGCGCCCGGGCTGGTGTTGAAAGCCTCGGTGCCGGGAATCGTGCTGGATGCGGCGCAGCCGGATGCCCGTCTGGACGTGGCGTCTTCGTGGACGCTTGCCGTGCGGTCCCTGCTTTCCGAGCCTTCCGTAACGGCCGATGCGGCCGTGAACCTCGGTGGCCCGTTTGTCCGGAAGGCCATGTCCGCCAATCAGGCCGCAAAAAACGGCAAAGAAGGCGAACGTTCCGGCGAAGTGCCGATCAGGTTGCATGTTGAAGCCTCCGAAACGGCGGAAACGCTTACGGTGAAGGCGTTGCGCGTGGAGTCTGAATGGTTCGCTCTGGCTGGCGACGCTTCGCTGGAAACGGCGACGGGCAAACTTGCGGCGGCGCTCCGGCTGGATATGCCTTCGCTGCGCAGGCTGGCGCAGTTCCCGCCCGTGGCGGCGTTGCTGACGGGTTCGCCGTTCCGCGAACTGGCGGGCACGGTAGGCTTGAAAGCCGACGTGCGCCGCGACGATGCGTCATCGCCGTTTGCCGGGACTTTGAGCCTCAAGCTCGCGGATATGCGCTGGGGGCTTGCCCCGCTTCAGGATACGGTGGGCGAGACGGCTTCGCTCGGAGCATCGTTCAGCGCGCAGCCGGAATCCGGCTCCGCTTCCGTCAGCGATCTGACGCTCAAAGCCGGTCAGATCAGCGGCAAGGGGAATGCTTCCACCGACGGCAAGAAACTCGATGCGGCCTTGTCCCTCGCGCTGTCTTCGTTGAAGGGGATAGCTCCCTCCCTGTCCGGCCCGCTTGAGCTCAAGCTCCGCGCTTCCGGGCCGCTGCTCTCGCCCGGCGGCGAACTGACGCTTGCCAGCCCGCATCTGGGCGTGGAGACGGCCACGCTGGAGGGCTTGCGCGTGCGCCTCAACACGCCGTCCGTCGGCGCTGCGGGCGGCAAGGGTACGCTCGATGTTTCCGCCACGCTGAGGGATGCGTCCATCAAGGCGCTGCAGACGGGCGCGCCGTTGCGCTTTTCCACGGAATGGCAGTTCGCGGCTGACCGTTTCAGCCTGCACAAGACCAAGCTCGACGCCCCCGGCATAGCGCTCTCCGGCACGCTGGACGCCCTGCCCGCCAAACGGCGGCTGGACGGCGGGTTCCGGCTGGCGGTCACGGACTGGGCGGCGCTGTCCTCGCTTACCGGCGTGCCCCTGGATGGTTCCGCAGCGGTTGCCAACGTGTCTTTTTCGCAGGCCAAAACGCAGCAGCTTGCCGCGGATTGGTCGTTCGGCGCGCTCAGTGCCGGTTCGCTTTTTTCCATGCGCACCTTCAAGGGCAATCTTCGGCTGGATGACCTGTTCGGCAAGCAGGGGATCGGCCTGTCCGCCTCCCTTGGGAACGGCTCCGCGTCCGATTTCCGCTGGCGGAGCGGCAAGATCGACGTGTCCGGATCTCTGAAAAGGCTTCAGGCGTCCGTGGCCCTCCAGGGCAAGACGTCCGCCGACATCGGATTGACGCTCGACATTGCCGGGCAGAAGGCGCAGGTGGAACGCCTCACGTTCACGGACAGGCGGAAACGGACGCTTGTGGGCGTGCGTTTGAATCGGCCCGTCAACATTGCCTTCGGCAACGGGCTGTCCGTGGACAACCTCGATCTGTCCGTGCTGCCGCAGGGCACGCTGACGGCCCTGGGGAGCCTTGACGGGCGCAAGCTCGCCCTTGAGGCCCGGTTGCGCGACGTGGCCATCAATATGGCCCGGCTGTTTACGGACGTGCCCGTGCCCGACGGCCTGCTCAACGCCGCCATCGCCCTGTCCGGCACGCCGTCACAGCCGAGGGGCACGCTGGACGTGTCCCTCAGGAACATCGCCTTCCCGGAGAGCGACATGCCCCCCGCCGCCGTGGATATCAACGGCACGCTCCAGTCTTCCGCCCTTGTCCTCAATGTGAAGACGGACGGCATGGGTACCTCTCCGGCCACAGGAACGCTTTCCCTGCCCTTGAGTTTTTCCGCGTCCGGCGTGCCGTCCCCGGCGCTGGACAAGCCGTGTTCCGGCAACGTCAACTGGGAGGGCTCGCTGGCGTCGCTGTGGCGGGTTCTGGCGCCCGCCCACACCAGCCCCCCCCCCCATGCAGC
>OBXD01001091.1_pt1 | contig 10048 bp, 9 predicted proteins | sample 1495381 | NCBI WGS metagenome assembly OBXD01 (sample SAMEA2580144, study PRJEB22360) | human gut metagenome | biome: human gut; feature: human-associated habitat; material: faeces | place: Denmark | collected 2008/2010 | reverse complement strand
GAAAAGCGTCTTCCATCAGCAACATCCCGCTGCTGCCCGTTCCACTGGCCATATTAGAGAAATACAGGGAACATCCGGTCTGCATAAAGAAAGGATGCTGCCTGCCTGTCATGTGCAACCAGAAAATGAACAGCTACCGTGCGCCCGTAAAGGTCGCGTAATGAATGTCTCTTTAGCAAGAGACTAGACTAGATTCTAAGTCTACTTCCAACCGACTTATCCGGCGGGGAAACCCGATGGGGAGTGTCGCATGTCGGTTGCAGCATGGCCGCCCTAATTGCCAAGGGCAAGTGCATCGCTGGGGAGAAAGACAGACACGAGGATGAAGCCTATACTGGTTGAACGATAGTTCAGTGAGGCATGTTGGACTTGTGACGAAAGGCAGTTGTATTGTCACACCGTGGCTCTCTCATTTGTCAGGTAGCCTTTGAGAGCATAGAATATAGCTACGGCACAACCGCAATAAGCGGAGAAAAGAACGAAAGTCGCATCCGACAGTCTGTCGCGCTAATAGTCATTACGAAACTAAACGGGGATTTCCTAAATCGGGATGCCTATGGAAACAGGGGCTATGTATAAAGATACTGAATACCCGATATGGAAACGGAGCTTCCGTAGTAGTCCGAGCAAGGTAACGCCTTGCACATGGCGAAGGGAAGCAGTTGTCAACTTAATACAAACTAAGGAAAACGTGTGAGACGTATGAGAGATCCACAGCAAGTATTAAACGCTTTATGCGAACATAGTAAAGATTCGGATTACCGATACGAAAGGCTCTACCGAATTCTGTTTAATGAGGAAATGTTCTTCATAGCCTATCAGCGTACATATACCAATCAAGGTAATATGACGCCCGGCAGCGATGGTAGAACCATCGACCGAATGAGCATTGACCGCATACGGAAAATAGTGGCAAGTCTGAGGGATGAATCTTATCAGCCCTATCCTGCCCGTCGAGTATACATTCCTAAAAAGAATGGAAAGAAACGCCCGTTGGGTATTCCCTCTTTTGAGGATAAACTCGTGCAGGAAGTGGTACATATGATTCTGGAAGCCATTTACGAAGGACACTTTGAGGATACCTCACATGGATTCCGCCCCAATAGAAGTTGTCACACAGCATTAAGAGATATAAAGGTGACATTCAAAGGAACACGATGGTTTATTGAAGGTGACATCAAAGGCTTCTTTGATAATATTGACCATAATATTATGATCGATATCCTCAGAGAACGCATCTCCGATGAACGGTTCCTGCGTTTAATCCGCAAATTCTTAAATGTAGGCTATATGGAGAAATGGACATACAACAATACTTACTCGGGAACACCACAAGGTGGTATTATCAGCCCTATATTGGCTAATATCTACCTTGATAAGTTCGACAAGTACATAAAGGAGTATGCCGAAAATTTCAATAAAAGCAAAGGACGGAGGCTAACCTGTGAATATCAACGTAATCGGAATCAGAGAAATGCATTACGATGGAAACTGGAAGACGAAACGGATGAAAACCGTAAAGCTGAACTGAAATCAAAAATTGCCCGGCTGCGCAAGCAGATGTTGGATATTCCTGCAACAAGGGACATGGATGATACATTCAAAAGATTGAAGTATGTAAGGTATGCTGATGACTTCCTTATTGGAATGATCGGCAGCAAAGAGGAATGCAAGATTGTCAAAGCCGACATTACGACTTTCATGAGAGAAAAGCTCAAACTGGAGATGTCGCAGGAGAAGACTTTAATCACCAATGCACAAGAGCCTGCAAAATTCCTTGGATATGAAATCATGGCACGTCGTTCTATGGATCATACACGCACACGGAGTGGGCTACAACGCCGTCCGTGGCTGGGAACAATTGTGTTGAATGTATCTTACGAAACCGTACTTAAGCGCCTTCAATCCTATGATGCTGTGCGTATCACACAAGTTAATAGGAAAGAGACTCTTAAGCCTTCGTCTCGTAAGTATATGGTAAATAGACAAGACGCAGATATTCTGGCGCAATACAATCTTGAATTGCGGGGATTCTACAACTACTATTCCATTGCGGACAATATCAGTTATTGGGGGTGGAAGTTCAATTATTTCATGAAGTACAGCATGCTTAAAACGCTCGGTCGAAAACACAAAAGAACTGTCGGACAAATACTCGAAAAGTATAGGGACGGGACGGATGTGGTTATCCCTTATAAGGATAATAAAGGAAACGAGAAACAAAGAGTATGGTATAACGGTGGGTTCAGATGCAAACGTTTCACAGACATCTATGAGGATAACCATTACGACAATATACCGAACACGATGTATCTTCCTGCCCCCACACTTGTGGAAAGGCTTAAAGAGAAAAGATGTGAACTATGTGGAAAAATGGGAGACCTTGTGATGCATCATGTACGTAACATCAATCAACTGAAAGCTGATACAAGATGGAATACCATGATGATTAAACGACATCGTAAAACACTCGCGGTCTGTCACGACTGTGATGCATTAATCCACAAAAGCTATGATTAATAAAGTTATGTTGACAATGGAGAGCCGTATACATGGAGACATGTACGTACGGTTCGGGGGCAGGTTAGTGGAAACTTACTACCGCAAGGTGGAAAAGCGCTGTTGGCCTAGCCTACTCAAGGAAATCGCCGATTTCTGCGGCATAAAGAAAAACCTGACCACGCACGTTGCCAGGCACACTTTCGGAACCACCGTCACGCTCGCCAACAATGTACCCTTGCAGGACGTGTCCGTCATGCTCGGACATGCTTCCACACGCATGACGCAGCATTATGCGCGGGTCATGAACAGCAGCCTGAAAGAGGCGATGAACAATGTGAAGGAACGTCTGGAATGGTAAATATACAACCGGCCCGTCATTCAGTCAGAACGACGGTAACAATACGAATTGTTCCTGTCCGGCTTGTAAAGAAGTAGACGAGTACGAAGGTTCACCTTCCGGCAACCTGATCCGGTTCCTGAATAAACTGGCCGAACGTTTCCCTGATAAAGAATTTTCCACATTGGCTTATCTGTATTCCATGCAGCCGCCCAAGCATGTGAAACCGTTACCCAACGTCAACATCATGTTGTGTGACATAGATTGTAAACGTGAGGTTCCGTTAACCGATAATGCCTCCGGCCGTGATTTCGTAAAAGCGCTGGAAGGATGGTCGAAGATATCCGACAATATATTTGTATGGGATTATGGGATCAATTTCGATAATATCGTCTCACCATTCCCCAACTTCCATATCCTGCAAAAGAATATCCAACTATTCAAGAAAAATCATGTGACAATGCACTTTTCGCAGGTAAATGGTATCCGGGGCGGGGATTTCTCTGAGATGCGGGCTTACATGATCGGAAAATTAATGTGGGACCCATACCAGAACGCCGACTCCCTGATGCGTACCTTCATGAATGGTCATTACGGAGCGGCCGCCCCTTACCTGTATCAATACCAGAAGATCATGCAAGGCGCACTGTTGGCCGGCGGACAACCGTTATGGATATATGATTCTCCGATATCCCATAAAAATGGCATGTTGAACCCCGTTTTGCTGAAAACATACAACGAACTGTTCGACCAGGCAGAGGAAGCCGTCGCTGGAGATACCGTACTGTTGCGCCGCGTACAATTATCCCGCCTCCCGCTGCAATATTCGGAACTCGAGATCGCCCGTACACAGGTCGGTACAGATAAAACGAAGATCAGGGAATTACTCGGGCTATTCGACCGGCGTACCCGTCAGTTCGGCGTCACGTCATTGAATGAACGTAAAAACGCACCCGGCGAATATTGTGAATTGTACAAGAAACGATTCTTGCCGCAAAACGAGCAAAGCAAGGCCTCCGGCGCCTCCCTCACCTGGATCATCCCGCCTCAGGAACGTTATAAAACATTGGGCGAAACAGCCCTGACCGACGAACTGTTCGGAGGAACAACATATGTAGAAAGCTGGGTAGGATGGAACGGGACGGACGGTGCTTTCATTCTAGACCTGGGCGAAGAGAAAAGTTTCACCCGGATAGAAGCGGATTTCCTCCACCAACTAGGTGGCTGGGTTTTATTGCCTCATAGTGTCAGCTATTCTATATCCTCGGACAATACGACATACAAACCTTTCGGCTCGTTTACATTTGCTGAAGACCGGGACCTGCAGGTTAAATTTGTCGAAGGAAAAGCGGAGTCGGATAGCCCTGTCAAGGCCAGATACATCAAAGTTGAGGTCAAAGGGATCGGATTATGCCCAGACTGGCATTATGGCGTAGGTTATCCTGCCTGGTTTTTTATGGATGAAGTAAGTGTATATTAAAAAATCCGTGATCCAATTATGAACAGAGAACTATTATTCTATATAACAGCAATACTGCTTTGCGCCGGGATACTTTCCTGCAATAAAAAAGAAGCCATCGCGACATGCAACTATGAGGTAGTACCTCTGCCGAAGTCGATCACTCCAGCTAAAGAGGCCCCTTTTATATTGAGCACATCCACCTATATCGGATATCCGGAAGGAAACGAGAAGCTGAGACAAACGGCGGTTTTTCTTTCCGGATATATCCGCGAAATGACAGGCATCGAAACAGAAGTAACAGCAGATACGGGTTCTTCCAATAGCATTCGCCTCGTATTAGATCGTACTGCCGTATCTTCACCGGAAGGCTACCGGCTAAAAGTCGGCAAGAGAGACATTACCATCACGGGGAGTTCGGAAGCCGGTATATTTTATGGTATACAGACACTTCGAAAATCACTCCCCGTGACGGGACAAAAGGAGATAAGTTTTCCGGCCGTACAGATTCTAGACGAGCCGGAATACCGCTACCGGGGAATGCATCTCGACGTAGGCCGCCATTTCTTCTCGACTGATTTCATCAAGAAATACATTGACATTATCGCTCTCCATAACCTGAATACCTTCCATTGGCACCTGACTGATGACCAGGGGTGGCGTATCGAAATTAAAAAATACCCGAAGTTGACCGAAATTGGTTCCAAACGGAAAGAGTCGTTACTGAATGACGGTCCCGGGAAATTCGACGGAAAACCATACGGTGGTTTTTATACGCAGGAGGAAGTAAAGGACATCATCGAATATGCGGCAGAACGTTATATCACCGTTATTCCGGAGATCGATCTGCCGGGACACATCACCTCCGCGCTTGCTGCCTATCCGGATCTAGGATGCACAGGAGGCCCCTACGAAGTGGCTACTACGTATGGTGTCCATAAGGAGGTATTATGTGTCGGCAATGAGCAATCGCTTCGTTTTGCGAAAGATGTGTTATCGGAAATTATTGAGCTTTTCCCTTCCCATTACATTCATGTAGGAGGCGACGAATGTCCACGTGACCGCTGGCAACAATGCCCGAAATGCCAGGCATTGATCCACAATAACGGATGGAAAGATACGAAAGAACATAAAGCGGAAGACAAACTCCAGAGTTATTTTATGACAGAAGTTGGAGAGGTTCGTCAACAGCAAAGGACGTCAGATTATCGGCTGGGATGAAATATTGGAAGGAGGGTTGGCTCCCAATGCGACCGTCATGTCATGGAGAGGTACGGAAAATGGTATCAAAGCGGCTGAAATGCAACATGATGTCATTATGACCCCAGCGGGTATTACTTATTTCAGTGGCCGCCAGTTATTGGAACTGGGTGGTAACCGGGGGGTTCGCCGTGTCTATGATTTCAAAATCTGTCCGGATACATTATCGGAAGCTGCCGCCAAGCATATCATCGGTGTACAGGCCTGTCTATGGTCGGAGCGAATTGATACCCCGGAACGGGCTGAGTACCTAATCCTTCCACGTCTGGCCGCGTTAAGCGAATTAGGCTGGGCTGATCCTGAACAACACGATTTCGACGCTTTTATGGATCGTTTGTATCGTTTGATAACTGTATATGACAAATCTCATTATACTTATTCGGAACATGTTTTTCAAATAACCGAGAACTTCCGGACAGACACGTTGCAAGACGCGCTTGAGATTTCCCTTTCCACTATCGGTAACCGCCCGATCTACTATACGACAGACGGAAGTCAACCGGATACAGCTTCCCTGATCTATACGGAACCATTGATAATACGGGAAGACACCAAACTGAAAGCCGTTATTGTTACGACTGAGGATACCAGTAGTGTATTTGAGGAACATATCCATGTAAACAAAGCAACTTTCAAACCTTCCTGGCTGGCCAATGCACCACATGAGAACTATACTTTCAACGGGGTAAGCACGCTGACTGACGGATTACAGGGTAATCAGAACTATAACACCGGCCGCTGGCTCGGCTTCCTGAAAGATATGGATCTGACCATCGACCTACAAAAGTCGACACCTGTCTCTTCGGTATCGCTGACTGTCAACGTCTCAAAAGGAGCAGCCGTAATGGATGCCACCGGGCTGGAAGTATGGTGTTCTGAAGATGGAAAAGAGTACCGAAAACTTGCTTCGGCCTCTTATCCGGTTTTAGACAAGGAAGATAAAGACGGTATTTACCCGCATACGCTTTCTTTCTCTGTGGTGGAAACCCGTTATGTACGGATTATTGCTAGAGTTACACCGAAATTACCGGCCTGGCATATGTGGCCCGGCAATCCCGCATTTTTATTTGTGGATGAAGTTTGTGTAAAATAAGAATTATTCACTTGTCTTTTGCAAAGATACATTTTTTCGAGGATATGATCTTCCAGTTGTAAAAACAAGAATCTTTGCGAATTCATTAAAAAACATGGTGCCAATTGTGACAAATTCACAAACAGGCAGTCTTATCAAGAATAGAACGAGAAATTGAAGAGAATTATCCAAACGAAATAGTTCCAAATGAAAAGAGTCGAATAACTAGTAATTTCTGTGATAGTCTGACGGCAGTTCTCAAGACGTTGAACATACTATTTTTGTATCGTTTCGGACAATCTTTCATGTTTCAACTTGCTGCTTGTATGAACAGTGCTCCCTATGACAAATGCCAGTCGGGGTATTGGCAATCGGGCTGTATAGCGGATAAATACGTATCAACCATGCAACTGGCAGATAAAGTTAAACCACTGTAAGTGTGTCATATTGCGTTAACCAAAAAGGTTTATGAGTTGCAAGTAGTGAATGAACACACAGATATAGAAACATCATTCTTTGGCTTGTCGAATGCCCCCTATATAACAATACTTTATGCAGGCTACCTCTAATCTATTAAAAATTGTCCGAATTATGATTTTGTCATTTAATTTGCTATATTTGCAAAACAATTACAAATTTAAGGGATGAAATGATACTTGAAATTCGTTTGAGCAACTTCTTCTCAATTAAAGATGAGGTGGTACTGGATATGCAGGCAGCAAGCATACAGACAAAAAAGGCAAAGGAGCTTGAAGAAAATACATTTGTATGCGGTGATGAGCGGTTGCTTAAAACTGTTGCCATTTATGGTGCAAATGCGTCAGGAAAGAGCAGCCTTATCAAGGCTATTCGCGCTTGTGTGGGAATGATATTCTCATCTCATAATTACAATGAGAATACGATATTTGCCTTTACTCCGTTCAAATTCGGAGGCATTGGCAAGTCAAGTACATTCTTCATTCGCTTCCTCCTTGAAGGTATCGAATATGAATATTCTTTTGAACTCAATAAAGTTGAGATACTGAAAGAGGCACTTTACTATTATCCGAATGGCCGTCGTTCACTGGTATTTTCCCGTGATGAAACAAAGGGACCCGACAAAAAGAATATCTATGAATTCCGCTCGGTGATTCGCCGCCCTATGGATGTTGCTGCCAATACATCCAAAAAAACGCTTTTCGTGTCACGCGCCAGTCAGATGGATCGAGATACAGCAAAAGATGTTTTTCGATATTTCAATGAGCGTTTTATTTTGAATTATTTCGGATATAATTCGTTCTCTGTCGAGCGCTTGTTGAATGAGAACAAAGAACAGTTCCTTAATGTGCTGCGAATTGCTGATAGCGACATTGTCAAAATCGACAGCAGGCACGAGAATAAAGTATTTTCGACTGCAGTGATTGACCCTGCAGACAATCAAATATTGTCGGTAGAAGATATTCAGAAACCACAGCTGGTCATTACGACCTATCACAGAAATAACCCGGATGTTCCTTTCAACTTTTTTGCAGAAGAGTCTGATGGAACACAGCGTTTATTCAATATGATGCTGACAATCCTGGATATCGTCAAGAATAATAAAATCTTGTTGATAGATGAAATCGAAACGCAGCTGCATATAAAACTGGTAGAATATATTATCGGTTTGTTCAATAAAAGCGAATCGGCGCAGTTGATATATACTACACACAATACATACCTGCTTAATACCAACAAGTTACGTAAGGATCAGATATATTTTGTTAACAAACGGGATGACGGGTCCTCGGATTTGTATTCGCTGTTTGATTACAAAGATTTCCGTGACGGGCTGGATGCAGAAAAGGCATATCTGCAAGGTCGTTTTGATGCCATCCCGTATATTGACGAACAGACGGATAATTTTATAAAATAGAAACTGATATGGGACGACAAATAAGAAAATCCAAAGGCAAAACAATGAAGCCAAACTTCTTTGTTTTCTGTGAAGGGGAGTCTGAGGTTGCTTATATCAGCCACCTCCGTTCACAATACCGTGCGCCTATTCAAATTATCCCAAGAAAGAGCGATTCGAACATATCCGTTCGGTATATAGAGAATTGTAAACGGGAATATGTTGTAACCAAAAATGATAAAACATTCCTAATGTTTGACCTAGATGTGGACGGAATGCTGGAACACCTGCTAAGTATTCCAGATGCGATATTGATGGTGTCGAATCCATGTATTGAGTTGTGGTATTTGCTGCACTTTGAGAAGTGTCATGCCGAACTAACGCAAAACGTCTGCATCAAGAAACTGAAAAGACATCTTGAACACTACACAAAGGGAACTTTGGCATTAAATGAGAAACAGCAACTGTCTGAAAAAACATCAGAAGCAACGGCAAGAGCCAAGATGCTGGATACATATAATAATCCATCAACTACCATCTATAAAATGATAGAACTGCTGGAAAGTTTGTAATTTGAAGATTATGGAGAATAGGTAAATAACATTAGCTGATATCTTTCTTGACATCTTGTCAGAATCACAAGATAAAGGTGCAAAACTAATGGCAGAGCGAATAAAAGCAGCTATTAAATCGCCAGAGATATTGGAGCTGGTAAATATATGTGTTATAAATGCATTGGGATATAAATCAAAAATTAGCAGCAAAACCGTAGATAATGCAATTGATAGTATTGTCAGTTTTGTACACTCTGAAATTGATAGTAGTAATTTATCGGATAATGATAAAGAGAAAGAAAAGAATTCATACAAACACTTTGCAAAAAGTCTCGGTAAAATATTAAAAGAGAATTTACAGGTGGCGCAACAGCTAATATAAAAGAAGTAATTATGGACATCTATAATTGGGAATAATATTATTCAAGCAGTGGAATATTGGCAAGTAATCGGAGGACAGATTCGTATTCGTTGAGGCAAATCCATGCGCAAGACATCATATATCAGAATTATAGCACTATTAATAGGCAATACATGTAATGCATTGGAATGAGATTATCAGAACCCTCATGGCCAGTCCGAAGTCATACCACAGTTCCTTATGAAGGTCTACCTTGAAAGAAGCCTTCTTTTCCGCCCTAAAAGGTGATTTGTACCACACGCTGTTTCCATGCTGTATTACCGGTTCATATCCGAATCCGGCTAAAAAATCAACAAGTCTGATGTCCTTTGCTTCCTGTATGTTCATAACATCTCATTTTCATGGATTTGGGCAAAGAACCGCTTTATCTCTAAAACATGAAAAGCAATGGCATCAGATGTCATCAGAAATCATCAGATGACACAGGGCTTCTTCTATAGATATGATTTATATGAAAAACGGATACCGGTAGTATTATACGGTGTTTTTGTGAATTAACCGTAGAATATTGCCTGTTATTCGGAAAATAATCGTATTTTTGTAGTGTGAAAAGAACTTCTAAGGTGGATT
>OBXD01001088.1_pt1 | contig 10120 bp, 9 predicted proteins | sample 1495381 | NCBI WGS metagenome assembly OBXD01 (sample SAMEA2580144, study PRJEB22360) | human gut metagenome | biome: human gut; feature: human-associated habitat; material: faeces | place: Denmark | collected 2008/2010 | reverse complement strand
TCGGGCCGATCCTGTCCTCCTCCATCCACGAACTGTCCGAGGGGCAGAAGCAGAAGGTCGGGTTGGCCTCCATCCTCTCGCAGGGGCCGAGGGCCCTTATCCTTGATGAGCCGAGCGCCAATCTCGATCCCGAAGCTACCGAGGATCTGGCCTGCAAGCTCGCCGAACTCAAGGCGCGGGGCATGGCGATCCTTGTGGTGGATCATCGGCTGTACTGGCTGGAAGGCATAGCGGATCGCGTGCTTGTCATGCGGGAAGGCCGGATTGCGGAGCGGGGCGGCTTTGACCTGCTGTACGACGACGCCCTGCGCGGACGGTGCGGGCTGCGCGCCGCCCGGGTGGACGATCCCCGCCGCACGTTGCCGGACTGCGCGGAGGAACTGCTGGAGCCGGGTGAAGGCGGGCTGGCCGTTTCCGGCCTGCGGTTCGCGTACTCCGGCAAACCGGCCCTGTTCGACGGCGTGGACGTGTCGATCCCGGCGGGCGTGACCGCGCTCATCGGGGACAACGGCACGGGCAAGACCACGCTCGCCCGCCTGCTTACCGGCCTGAACGCCGCGCAGGAAGGGCGGTTCGCCATCGCGGGGCAGCCGGTCCCGGCATCGAAACTGCTTTCCAGAGTGGGCATTGTGCTCCAGAACGCCGATCACCAGCTCCATATGAAGACGGTACGGCAGGAACTTGAAGTCAGCCTGTCGCTGGCGGGGTGCGGCGCGGACGATGTGCCCGGCCTGCTGTCGCTGTTCGCGCTGGAAGGGCTTGCGGAACGTCACCCGCAATCGCTTTCCGGCGGCGAAAAGCAGCGGCTTGTGATCGCCTGCGCCTTTGCCAAGCGCCCGGACGTGCTCATCCTCGACGAGCCCACCAGCGGCCTTGACGGGCGCAACATGCGCCGCATCGCCGACGCGCTGGATCTGCTGGCCGGCAGGGGGGCCTGCGTCCTTGTGATCACCCATGATCTCGAACTGATGGGGTTGTCCTGCGCCCGGGCCTTGCGGCTGCCTCTTTCATAGCGAGTGCGTACGGAGGGAATGCTGCGGATCGGAAGGGAAACCTTCCGGAGAGCGGCACCCGCATGAGTCATCTTTTCCGGGGCGTCTCGAACAGACGAAGCGCTGTTGGAATGGGAATAAACGGAAACCAAACGGGAGAACGAACTATGACGGCATCGTGTTGCCAGACGACGGAAACGCTGGGCGAGTCCATCGCCGCGGCCCTGCGGGAAAAGAAGCCGGTGATGCTGGCAAGCCTTGCGGAACGCTTCGGCGTTTCGGAACTGGAAGTCGCCAGAGCCCTGCCGGACGAGGCGCGGGCCTTCGCGGGCAAGGACGCCTTCGATACGGTCTGGCAGGCCTTGGCCTCATGGGAAAACGCCACCTTTATCATGGCGCATCTGGGCTCCGTCATCGAAATCAAGGGAAAGATACCGGAAGGCAGGCACGGGCACGGCTATTTCAACCTGTCCGGCGGCAGCGGACTCGGCGGACATCTCAAGATCGATGATCTCGGTCACATCTGTTTCCTGTCTTTACCCTTTATGGGATTGGAAAGCCATTCCGTGCAGTTTTTCAACGCGGCGGGCATGGTCCTGTTCTCCGTGTACGTGGGCCGCGAAAACCGTCAACTCATCCCGGCAGCGCGCGAGTCGTTCTTCGCGTTGCGCGAGGCCGTGGGCACAAAGGACCCGTCATGAAAGCTCTTGTCGTCTATTCGTCCCGGACCGGGAATACCCGGAAAATCGCCGAAGCCATCGCCGCCGTTCTTCCCGGCTGTGAGATCCATCCCGTGGAGTCCGCTCCCGCGCCCGAGGGCTACGATCTGGTTGCCGTGGGCTACTGGGTGGACAAGGGTATGCCCGACGCGCAGGCCAAGGCCTATCTGGAAACGGTGCGGGACGCGAAGGTGGCTTTGTTCGGCACGCTGGGCGCATGGCCGGATTCCGATCACGCCAGGGACTGCATCGCGCAGGGCGAAGCGCTGGTGAACGCTCCGGAACGCCGGAACAAGGTGCTCGGCACGTATCTGTGTCAGGGCAAGGTCGATCCGAAGATCGTCGCCATGATGCAGAAAATGGCGTCCGACGTGCACCCCATGACGCCCGAACGCAAGGCGCGCCTCGAGGAAGCGGCCAAGCATCCCGACGAGGCCGACTGCCTCCGGGCGCAGGAAGCCTTCAAGGGGTTCGCGGAACAGGTGGCCTGACGGGCCAGAAGGATCAACGGGGCTCCGGCCCCGAAACCGGAAGGGCGGCTCTGCCGCCCATACGTCGTGTTCAGGAAACGCTCATGAATCTTGCCTCAATCTATGCGTCCATAGGCCCGTCCGGCGTTGCGCTGGTTTTTGTCGGTTGTGCGGGATTGTACCTCGCGCTGCGGAACCTTCTGTATCTGCATTTCGTCTGGCGCGACTTCAAGCGGGACTTTCTCGACATTGAGCATCAGGAAGGCCGCTGTATGCGCGATGTGTGCGATAAGAGCGACAATCCGCTGATTGCCATTATCCGCGATGTCGTGAAGACCCACGGAGGCCACTCCGAAGACATCCGGGCCGAGGTCGCTTACCTGTTCCACCGCAATTTCGAACAGGTCACGAAAGGGCTGTGCTGGCTGAGGCTCATTTCGGTGGTCTCGCCGCTGCTCGGCCTGCTCGGGACCATCCTCGGCATGGTGACGGTGTTCCGCACCATCGCGGAAAACAGCGCCCCCAACGCCGCGCAGCTGGCGGCGGGCATCTGGGAAGCGCTCATCACCACGATCATGGGCCTGTGCGTCGCCATCCCCATGCTCATGTTCTACTATTACCTGATGCTCAAATTCAAGGGCTTCCACATCGAGGCCGTGGAACACAGCTACCGTGCGCTGGAACTGTGCGGCGGCGCGAAGCGGGAAGCCCGGCCCGAAACCCGGAGAATGTGCCATGCATGATTTCGACGAGGATGCCAGCATCGATCTGACGCCGGTCATCGACGTTATCTTCATGCTCCTGATTTTTTTCATCATGACCACGACATTCAGCAAGCCGGTGCTGGATATCGTGCTTCCGGCCTCGGAGACGGCGGAGGAATCCAGCCGTAAGAATGCGGAACTGGTGATTTCGGTGAAGGCCGATGGGACTATCCATTATCAGGATCGGCAATTGACGAAAGAGGCGTTGGCCGCGGTGCTCGAGACGCGGCCCGAAGCCCTGCTGAATCTGTACGTCGACGAAAAGGCCCCTTTTGAAGCGTTTGTCGGCGTCGTAGACATCGCCAGGCTGAAGAGAGGAGGACACTTTGTTATCAGCACGCAGCCAAGTGAGCGTTAGGCCCCTGTACGGGGTGGAGGAATTCCGCAAGAGCCGCAGCATGGCGGGCGGCATGACCGGGGGGCTTGTCCTGCTGGCCTTGGCCGTGTGTCTGATGACCCCCTCCGTCAAGATCCTCACGCCGCCGAAAGCCCCTTCATCCATCATGCTGATGCGTGTGATCCGCCCCGAGCCGACGCCCGAGGCGAAACCCGTTCAGCCGGACGCCATGCGCAAGCTGTTGAGCCCGGAATCGGAGGTGACGATCCCCGTGCCGCCTCCGGTCGTCGAACGGCCCAAGCCTCCGCAGGAGGCGCCCAAAACGGTAGCTCCCGAACCCGTGAAGCCGAAACCGGTCAAGAAAGCTCCTCCGGTGAAAAAAACGCGGCCGGTGGCCCGTCAGCCGGAGAAGCCCGTGCCGCCTTCCGCTCCCGTAGGCCAACAGACGGAGATTCCTCCGGTTTCGGCGGGGACGGGCGTATCCTCCGTGGCGGCCGCGCCTCCGGCCCCGGTCGGGGGAACGCAGGAACGACCGGACGACAAGAGCAAGGCGCTGGGAGCCATCCTTGACGCCCTGAACCGTCACAAGCGGTATCCCAAGCAGGCGCGGCGGATCGGCGCTGAAGGGACGGTGCAGCTTCTCGTGACGATCTCCGCCGACGGAAAGGTCAGTGCGTGCTCGCTCGGCAAGGGCAGCGGCTTCGGGGTGCTCGATACAGCCACCGAACGGCTCGGCGAGAAGCTTGTCGGCCTTGATATACCCTCGGTCCGTGGGGGGAAAGGTTTTCAGGTTCTGGTGCCGGTGCGCTACTCGCTCAAGGATGCGTGACGTAGCCCCCTGTTGTCCTCGCCGGACAGGAGCGCCCGATGCGGGGGGCCCTCTTGACGTATGGGCCGCCGTTCCCGCAAAGTCCGTATTCGGAAACTTTGGGGTAGTCCGGATTGGGGGGGCGTTCTGGTGATAAAGGCCCCGGTTTCGCGTTCCCGACTCGTGGCGGATCTCAGCCCGGCTGTGCCGGGTTTTCTCCGTAGATAATACTTCCAGGTACCTCTCAGACCTTTGGAGAGGAGGCCAGTCGTTCCTCGTCCAGTCTGTTTTACTTGTACATGAAGCGAGGGAACGTCAGCCGGATAGACAAGGAGAGCGTATGCGTCATGTATTGCGGACGTTTTTTCAGAACGCCCGGAAGCCCGGCGGCCTATCCGGGAGGATCATGCTGTGGGCTATGAACTGGGGGCACGCTTCGCTGGCGAAGTGGGGTCGGTCGCATGTGTCGCTGGAGCCAGACGCCCGGGTGCTCGATATAGGATGCGGCGGCGGGGCGAATCTGGCGCAATTTCTGAAACTCTGCCCGCAGGGGTCTGTCTGCGGGATCGATTTTTCCGCTGAGAGCGTCGCCACCAGCCTCCGGAAGAACGCCGGAGCCGTCGCCGCCGGGCACTGCGAAGTGCGCAGGGGGATGTTTCCCGGCTGCCCTATGCCGATGCGTCCTTCGATCTCGTCACCGCTTTCGAGACGGTCTACTTCTGGCCGGATGTATCCGCCGCCTTTGCCGAGGTGTTCCGCGTACTCGGACCGTCCGGCGTGTTTTTGATCGTGAACGAGGAGTCCGGGGATTCCCGGTGGTGCTCCATAGTGGACGGGATGCGGACGTATACGGCGGACGCGCTGGCGGAATGGCTGTGCGCCGTCGGCTTTGTCGATGTCCGGTCCGACGTTCGCGCAGAGGGCGGGGCGTTGTGCCTTGTCGCAAGGAAAGGCCCGGATTCCGTTGCGTAAGCGACCCAAGGCGCCGGGACGCAACGTATGGGGCAGGGGGGATCCATCCCGGAGAGCCGGGGATGTTTGCACGGAAGCCTTATCGGGCCTTCACGTTTCCACGCTTTCCGGCTGATGGCGAGGCCACGCGGAGGGCGTTCGCTTCGGAGGTTTTGCATGGTTTTTCGCGCCGCCGGAGGGCTCTGCCGACGCGTAGGATAAAGCCCGCTAACGGTACTTTTTCCGCAGTTCGTCCTGCCCCATCATCTGGGTGCGCATGGCGAGCATGGGCGGCGCGTTGCGGACAAGATCCCTGTCCGTATTGGACTGGATATGCTCCAGCCGGATTTCTTTGTAGTCCTCCTGCCAGTTTTTCCAGTCGTCCTCGCGGCTCCGCAGGTACAGGACGAATTGCCCCAGACGCCGTATGACGTCCGGCGGAATCACGTGTTCCAGTTCACAGGCCACGTCGTTGGAGACGTTCGGCTCCAACTGGAGGATATGCTGGAAAAATTCCTGAATGACGATGTGCCGGTGGGCGATATCCCGCCCGATGTGCATCCCCGCTTCGGTCAGGTGGACGAGGCTGTAGGGCTCATAGTCCACATAGCCCATGCTTTTCAGCGCCTTCAGCGTGCTGGTGACGGTGGAGCGGGACACGCCCGCCGCCTCCGCGATGGAACTGGCGCGGGCCGCGCCTTCCCGGATTTCCTGATGGAAGATGATTTCTAGGTAGTTTTCCAGCACAGGCGAGAGCTGTCTGGCGTCGTTTCGGTCTTCGGGCATACCGCGTTCTCCTCTTTCGGCTCGTCAGGCATTCTGACGTTTTCGCATACCGTATTCAAGCCATTTTTTCCCGGCGTAGAGCCGTGCGTACCAGAATGCCGAACCCGCGTTCGCGCAGAGCATGGCGGCGTAGATGCCGGTCGCGCCGAAGGCGTTGCCGAGCGTCCACGCCAGCGGAAGCTGGAGCGCCCACATGGTCACACAGTTGACTTTGCAGGAGACGCGCGTGGCCCCCGCCCCGGCGAAAGCCCCGTTCACAAGCATGGAATAGGTCTTGAGCGGAATGCCCGCGCACGCGAAGACGAGGAACTGCGCGGCCTGCCGGACGACCTCGGGCTGTGTGGACAGCATCTCCGCCACCGGAACCCGGAACACAAACAGCAGCCCAGCGCCGAATCCGAGCGCAAGGGCGGCGGCGAGTGCGAGCCGTTGGCCGAAACGGAACAGCGCTTCGGGCCTGTTTGCACCGATCAGATGCCCGCTCAGGATGGTGACGGTCATGCTCAGCGCCGCAGTGGGGAAGGTCAGAAAGCTCTCCACCCGCGAGCCGAGGGTCATCCCGGCAAGGACAGGCACCATGTCGCCGGGCAGCCCCGTGAGCAGCGACAGGATGACGAGATTCCCCATGTGTCCCGCCAGAGCGCCGAGGGCGGACGGTCCGCCCACCCGGAAGAGATAGGGCATGGCACGCCGGGCCCACCGCCACGGGGCGAGGGATGCGCGGGTCAGGATGCCGTGCCGGACGATGGCGTACAGGTTGCAGGCCAGCCCGAGCAGGGCGGACCCAAAGGTACTCCACGCGATCCCCTGATACCCGTAGTCGGGCAACCCGCACAGCCCCAGCCCGAACCCCGCGCTGCCGATGAGGTTGCCGACGGCGACCACGGCTATGGCGATGAGCGGGAGGCGGACCAGCTTGTAGGCCCGGAACACCGAGTTCAGCATGATCAGGGTGTAATAAAACGGCAGTTGGCAGCTGTAGGCAATGATAAACGTCCTGACCACGGGCTCCATTTCGGGGGAGACGTGCATGAGCCGGAGCGTCATCGGCAGGCAAAGGAGGCTTGTCGCTGCGATGGCCGTGCCCGTGAGACCGGCAAGCCCTGCGATCGGCGCCGCGTACCGGCGGGCGCGCTGTTCGAGCCCGGCTCCGAGGGCTTGGCTGATGGTCGTCAGGCAGCCGCTTCCGGCAAGGGAAGTGATCAGCATGAGGAGGGTGAAGACCTGCGAAACGATGCCGAGCGATGCCTGAACGGAGGCATCCAGCCGTCCTGCCACCCACAGATCCGTCATGGAAACGGCAAGATGGCACAGCATCATGCCGAGCTGCGGCACGGTGAGGGAAACGAGTTCCCGGGCGGTCGGCAGGGCGCTGTTCGGCGCGGCGTTTGTGAGCATGGATTCCCCCCAGAGCCGGGGAGTAGGTCAAAAGTGAGTATTTGTCAAATAAAGTTTGATGAGTCAATCTTTGAGCTTTTTTTCCCCAGAACGGCTCACGCCGTGTTGTTCAGGTTGGGAAAGTAACATTTCATCGGTTTCTAACACACGGAAATCGTACGCTATAGGCGAATACAGATGTTGTAATTGAAAGATTTTTTCACTTATATTGACAATACTTTTCAATAATGGCATCTTTCACCCGTTCCGGGAGGGCTTGTGTCAGAGTGTACGGAGCTTTGTTGAAGCGCCCCATGGGAAACCGTAACGCACGCAGCAAACTGTATGCGATGGTGAAGTAGAGTGTCGTCAGGTTTTCTTAATAAAGAAAATCAAAATCAATTTGGAGGACTGTATGCGGAGGATAGGTTTGCGCCAGATGCAGGCGGGGCAGAAGGGCAGCATCATCAGCGTGGATGCCGATGGCGAGCTCGGGCGGCGTATCCGCGACATGGGGCTCATCCCCGGTACGGATGTGGAAATTGTGGGCCGCGCCCCGCTGCGTGACCCGGTTGCACTGCGGCTTTTCGGGGTCACGCTGGCCCTGCGGAACCGCGAAGCCGATTATATCACTGTGGAGGTCGCATGAGTCAGGCCCATGCCGATTGCCCGCACTGCCGCCAGGACGGCAGCGAGGCGAAGCACATCGCGTTGAAAGAGGTCCGCATTGCGCTGGCAGGGAACCCGAACTGCGGGAAAACCACGGCGTTCAACGAATATACCGGAACCCATCAGCATGTCGGGAATTATCCCGGCGTCACCGTCGACAAGAAGGAAGGCTACGTCTCCATCGACGGCGTTGAGGTCCTCATGGTGGACCTTCCCGGCACGTATTCCCTGACGGCGTACTCGCAGGAGGAAATCGTCACCCGTGCCGTGCTCGCGCCCGAAAAGGCCGAGGAAAAGCCGATGGCGGTCGTGGATCTGGTGGACACCTCCGCGCTTGAGCGCAACCTGTTCCTCACCGTCCAGATCATGGAGATGGGCCTGCCGGTCGTGCTGGCCTGCAATATGATGGATGAAGCCCGGAAAGCGGGCATTCAGGTGGATACGAAGGAGCTGGGCAAACAGCTCGGCATTCCCGTTGTGGCGACCGTGGCGCGTTCCGGCGAAGGCCTCAAGGACGCTCTGCGCGAAGCCGTCGCCTTTGGACGCCGGGGGAGCGCTCCGCTGAACATTTCCTATGGCCCGGATCTCGATCCGGTCCTCACCAAGATGGAACGGCTCCTTGCCGAGAAAGGGCTGTTGACGGATCGCTATCCCGCCCGCTGGATTGCCCTGAAGGTGCTGGAAAACGATTCCGAAATCCTGAGGCAGGTGGAACGTATGCCCGATGTGGCCGCGCAGCTGCGCGCCGACCGGGAAACCGTGGCCGACCATCTTCGGGATACCTTGCAGACGTCGCCCGAAGCCATCATCGCCGACTACCGTTACGGCTTTATCCGTGGTGTGCTGCGCAGCGGGGCCGTCCGGCGCGAATCGGCCAAGGACCGCCTTGAGCTGTCCGACAAGCTGGATAAGGTGCTGACCAACACGCTGTTCGGCCCTCTTATCATGCTCGGCGTGCTGTACGCCATGTTCCAGCTGACCTTCGTGATCGGCGCATACCCACAGGGATGGGTCGAAGACGGCTTCGGCTGGCTTGGCGAGACCGTAAGCGCCCTGATAAGGTCCGGGATGATGGCTCCGGCTTCCTCAAGTCGCTCATCGTCAGCGGCGTCATCGACGGCCTCGGCGGCGTCATGAGCTTCGTGCCGCTTATCATCATCATGTTTACGCTGGTCGCGATTCTTGAAGACTTCGGCTACATGGCCCGTATGGCCTACATGCTTGACCGCGTGTTCCGCGCCTTCGGCCTGCACGGGGCTTCCGTCATGCCGTTCATCATCGCGGGCGGTATCGCGGGCGGCTGTGCCATCCCCGGCGTCATGGCCACCCGGACCTTGCGCAGTCCCAAGGAAAAGCTGGCGACCTTGCTCACGCTTCCTTATATGGCGTGCGGAGCCAAACTCCCCGTGTTTCTGCTGCTGGTGGGCGTGTTCTTCCCCGAAAACCCCGCCCGTACCATGTTCCTGCTGACGTTGGCCGGTTGGGCCGCCGCGCTTCTCATGGCGCGCCTTATGCGCTCGACCATCATCCGCGGCGAATCCACCCCGTTCGTCATGGAATTGCCCCCGTACCGGGTCCCCACCCTGCGCAGCGTGGTCACGCACTGCTGGGAACGCACATGGATGTATCTCAAAAAGGCCGGGACCGTGCTTGTTGCCGTGTCCATCCTGATCTGGGCGAGCATGACCTTCCCGACGCTGGATCCTGAGCAGGCCGCGCCGCTGGAAACGCAGATCGCCGCCTTGCAGGAGAAGGTGGACGCCTTGCCCGAAGGGGATGAAGCCCGCACTCCGCTGGAGGAAGAGCTGGCCGCCGTACAGGCGACCCTCGCTGAAGAATCCTTGCAGCATTCTTGGGCCGGACGTCTCGGCATGGCCATCGAACCCCTGACCAAGCCCGTGGGCTTCGATTGGCGCACGGACGTGGCTCTGATTGGCGGCATAGCGGCCAAGGAAGCCATTGTTTCCACGCTCGGCACGGCCTATTCGCTTGGCGAGCAGGATCCTGAAGAAGCGACGTCGCTGGCGGAACGCCTCGCACAGGACCCGAACTGGAACAAGGCGACGGCGTTGTCCCTCATGCTCTTCGTGCTGCTGTACTCCCCGTGCTTCGTGGCCCTCGTGGTCATCCGTCAGGAGGCGGGCAGCTGGGGTTGGGTTGCGTTCAGCATGATATTCAACACCGTGTTTGCGTACGGTGTGGCGGCGGCCGCCCAAAAGAGCTGCCTTGGCTTGTCGCGGGCTTCGG
>OBXD01001083.1_pt1 | contig 10140 bp, 7 predicted proteins | sample 1495381 | NCBI WGS metagenome assembly OBXD01 (sample SAMEA2580144, study PRJEB22360) | human gut metagenome | biome: human gut; feature: human-associated habitat; material: faeces | place: Denmark | collected 2008/2010 | reverse complement strand
CTATATTATAAAGTAAATCGACCGGACGACAGCCGTTGCTAGTTTCAGAACTGATATTCGGTCCTTCACCATATAGGAAGCAATTATTCCCCGTGAAATAGCTTTTCAGTCCGGCAGCTATCTCTCGGGCTTCCATCTTGAAATCAGGGCGGTTACACAGTTCACCGATAGCGTACAAGGCATAGGTTGCAGAAGCTGAATAATTGACGTTCATATTCCGCATACCTTTCCGCTTGCGGCTATAAATAAAAGGATTGTCCATTATAAACTCACCGGCATTCAATAATTGTTGCTTCCAATGGTTACGGGTCGAGTCATCCAGTAAGTGCCCATGATAATGTAAGGCCTCGTAGAGGGCAATAGACGCAAATACCGTAGTACCGTTCCAGTCCGAAATATGTACATCATTCATCCATGAACCATCTGGACGGTGCACATTCTCCATCCACGCCATTAGGCGCTTGGCTCCGAGCAGATATTTGTGGTTGCCAGTCTTTTCCGCCAGATACATTAAAGGAAGTACGGCATCTCCTATTCGCCCGTGCATGCGGGCACATGCAGGGCACAGGACGCCTCCGTCAAGTGCGGAATCAGGATGGATGCACTGATAGGTCAAAAAGGTGTCCATCCATTTCGTCAACAGCTTATCTGCTTCACAGCGTAGTGAATTATCAAAAGAATTTCCATTCACATTTCGTGCTTGTCCTGACAAAAATGATACATAAAATAGTATCATTATAAAAAACATGTTTCTCATATCTTTTGCGTTAGATTTCAATATTTAAAATTAAAATTTTATCCTCGGTCTCTTATCTTTTTTTATCCAATATCATATGAATAGATGTTTAAGCGTCTTGCAATATTGTTGAATCGATATTAATTTTGTTGAAAAATTATTTGCCGAGACAATATTAACACACTTTTGAACATAAGAAAATCTCCGTTAGACACAAACGGGCTATTTTAGCAGAAAGAAACAAATATACTTAACATTTTATGAGACACTTACCTTTATTAATGTGTACCGCCTTCTACGGATTGTATTCCGCACCTACAGAGGCAGCAGACAAAAAAAACGAGAGGCCAAATATTCTTTGGCTCACCTTTGAAGATACCAGTGCATACGAATTCGGTTGCTATGGCAACAAAGGGGTACATACCCCCAATGCGGATAGTCTTGCTTCCCGCGGCATACAGTTCATGAACGCATGGTCTGTAGCTCCCCAAAGTTCGGCGGCCCGTTCTTCACTTATCACCGGATGCTACTCGAGTACCTACGGAATGGATATCCATCCCGTACCCTATGATACACCCGCCGACATCTTCTTTCCCCAGAAATTGCGTGAAGCCGGATATTATTGTACGAACAACAGCAAGACACATTATAATTCCACCACCGACAATAAAATATGTTGGGACGAGTGCAACAACAAGGCTTCCTACAACAGTTCAAAACGGGGAAAAGATCAACCTTTCTTCGCCGTGTTCAATACGGTAACTTCACATATGGGACGCATTCGTACTTTCCACACCGACGGACGAAGAGACTACACGCAGGAAGGTATCTACCCGACATTACTTTCATTGCCCTCCTATGTTCCCGATTTGCCGGAAGTACGTTCCGATTATGCCGGTCATCTGGAAGCAGTACAAGACGTAGATATTTGGCTGGGCCTCTTCCTGAAAGATTTGAAAGAAAGAGGATTGGATGAAAATACGATTATCTTCTTCTTCAGTGATCATGGCGGTTGCGTACCCCGTGGTAAAGGATATTTGTACGAAAGCGGTCTAAGAGTACCTTTGATAGCCTACTTTCCACCCAAATGGCAACATCTGGCGAATCAGGCTCCAGGCAAAGAGTACAGTTTGGTCAACTTCACGGATTTGGGACCTACTGTACTTAGTCTTGCAGGGATAAAGCCACCCAAACAGATGCAGGGCAAAGCACTTTACGGCAAGTTTGCAAATAAAGAAAAACGTGAAATGCAATTTGCATTGGCAGCCAACCAGCTACATCATTTCATGCCGGTACGTGCCGTTACTGACGGACGATTCAAGTACATCCGCAGCTATATCCCCTACCGCCAGTTTGCCTTACGCAATTATTACCAATGGGGGATGCCATCCAATAAAGCCTGGGACAAGCTGGTGTTGGGAGGACACAATACCAACCCCGATTGGGGGCAGGCTTTTGAAGCCCATCCGGCAGAAATGTTGTTTGATCTTGAAAAAGACGCGGGTGAATTACATGATTTGTCCGATGTGCCCGAATATGCAGCAATTCTCACTAAAATGCGCCAAGCACTGTCTGACCATATCCGCACTACCTGTGACTTGGGATTTTTCCTTCCTACCTCACGTATCGGACATATACTTTATGATAAAGTACGGAAAGAGAAATATCCGTTGGATGACTTGTATGTCCTTGTCGAGACAGCTGGAACGGCAACTACCGCTTCCCTTCCTTTATTGGAGAAAGCAATAGCAAGCTCTCTGCCGGAAATGCGGTTCTGGGGAGTAGTGGGATATGCCAAACTTGCTAGAGAAAAACAAATTGGGACTTGTCCGGAAACCTTATTGGCGCTCCTCCAAGATGACAATCCTTACATCGCTTCTGAGGCTGCCTATGCCGTTGCCTATCTGGGCAAAGCCGAAGAAGGTGTTTCACGCCTGATTACTCCCGTTTTGGAAAAAGACAGAAAAATAGCTTATTCATCACTGGAATGCCTGTCATTAGATCCTAACATGCGCGATTGTATCCGTCCTTTCCTGCCGGATCTAAAAGAAGCTGCGGAAACCTTGCCACGCCTTGAAAACGAAGATGCCGGTCTCATGGCACGGGGGATCCTCGTAAACTTGGGTGAAATGGATATCAACAACCTTCATGGTCCCGAAGCTTATCAAAGAGGTCTGAAGTTAAATTACGGTCGCAGACCAATAGTGCCGCTACCTAACTAAAAGAATAAATTTATATGTAATGTAATCGAGATAGTAATTTTATTGGGCAGTGAATACTAAAGTTACACCGCATTGATTTACTATAACTTTTAATTATAAGGATGCTATTTAGGCATCCTTTTTTTGTATTGATACAAAGATAATATTTTCCATTTTCCCACGAAAATATTTACCATATTATTTGCATATCTCGTTTATTTTCACTATATTGTAACAGATTAAAAGATAAGCGTTATGAAAAAGAGAAGGGAAAGACAAAGCATTATAGAGTTCAGAGCTTCCTTCCCCGATGAAGAAAGCGCAATTAGATTCTATGAGAAAATAAGATGGAAAGATGGAGTGGTTTCCCCATTCGATCCGACATCTAAAGTGTACAAATGCAAGAACGGTAAATACAAGTGCAAGAATACTGGGAAGTACTTCACTTATAGAACTAAAACATTCTTTGCTAATTCCAAAATGGATTTTAGAGATTGGTTATACGCTATTTCTATGCTTATCAATAATAAAGGTGGTATTTCTTCATATCAGCTAGCCGATGATTTAAAGATTTCACAAAAAACGGCTTGGTATATGCTTCATAGGATAAGAGTTTCAATGGCTAAAGAGAACAATCAGAAGTTATCCGGTGAAGTTGAGATTGACGAAACATTTGTAGGTGGAAAGAATATTAATCGCCACAAAGATAAGAAAGTCGAAAAAAGTCAAGGACGTAGCTATAAGGATAAAGTTCCTGTATTCGGTGCTTTGGAAAGAAACGGGAAGATTTTCGCAATGGTTGTTCCTAATACCCAAGCAAGTACCCTAGTTCCTATTGTAAAGAAGAACGTTGAAGTAGGAAGCACAATCTACACTGACGGATGGAGCTACAAAGGATTAGAAGAGGAATATGGACAGTTATCAGTAGATCATAGTAAGAAATTCTATGGGATGCTCTTAGTAACCGATGACGGAGAGATTATCGAAGTCACAACAAATAGAATCGAAAACGCATGGTCTGTTTTCAAAAGAACGATTAAAGGTACGTATATTCATGTCAGCAAGAAGTATCTACAAAAGTACGTTGACGAATTTGTTTTCAGATTTAACACCCGAAAAATTAGCAGAAATGAAAGAATTGAATTACTTTTGCAATATGCAGCAGCTTAGATATTATGGCAAATAACAAAGACATAAAGAAGGACAAACCTAAGAAGGAGAAGAAAAAGAGGAAACCTGTATATGAAATACAAGGCTTCGTTCTCACTATACCCGAAGATAAGCTAAAAGAAGCGCTGCTAGGAATGAGCAAACCAAATCCCGAAAAAGAGTAAAAAGGACACATTCTATATCCTAACAAATTTATTTTTTATTAACATCGCGCCCTGTTAGATAAAATTTATGCGTTTTATCTAAAAATACAACATAAAAGGTGTCTCCAACAACATGTCCAATTATTACAGTCCGATTAAGTATATGGATTCTAGCCCACTTAGCATCTTCTGGAACACCTTGTGGATATTCAAATTTAGTTCGTTCTTTCTTAGGGAAAGAACCATATATCGCAAATTTTTGTCCATCAACTTGTTCCAATAAAGGTGAACAACAATAACCTTGCAAGGTCTTCAATGCAGAACTTAAAAGTCCTGCTTTTTGCCAGTCCTTAAATGATGAAGCATACTTTTGTGAAGTATCTAAATATTGAAAAGAGATTTTAAAATTTTGCGTTTTAGTTGTGTCTTGTACGCTAATCTTTTCCTTGTTTAATAACGTTTTTTTATCCTTGCGAAAATTAACCATGTAAATCTTTCTTATAGAAAACGCGAGTTGTATCTTTGGATATTAGTACATGGCATCGGTCAGCTTCTCCATAGCCAATTCTAGCTTCAAGCCACGGTTTTTCACTATGAGTAGATGCTTCTAATTCTGTTCCGGTCCACGTTGATAGATTAGACAAAATATCTTTTAAAAGTTCTTGTTGAAGAGACGACAATGATGTAAATTCTTTGTCTACATCTTCGCCATTATTAATATATTCAATATCACTATATAATAGTGATTTATCCTTGAGTGAATCAAAAACCTTACGACTAACAGGACCATGTACCCATGCTTCAAATTTATCACTAATAAGCTCCTGATCGAAATAAGAAAGATGATATGCGTCGCAATAAAATAATAATTTTTGTAATTTCAAATGCGACATAGGACCATAATGTTTCAATATATAATTTGATAACATTATGGAATCTATTTTTTGTAAACTGGAAGTAACCCTCATATTTCCTCCTTTTTTCTGCAAATTAAAACAATTAAAATGAGTAATGTACTTTATTCTTTGCATTTTTTTGAATTTTCAAAGTTTGAAATGCAAGATTTATACTATCTTTGCACTAAAGATACGAAAAATTGGGGAGAAATCCAATTTTTCACGTGTATAAAATAGCCTAATCGTCATCAGAATCACCACCTCGGATACAGAACACGGCTATAAATGAACTTACTCGTTGGGTAAAGTGTACTTCGTCATATACTGGCGTGGTGCGCTGCCATTGAGTAAGTGGGCTTGTGGTGAGCCTTGATGACGTATGGCAGTAGCACTACGTCTTTTTTTATGGTTTTACGTAAGGTGTTTATTGCTGAATGAACGGAGGGTTTTATTCCACTTATGTATAACTAAAAAAATGTGATTATGAAAAAGTTTTTAAGTATGACGCTGTTACTTACAGCAATGTTTTTAACGTTCTCTGCGTGTTCAAGCGATGATGATGAAACAACTTACACGCTAGTCTACAATGCTAGTACTGTGGGAAATTATGCTGAAACAGTCAGGATTTACGAATGTACAGACAATGGAGATAAGATTTTTAACACTAGCGTAGAATGTAAACAAGGGTATGAAGAAAGCTTTACGGCTCAACCTGATGCTTCTAAAGTTAAAATTACTATTGGGAATAGATGGGTTCAACAAGTATTTCCACTGAAAAAGGGAGGAAATACTCAAATAACGATAAATGGTAGTACTGTTGTAGGTCGTGACGAACCTTAAATCTTTTCATTATGGGTTTCATTGTTTGTTTATGTATCTGGGGAGCCTGCACACTCTTGGCAGGATTCACCAAAAAGTAATTGTTTGTACGGAAATAATTTGCTATCTTAGCAACCAATTAAGTACCGGAGGATTTTCCTCCGGTATAACTTTTAGTTATAATAAACAATGCGGTGTAACTTTAGTATTCACTGCCTTTTATTGATTTTCGTATGTACTTTGCCATGTCTGAAGTTACATCTTCGGACATGGCAAAGTACATATGCCACACGCATTGATATGGGAATGGCTACCCTTACAATGGAATGCAGGTATTTTTTTAGGCAATGAATAGAGGATAAGACTGCCTATATGCCTAAGATAATTGCGAAGCACTCCAGGATATAATAGAGTTTAATCTTAGTGAGGATACGAGATGCTATTTATATCACACAAAAAGATACTTTGGGGAAAACAAGGGCATGGAAGAAGTGAATAATAGAGAATAAAAATTTTCAATACTTTCTCTAGTAAGGAGTGACCGGAATAAAAGAATTAACAATGACTGCATATTGATTATTATAAATACAATTATTGTGTTTATAATAAATCCGTTTTGCCCTCTCTTTAAAAAAGATTGTTTTTTCTACCTGCAATAATCTTCTCCTGAAAGCCGGAAGTTTCTGAAAGACTTTTATCTTTGCAGATATAATACATACGGCACTATGAAAAAAGTTATTCTGATTTTTGTGACAATCGTCCTTTCTGGTCTGCTTTATGCAAAAGATAATAAGAGTACCGATGCGTTGCTTCGTGAGATTGATGGTATCATTAAAAACCGCCAGACTTATGGAGCGGAAAAGGAGGCACGAATTGCTGACTTGAAGAAATTGTTGGTTGAGGCTGCTTCCGATGAGCAGCGATATGGTTTTTGCGGACGTCTTTTCGATGAATACCGGGCTTATAATCTGGATTCGTCTTTTGTCTATGCCCAACGGAAAGAGGAACTGGCACATCGTTTAAATAAACTGGACTACTTGGATGATTCTGCCATGAATATGGCGGAAGTGATGGGAACTACCGGAATGTATAAAGAAGCCCTCGAGTTATTGGGGAAAATTGATAAGAAAACACTGCCCGACTATCTATATGGCTATTATTATCATCTGTACCGCACTATTTATGGATTGATGGGTGATTATGCCGTTACGGAGAAAGCCAAGAAAGAATATTACCGGATGACGGATTTATACCGGGATTCCCTGTTACAGATCAATGCTTCCGACTCTCTGGGGCACGCATTGGTGATGGCAGATAAGTGCATCGTTCATGCCCGATACGATGAAGCGATTGATATGCTGATGGAATATTACAGTAAACCGTCTTTAGATGATCATGCACAGGCAATGATTACTTATACCATTTCCGAAGGCTATCGGTTGAAAGGAGATAAGCAGGGGCAAAAACATTACCTGGCTCTTTCGGCCATTGCCGATTTGAAATCAGCGGTAAAAGAATATGTGTCTTTGCGCAAACTCGCTTCTCTTGTTTATGAAGAAGGAGACATCGACCGTGCCTACAACTATCTGAAATGTTCCCTGGAGGATGCCACCCTTTGCAATGCCCGTCTTCGTACCCTGGAAATCTCACAGGTTTTTCCTATCATCGACCAGGCCTATCAATTAAAAACCAAACGTCAGCAGCAGGAGATGAAAGTCTCATTGATTTGTATCAGTTTGCTTTCCGTATTTTTGTTAGTCGCCATTTTCTTCGTTTACAAGCAGATGAAAAAGGTTGCTGCCGCACGTCGCGAAGTGATCGACACTAATACGCTCCTGCAAGAACTGAACGAAGAACTTCACGATTCCAATTCGCAACTGAAAGAAATGAATCATACGCTTTCGGAAGCCAACTATATCAAGGAGGAATATATCGGGAGATATATGGACCAATGCTCCACTTATCTCGACAAGATGGATTTATACCGCCGTTCCCTGAATAAGATTGCTGCTGCCGGAAGGGTGGAAGAACTATATAAGGCTATTAAATCTTCGCAATTTCTTGATGAAGAACTGAAAGAGTTTTATGCGAACTTCGATGTGACTTTCCTGCAACTCTTCCCCAGTTTTGTGGAAGATTTTAATGCCCTGCTTACCGAACCGATGCAACCCAAACCGGGAGAACTGCTGAATACCGAACTTCGTATCTTCGCTCTCATCCGCCTTGGAATTACGGACAGTACTAAGATAGCGCAATTCCTTCGTTACTCCGTCACTACCATTTATAATTACCGGACTCGTGTCCGTAACAAAGCTGTGGGAGAAAGAGATGAATTTGAGGCTAAAGTAATGCAAATAGGGAAGGTGGAAGAATAAGAAAACCACTACTTTTTTAGCCCGACTTCTATTTTGTAACATTCTTATATTTAGTGGTTTATACTGTGAGGTACTGTATGAATCACTATATTTTTGCTATCTGCTTTAAGAAGCAGTATGAAATGTGGATACTTTTGTTTCACGGTCATTCCAGCAATGACACAGAGAAGTAAAACAAAAGTAACCCTAATATTAACTTTAAATTAATGTACATGAAACAGAGTATGAAGTCGAAAGGCTTTGAACGCCGCCTCTTACTAATAATGTGGGGCTTGTTCCTATCTCTTAGTGTATTCGCACAACAGATTTCAATAAAAGGACATGTCGTAGATGCCACGGGTGAACCGGTGATCGGTGCCAGTGTGGTAGAAAAAGGTACAACGAACGGTACAATTACCGATGTAGACGGTAATTTCTCATTAAGCGTTCCGACTAACAGCACGCTGACTATCTCTTTTGTCGGCTATAAAATGCAGACAGTCCCGGTGAACGGGAAAAACGCTTTGAAAGTAACCTTGCAGGAAGATACGGAAGTATTGGACGAAGTTGTAGTAGTGGGTTACGGAACGATGAAAAAGAGCGATCTGACCGGAGCGGTATCTTCTGTCGGAGTGAAGGACATTAAAGACTCTCCGGTGGCCAATATCGGTCAGGCAATGCAGGGAAAGGTGTCCGGTGTGCAGATTATCGATGCCGGTAAGCCGGGTGATAATGTCACCATTAAAATCCGTGGCTTGGGAACAATCAACAATAGTAACCCGCTGATTGTCATTGACGGAATACCTACCGACTTGGGATTGTCTTCCTTGAATATGGCCGATGTAGAGCGGGTGGACGTATTGAAAGATGCTTCGGCAACAGCTATTTATGGTTCGCGTGGTGCGAACGGTGTGGTGATGATTACCAGCAAACGGGGTGCCGAGGGTGCCGGAAAGGTGACGGTAAACGCTAATTGGGCGATTCAGAATGCCACTAAAGTGCCCGATATGCTGAATGCTGCGCAATATGCCGCTTTGAGCAATGATATGCTGTCTAATAATGATGATAATACAAACCCTTATTGGGCAGACCCTTCTTTATTGGGAACAGGAACGAACTGGCTGGATGAAATGCTGCGCACGGGAGTGAAGCAAAGCTATTCGGTTAGCTATTCCGGTGGTACGGAAAAAGCACATTACTATGTGTCCGGTGGTTTCCTTGACCAGTCCGGTATTGTGGAAAGCGTTAATTACCGTCGTTTCAACTTTCAGGCAAATAGCGATGCCCAAGTTAATAAATGGCTGAAATTCACTACCAACCTGACATTCAGTACGGACGTGAAAGAAGGAGGAACTTATAGCATCGGTGATGCAATGAAAGCACTCCCCACCCAACCGGTGAAGAATGAGGACGGCAGTTGGAGCGGTCCCGGACAGGAGGCGCAATGGTACGGAAGCATCCGTAACCCGATCGGTACACTGCACATGATGACCAATGAAACAAAAGGATATAACTTCCTGGCAAATATCACCGGAGAGATCACCTTTACCAAATGGCTGAAGTTGAAAAGTACATTCGGTTATGACGCCAAATTCTGGTTTGTCGACAACTTTACTCCGGCTTACAACTGGAAACCGAATCCGGTAGAAGAATCTTCCCGCTATAAGAGCGATAACAAAGCATTTACCTATTTGTGGGATAATTATTTTGTATTCGACCACACTTTTGCGCAGAAACACCGGGTAGGGGTGATGGCAGGTTCTTCCGCCCAGTGGAATAACTACGATTACCTGAATGCTCAAAAGAATATCTTCATGTTTG
>OBXD01001082.1_pt1 | contig 10147 bp, 9 predicted proteins | sample 1495381 | NCBI WGS metagenome assembly OBXD01 (sample SAMEA2580144, study PRJEB22360) | human gut metagenome | biome: human gut; feature: human-associated habitat; material: faeces | place: Denmark | collected 2008/2010 | reverse complement strand
CCGATCAAATATCGGACGCTGTGCTTGACAAACTGTTGGCTTACGACCCCAGTTCTAAAGTAGCTTGCGAAACACTAGTAACTACTGGACAGGTAGTATTAGCGGGTGAAGTGAAAACTAAAGCGTACGTTGACCTCCAGCTCATCGCACGTGAAGTGATTAAGAAAATCGGTTACACTAAAGGAGAGTACATGTTCGAAAGTAACTCTTGCGGTGTGCTTTCTGCCATTCATGAGCAAAGTCCCGACATCAACCGTGGCGTAGAGCGTCAGGACCCGATGGAACAGGGTGCGGGCGATCAGGGCATGATGTTCGGCTATGCAACGAACGAGACAGAAAACTATATGCCGCTTTCGCTTGATCTGGCACACCGCATTCTGCAGGTGCTGGCTGATATCCGCCGCGAAGAAAAGGTGATGACCTACCTCCGTCCGGACGCCAAGAGCCAGGTGACGATTGAATATGACGACAACGGAACTCCTGTCCGTATTGATACTATTGTTGTTTCTACGCAACACGATGACTTTATTCAGCCGGCTGATGACTCTGCCGAAGCACAGCTCAAAGCTGACGAAGAAATGCTGTCTATCATCCGTCGTGACGTTATCGAAATCCTGATGCCCCGTGTCATTGCTTCTATCCATCATGATAAAGTACTGGCATTGTTCAATGATCAGATCGTCTATCACGTCAATCCGACCGGAAAGTTCGTGATCGGTGGCCCTCACGGAGATACCGGTCTGACAGGCCGCAAGATTATTGTGGATACTTACGGTGGTAAAGGCGCCCACGGTGGTGGTGCTTTCTCCGGAAAAGACCCCAGCAAGGTAGACCGTAGCGCTGCTTATGCTGCCCGTCACATTGCCAAGAATATGGTTGCGGCAGGTGTTGCCGACGAAATGCTTGTACAGGTGAGCTATGCTATCGGTGTAGCACGCCCGATCAACATCTTCGTGGACACTTACGGACGTAGCCACGTGAATATGACCGACGGCGAGATTGCCCGTGTGATTGACCAGTTGTTCGACCTTCGTCCGAAAGCTATCGAAGAGCGTCTGAAACTTCGCAACCCGATCTATCAGGAAACTGCCGCTTATGGTCACATGGGACGTGAGCCGCAAGTGGTATCGAAAACGTTCTTCTCCCGCTATGAGGGCAACAAGACCGTAGAAGTAGAACTCTTTACATGGGAGAAACTGGACTACGTGGATAAGATCAAGGCAGCTTTTGGTCTGTAATATTATTTGAAATCAGCTTATAGCTTTACGGCTATTTAGTCCATAGTGAGCCGCAATTTCATCTCTTCTTATACGGGAGAGATGAGTTGCGGCTTTTGTTATTCGGGGTGATGCTATAAGTTACGACTTATAAATAGGTTGAATTTGAACTGTTTATAAGTTATGATTAATAAAATCGTTATATTTGTTGCGGTTGACAAACTTGTAAACAGCAGATGACTATATTTGATTTCTGACACAAAGTATGGGTTGTGGTATATAGTACATGACTTGGTTGTGAGAAGTACTTCAGTTACTGGGTTTCAGTACTACAGTTAGGTTGATGATGTATAACGTTTGGGGCGGAGATGTACAACAATTGAATGAAAGATGTATGACTTTTACTCTATGCTATTATTATCCTGTAATCTGCATTCAGCTTTTTCAGTTTCGTCCGCAAGCTCCCTGTCAGAAGGGGATAGCGGCTGAAAACACTGCTTTACAACCCCGTCTCTGACATACTTTGAAAGGGGGCAGGTGGTTTCAGTTCTTTCAGCCCTGACATACGGGCTAAATTTTGTAAGCCCTGAGCTGAACTTCATTCATCGCCGAGCTAAAGTCTGTTCGCCTCCGAGGTGAAAGTTGGCGAGCTGCCGGCTTATTTCAGATCAATCAAGCGAAGAGTGTGTTCTGATCAAACAGAGGGTCTGTTTGCCTTGGATACAGGCTCTGTTTGAGGTAAATGCAGGTTCTATTTCAACTGTTGGCAGAGTTTATTCATTATACACAGTGACTCGGATAGTAATTAGCGGAAAGCCTGTGTAGGAATGAATAAAATATGGGGAGATTTCCAACTCCTTGAATGGTGCTGGCTGACTTGCGGAATGGTACTGGCTGACCTGCGGAATGGTACTTTCTGACACACTGAGAGGTACCATCTGATATCTTGAACGGTATCAAGTTCGAAATTGTTTTTGGGGACTGAAAGGACTGAAGCACCTTACTCCCTTCATAAAGCTTCAAGAATGGAGTTGTAAAACTGTGCCTTCAGCCGCTATCCCCTTCCGACAGGGCGTTTGCGGGTGAAACTGAAGATTCTGAATGCGGGTATTTCTTCTTTGTGTGGAATATCAGAGATTTAGTTCATCTTTTTAAAAAGAGACAATGAAGTCATCTAGGTTTGCGGGTGTCCCTTCTTTATTGAATATCTTCTTATAAAGCTGTTTTCTGCTCATAGATACAGCGCTTTGTGTACGACATACCAATTGTGAAATTGTAGAAACTGGAATTTTAATTTTTAACAGTAAACAAATACGTAGTTCCATCTTGGTAATAGAGGGATGCAGTATGAATAACTTGTTGGTGAAATTGTCATATGTATCATTAATGATATTTTCTAGTTCTTTCCATTCTGTTTCGGTGAGTCTGATCGAGGAATCTTCTATCGCACGATAACAATAAGCATAAATATCAGACCTTCTAAGCGCTTCCTCAAGTAATGCTTGTTCTCTTTGTGATGTTTCGATAGCTTGATTGGTTTGTTCTAGCTTTTCCTTTTTTGCAAGTAAAAGTTTTTGTTGTAAATCATTGTTTTCCTGTTCGAACGATTTTACCTTTTCTTTTAATTCTTCAATTTTTTTCTTGTTTTCTTCTATATATAGTTGGCTTTTCCGATATTGTTGTTCGTTAATCTCATGAAGTTTTTTCTCTTGTTCCCGAATCATAGCTTTCCTGTTTCTATTATATCGAATAAGGATGATAACTCCTAAAACGATGGCAATAACAATAAAGATGATCCATGCTCGTTGTTCTGCATTTTTCTTGCGCAAATATTCTTTTTCTTTCTCAATATGTTGGTAATCATACAAAGCCTTTATTTTTCGCAAAGATTCTGTGTTGGATATGTCGTAAATGCTATCAGAACATTCTGTATATTTCTCCAGATATGCTAATCCTTCTTCATAGTTGCCACGTTCTTTTTCTATTTCATATAAATTCCGATAGGCTCCTATGTCTGAATATACATTATTATGTCCTATATTTTTCTTGAAGTAATAGGCTGCTGAATCTTTTTGTCCTATACTTACATAGAAATTTCCCCAAACATCATAATTTATATCTTTCTCATCTTGCCATTTACTATTTGTTTCTTGTAGCGTTTTCAATGCTTCGTCATATTTTCCCATTTGAATATAGATGCCTGCCAATTCTTCGAGAATATTTACTTCCCTTTGTATGTCTCCATTGCTATTAGCTAATTGGTATGCTTTGTTATAATAATAGATTGTGCTGTCTGTTATCTCAAGTAAATTGAATGCTCTTCCTAAATCTCGTAGTGCATAAGCGCTAGTAAGACTGTCTTTGCCTAGTTGTAAGTAGTGATAAGCGTTTCGATAAGCTTGTAGTACTTCCTCTGTGAGACCTTCATAGGCAAATAGAGTTCCCATTTGGCTGTATATTCGCCCCAATAAAGCGTAGTTCTTGCTATCTGTAGAGATATCAAAAGCTTTGTGGAAATAAGAAAGTGCTGTAGGACCTTCATGAAGATCAAGGTATACTCTGCCTGTGTAATAATAGGATTTTATCAGTTTGTCCTTATCATTTTCTCTTTCATAATAATCAGTGACGGATAACATTAGAGAATCAGACGTATGAGGCACGTAACATCTGTCACGTGCCTCTGTTAACAGCAGGTAATAGTACATTTTTGCTGATTGTGATTCCTTTGTGATACTCTCACTCAGAGAGTCTAAAATGGTTAATGCACTATCTGGATATTCTTTAATAATATTTTCCACCCGCAGTATTGTGTTGGGGTATGGGGCAGTGCATGAGAATAGGCATATAATGCTTAAATAGAATAGTATAAATTTTCGTCTTTGTTTCATTTGAATGTATGTATCATTGCGATTTTATTTGCGCAAATATACACATATATCAAGACTTATAATATAAAACAACCGATAATATAGTTTTCGCCGGATTTTATTTCGATAATATATTCTCCGGAAGATATATTTTCCAGAGTAAATACATGTTCATTGTTAGCTTGAATACTTGTAAGGTCTAGGTAGATAGTTTTGTTGAAGGAATCCTTTACTTCAATTATAATGTTTTCTAAATCTATATTAGCATGAATAAAGAGTGTACTCCCTTCGTAGTAAAGATTAAGGGGGGTAGATATTGGCACTCTAGTACTTGCTTTTACTTCCCAAGACTCTCTTTTTATTCTGATGCGATTTTTAGCTTGGAGTGCTGTGCATCCTAATACTGCAATAATTGCAATAAATAGTAGTTTTTTCATCATGATCGTTCGTTTATTTTTTTTGCAAATTAAAGGCTAATTGTCTGATTGTTTAGTATGGATGAGTTCAGAAATAATTCAGTTTTTAGATCAAATGGCATTTTTTATTTCTGAATTATTACTGAATTGAATATCTAGGTCGATACCTCCATTATCTCTACTTTTGTAGCAGATAATCTGGTCAAAGTTTTGGTAAGGGTATTTTGAGTACAGGATTATTGAAGGATAGAAAAAGCCATTAAATAATTGAGTCATAAAAAATAGCATAAAGATAGTTGCAACTACGAATTGATATTAACTAAAAAAGAAAAAACAATGAAAAAACTATTTTCAACACTGACACTAACAGTATGTTTAGGTGCATTTATTTCTTGTACCAATGATGAACAGGAAGTGAATATGGTTAAACCGACGAATGCTAATTCTGAAATAGAAGTAATAAACGACGGTACTATGATTAAATTTAAAGATGTGGAATCGTACGAGAATGCTCTTTTGAAAGTGAGTGCAATGTCTACTTCAGAACAAGTTAGTTTTCTTAATTCATTATCTTTTAAGTCTCAGATGATTCTGATGCAAGAAGCGGATGGTGAGTTGGATAAAATCTGTAATCAAGCTGCTGATAAAGCGGAGTTTGATGTTCTATATGAGAAATATAAACATAAATATGGTGATGTATTTATGTTTAATACTATCGATGCTACTGATCTGTCACCTTATTCAAGGCTTGTTTATGTAGCCAATGAATACTTTGTTAATATGAAAGGTGAATTTATGATTGGCGATTCTTTGGTTGTGGATAAGGTATATACTGACTTTAAAGAGCGTCAACAACAATTTACGGTTTCTACTCGTTCGTCTGTTTCAGATTTAAGTTCTATAAACGAAGCATATAGTCGTCAAAAAGATAGAAAAGTAGGATTATATTTATCTGTTTCATCAGGAATAATACATGCTAATTTTACTTCGCAAAAGAAAGGAGTCTTTGGATGGAGCCGTTACTCTACGACATACCATGCTAAAGTAAACCTTCGTGGTTTTGAGTTTGCTCAAGGAGAATTACTGGGGTATGGTCCAGTGTATGTAAATAAAGATGGTATTCCTTTTGCTATTGATACCAAAGAAATGGGTGGAAATGTAACCAAAGTTTTTGGACGTAAGTTAGCACAAGAGTGTACGGGTACAATAGAAATCTGGTCTCGGGGTGTGCCGTATGACCAAAGAGGATTTGCCACTGTGAGATTATAAAAGTGTAAATGAGGACGAAAGTAGCAACAACCATAAACTCTTTTGTCCTCATCATTTGTATATTAAATAATAAAAACTGAACTTCTAATGAAAACAATTACTAATTTAATATTTATAGCTTTGCTATTTATTACAGCATCATTATCTGCACAGGAACATGGTCCTGTTTTAGGAGGCTCTTTAGGAACATTGCATGAAAAAGTGAGTGTGGTTTCCAGTAATTTTGAGGGATATAAACTTCATTATCATATTGGATATGCTTATCGGCAGTATTGGGGTAATCGTAAATTTGCAATGGATGGCATTGCTCTTTTTGGCTCGCAGGGGACTGATTATCAAGCCTTCAATTCGGATAGTCCTAAGTATAGTGTAAACGGAAAATATCTATCAATAGGGACTGTGTTCAGTTATGAATGTTTTTCTAATTTTAGACTTGGAGTCGGAGCAGATGTGGCTTGGTATGTAAATCGATTGGGTGCATCTACTTATAATAGCAAAAAAAATGCGATCGATATACCTATTGTGGCAAGAGTTAGTTATACGCTGAAATGGCTTGAACTACAACTATCTTATAAACAAGGTACTTGCAATCTGATGAATACTAGTGGTGTTGGAAAAGTAACTTCACGAAATATTCAATTTTCTGTTTTTATGCCAATATTTAAATAATGAGTGTTGAAGTAGGAGAATATAGGCTTGACTGTGCTATTTATAGAAATAGAATATGCAGTCTTGCCTTCGTGTTTATTCTTCTATCTTCACTTTGACATAAATTGCACATTCATTTTGATATGTATATGATTTCTTTGTACTTTTGTACCCATTCATCCAGTAAACTTGCAAAAGACAATGAATCAGATACATTTCGTATGCGTATACAGCGCATCCAGCACTAAGATAGCCCCCGTATATTTTGAAGCAGCCGAAAAACTCGGCAGCCTGCTTGCCAAACAACATATCCGTCTGATAAACGGTGCCGGAAGCATCGGACTGATGCGCTCCGTAGCCGACGCAGTTCTGAAGAATGGCGGTGAAGTGACAGGTGTTATCCCCCACTTCATGGTCGAACAGAACTGGCATCACACTGGGTTGACGGAATTGATCGAAGTCACTTCCATGCACGAACGCAAGCAGAAGATGGCGAATCTGAGCGACGGCATCATTGCCTTGCCGGGCGGATGCGGCACTTTGGAAGAATTGCTTGAAATCATCACATGGAAACAGCTCGGACTGTATCTGAATCCGATTATCATCTTGAATATAAACGGCTTTTTTGATCCGCTACTCCAAATGCTCGAACGGGCCATAGAGGAAAACTTCATGCGCCAGCAACACGGTGATATATGGAAAGTGGCACAAACACCGGAAGAAGCGGTGGAGTTACTTCAGACAACTCCCGTATGGGACGCTTCTATCCGTAAATTTGCAGCCATATGATAGCCGATATACTGAACTCCGGATTCGAGGGAATCCCTATCTCCTACTCTCCCCGTACGGATGATGTGATTGCCTTGACATTGCTTGCCTGCTTCTTTCTTTCCTCCATCGCTCTGGCTCGTGGAAAGAAGTTTCTCACCCAACAGGTGAAAGACTTTGTACTGCATCGCGAGCGGACAAGCATTTTTGATAGTTCTTTCCATATAGCGGAAAATTTTTTTTGTGGTTTCCCCGCCAGCCGATGTACGCTATCTCCTCGTACTGGTAGTGCAGACCTGTGTATTGACAGGTATCGTGTTCTTCAATTATTTTCATGATACATGTCCGATGCTGATGACCAAGGTCTCCCCTCTCCTGCTATTGGGGATTTATGTCGGCTTCTGTCTTGCCTATTTTTTACTGAAATGGTTACTTTATATGTTCCTCGGATGGGTGTTTTTTGACAAAAACAAGACAAATATATGGTTGGAATCTTATTCTACGCTCATATATTACGTCGGATTCGCCCTTTTTCCTTTTGTTCTATTCCTTGTTTATTTCGATCTGAACCTGACCAATTTAGTGATAATCGGACTAATTATTCTAATTTTTACTAAAATATTGATGTTTTATAAGTGGGTAAAGCTTTTTTTTCATCAATTAAGTGCGGCTTTCCTATTAATTTTGTACTTTTGCGCTCTTGAAATCATACCCTGTCTGCTACTCTATCAGGGAATGATCCAGGTAAACAATGTATTGCTAATAAAAATTTAGGACGTTGAAAATTAAAAAAGTACTAGTTTCGCAGCCTAAGCCTGCGTCAGAGAAATCTCCCTATTACGACATAGCAGAGAAATATGGCGTAAAAATAGATTTCCGGCCGTTTATAAAGGTCGAGAGTCTTTCGGCGAAAGAATTCCGGCAACAGAAGGTTTCAATTCTTGATCACACTGCTGTTATATTCACTTCACGCCACGCAATCGATCACTTCTTTAATCTGTGTACGGAGCTGCGTGTGACTATTCCGGAAACAATGAAGTATTTCTGTGTCACAGAAGCGGTTGCATTGTACATTCAGAAGTATGTGCAATATCGCAAACGTAAAATCTTCTTCGGTGCTACCGGAAAGATTGAAGATTTGGTGCCATCTATCGTAAAGCATAAAACGGAGAAATATCTCGTCCCTATGTCGGACGTGCACAATGATGATGTGAAAAACCTGCTCGACAAGAATAACATACAGCATACAGAAGCTGTAATGTATCGCACTGTGAGCAATGACTTTACATCGGATGAGGAATTTGATTATGACATGCTCGTGTTCTTCAGCCCTGCCGGAGTGACTTCTTTGAAGAAGAACTTCCCGGACTTTGACCAGAAAGAGATCAGAATCGGTACCTTCGGGTCGACTACCGCGCAGGCTGTACGCGACGCCGGACTCCGTTTGGACCTTGAAGCACCGACTGTGCAGGCTCCGTCAATGACGGCTGCGCTTGATATGTTCATCAAGGAAAACAATAAATAAACAGCGTGAGCGTATATACTTTGCGTAAAGCCGAAAGGCTGAATAGTAAAATATTGATCGGAAAGATGTTCGAAGGCGGCCATTCCAAGTCGTTTTCCATCTTTCCGATACGCGTTGTATATATGCCCGTAGAACAAGGTGAAGTGCCGGCAACGATACTTATCAGCGTATCGAAGCGGCGTTTCAAACGTGCTGTAAAGCGCAATCGGGTGAAGCGGCAGATACGCGAAGTCTACCGGAAGAACAAACAGCCACTGCTGGACGGTTTGCAAAACAAAGGGCAGCGTCTGGCAATTGCTTTTATCTATCTGTCGGACGAACTTGTAGCCACTGCCGAACTGGAAGAGAAAATGAAGACAGCGCTTTCGCGCATTTCTGAAAAGTTATCCTTATGAAACCCCGTGCTCACCGGGTGTCCGTCTGCTGGATGTCCCTGAAAAGTCTTGTGAGGAAGGTGTTTTCATTCTTACTGCTGATTCCTATCTATTTTTACCGGGTGTGTATTTCGCCCCTTACCCCTCCGTCTTGTCGGTTTACGCCCACTTGTTCGGCCTATGCGGTCGAAGCAATCAAGAAACACGGTCCCGTCAAAGGACTCTATCTGGCTGTCCGGCGCATTCTCAGGTGTCATCCGTGGGGTGGTTCCGGTTATGATCCTGTGCCTTAAAAACGATTTACCCTAAAGAACGAGAGATATGGAGAATAACGCGAGTCATATTCTGGATATTCATACTCACAAGTCGGAGGATGCTTCCCACGGCAGGGCGATTATCAATTTTCCATTACCGGTGGATGATTCGCTGTGCCTGTCGGCTTCGGATGTCAGGACGGCAGGTAAAGAGGGATATTTCTATTCGGCCGGCATTCATCCCTGGAAACTGACGGAACGCAATGCGGAAGAGCAATTTGAACTTCTGCAGCAGTTGCTTGTGAAAGAGCAGTTTGTGGCGGTAGGAGAGGCGGGTTTCGATAAACTGACAGCTGCTCCGATGGAGCTTCAGGTAAGGATGTTTGAGAAGCAGGTGGAATTGTCGGAGAAATATCGGTTGCCACTGATTATTCATTGTGTGAAGGCGATGGATGAGTTGCTGGCGGTGAGGAAGAAACTGAATCCGGCTCAACCCTGGATTTGGCACGGCTTTCGCGGGAAACCGCAGCAGGCAGGGCAACTGATAAAGAACGGCATTTATCTTTCTTTCGGTGCGCATTATTCGGAGGAAACGGTGAAGGGAGTGCCTGTCGGTCGCCTGTTTCTGGAGACGGATGACAGTCCGGTCGACATTGAAGAAGTGCTGAAGCAGGTGGCGAAAGCACGAAGCACGGATGCGGAAGAGCTGCGGCAGGCGATTCGGGAAAATATTCAAAAAGTCTTTTTTAGGCGTTAAGAGTTGTATCTTCCGAGAAAGAGTCGTACTTTTGTCGCACATGGAATTGAAA
>OBXD01001074.1_pt1 | contig 10190 bp, 5 predicted proteins | sample 1495381 | NCBI WGS metagenome assembly OBXD01 (sample SAMEA2580144, study PRJEB22360) | human gut metagenome | biome: human gut; feature: human-associated habitat; material: faeces | place: Denmark | collected 2008/2010 | reverse complement strand
CGGCACGAACTACGGCGGCGCGGCCCAGACGCTTGGTTACGGCATTTCCGGCACGTGGGCTGTCATGGCTCGTGTGAAGGACATCTCGTTCATGGAAGATCTCTCCCACGTCCTGCGCGTCGTGTACTATCAGGGCACGAACAACAAGGAAATGGTCCGCAGCAAGATGATCTCGAACCCGCAGGACAGCGTGGCCAGCATGATGTACCTGACCACGGGCGACAAGGCCGTGGAAGTGAACTTCGATACGGAATACAAGCTGTACAAGAACCTCTCCCTGTTCGTGGAACTCGGCTACATCCGCCTCGATCTGGATAAGGATCTGTGGAAGGGCGTGGGCTACGAAGCGAAGGAAAACAACTTCAAGGGCACCTTCAGCATCGGTTACAAGTTCTAGGAAAGCGGGAAATCCCGGTTTTCTGGAAGGGGGCAGGGCCGCACGGACGTCTTGGCAGGCTGACATCCGGCTCTGTTCCCCAATCGGACGCGTCCCCTGGAGGGAAGCCCGCCCTGAGGCGGCTCCGCTTTCCGGCGGGTTTCCTCCGGAGACGGTTTGGATGTGTTTGAAAAGACTATAGAGGCATCGGGGAGGGGAAACTTTCTAGAGAAGAGAGGGGAACACCCCCACGTTTCTGCCCTCCCCAGAATTGCCAATGTGTTCGTGCCACTCTTCCTCCTCAAAATTTTTGTGGTTATCGAATCCCAGTTCGCAGTTTTTGCAGGCACGAAATTTCAAGGTGGAAATGCTTGAGAGGGGCATTCCCTTTGATGCCGGGATAGTTTCACCTGTGCCGAAAAACGGCGGAACGCGATACAGCCTTTTGTGTACATCAGATTTCCGGAAAGGCCGGGGTTCTTCATGCCGCTGATGAGCACGGCGGCAGATCCTCTTGGCCCCGGCCTATCCGGCCCCCTGCCGAGGACGCTCCCCCGTCGTCGGCAGGGGGGTTATGTTTTTGGAGGGATATCCCGCGGGGCGGCCCCGTGCCCTAAGTGGAGGGGGTGTGTTCTCCGCTTTGAAACCTATAGCGGGCGGAGCCGCTTTCATATTGGGTTTGCATTTTGATGCTGCTGGATAAAATATATCATAATAATTTGTTTTGATTACAAAAAAATCTTACAAACAAAAGAGGTAATACACGCGGGCCATAGGTATTTTTGAGGAAATCTTTTTATGTTCCCTATACCGCGATGAACTATCTCTTTATAATATATAGAAAATGCTATAGTTCTAGAAAAGCTTGACACTATAGCGTGATAGCGTTATTTGTTAAACAATAATTTTATGGGGATTCCAGTAATGAATCCCCTAAGTTCCCTGCCATTTATTGGGGAGCTGCATGCAACTGAGTAAGTTGGTGTGCAGACGTGTGTTTTCTATATGAAGCACACAGTAACCCGATTGGATCGGCAGGTTTTTTTATGCTCTCTCTCTCTCTCTCTCTCTCTCTCTCTCTCTCTCTCTCTCTGCCTGATTTTTCTGGGCCCATTGTCTTCTATCGATCAGGATAAGAACGCCCCGTGCCGAAACGATGTTTCGGCACGGGGCGTTTTGTTTTTTCAAGAAATCTTGGAAGCACGGCGGACAGATTTTTCTAGTCCATCTTCTCTTGGGAGTTTCCATGTTGCGGAAAGACGATGCGGCATCGAGGCGGGAAGCATGTCCCTTTCATGAAGGCACCGTTCAAGAGAATTTACAAGCCATGTGCGGATCCGTTGCGCAGGGAGAGCACTCTCTTGAGTCCTGCACATGGCCGGAGGAAGAATATGATGTGCCCCTTTTTTGTGCGTTTGCGGAAGAGGCGCCTCTGGACGAAGGCGATATCCCTTTAGAAATCATTCAGTATGATCCCACGGATTATTTCATAGACGGCAACGGGCAGTTCACGTTTCTCATCGGAAAAGGGGTGTTGGACGTACTGTTGAGACATGGACGGGAAGGCGTTGCCTCCGTTTCGGGGATTGATGTGTTCATTGATACGTCTCTGCCGATAGCCGCCCCCGGTGACCTGAAAGCCTGCCTCGGCCTTTGGGTTGATAGTAATAAACTTTTTGGTTTCACGAAAGATAATGGATGGTTCCTTTCGTACTCTTTGAACGGCCTGCCCAAAGGCGCTGTCGAAATGAGGCACAAGGAAGGCGCCATCATGGTGATGGACAAGAAGTCGATACTCAGTCCGGCATGAGAGGCGAACGTTCCGCGGTGTTCGCCAAACGATATTTTTTCATCCACTTAACAGTATTCGGAGCATATGATGGCAGACCTTACTCTCAGACATCCTGCGAATGGAGCCAATCAAGTTATCCCTAGCGAAAAATTTGACCACATCGCGTTCGATTTTCCTTCGGACAGCGTGGTTCTTTCCAAGGAAGGCAATGATCTGCTTCTTTCCTTTGAAGACGGAAGCCGGATTACCCTTACTGATTTTTACACGACTTTCTCCAAGGACAGCATCCCGGACTTCATCGTGGATGGAACGTCCGTTTCCGGATCCGAGTTTTTTGCAGCCCTTAACGAACCCGATCTGATGCCCGCGGCAGGTCCGGCGGTAGCGGCTTCGAACGCCGACGGCGGCCGCTTCCACGAGTACACGGACGCTTCCCTCATGGATGGGGTCGAACGTCTTGGCGGCCTTGATCTCGGCTTGAACCGCGCTGCTGAACCTGATCGTGAATTAGAGGCTTACGGCAACAGAGGCGTGGAGGAAGAGGAGACTGTCGTTGAAGAAGTGATAGTGCCCGAACGCCCGCTGTTCAACGACGCCCCCTCGGGCGGCTCGAGCGTGGTGACCACGGACGAGGGCAACATCCCCGGCATGGGCTCGCAGCACGAGACGTCGGCCACGCAGCCCTTCGGAGCCGCGACGGACGGCTCGTTCAAGATGGAGCTGCACGGCGCGGACGCCACGGTGAGCATCGGCGGCACCGAATTGAAGGTGGAAAACGGCAAGCTGTACCACAACGGCGTTGAAGTGACGGCGGACGCCGCGGTGTCCGTGCCCGGCGGCGCGCACGGCACGCTGACGGTGACGGGCATGGATGCGGACGGGACCGTGCACTACACCTATACCCTAACCACGCCCGTGGACGCCACGGGCAACGCGTCCAACCGCCCCGGCGAAGGCGACGCGGGGCGCGGGGAGGCCGTGTACGCGGACGCGTTCGACGTGAGCATCACGACCACGGGCGGCACGGCGACCGGCCAAATCACGGTGGACGCGCTTGACGACGCGCCGGTGCTGACTGTTCAGGGCGATCGAGTCGAACACGCTGCGGACTCTGAGAGCGGCAGCATTACGGATACATTCATGGTGCATTTCGGTGCGGACGGGCCGGGGGACGCGGCGTTCACGTTCGACGGGCATACGCTCGTAAAGAACGATGAAGGCTCTTGGCAGTATACGGACCCGGACGGCCTCTACACCATAACCGTCGTCCAGACTGGGAGCGACGCCAATGAATTCCGGTATTCCTATACGCTGGAATATGATTCGACCAAGGTCAAGGAAGGATTTGGCGGCGATCTCAAGGTGGTGGCCACAGACGGAGATCTGGATACCGCAACCGATACGGTCCATATCGCCGTCACCAATACCGCTCCAGAAGCGGCGGACAATATCTATGACATCGACAAGGCCGTGGCCGGAGAAAGCATCATCTCCGCATCGGCGAGCGCGGTGCTCGGGGACAGCATCATTACGGTGGGCGGTACTGTAGGCGACCGTATCCATACCGGATGGATGACGGACAAGCAGAATGACGCGTTCTCAGTTTTGGAAGATGGGGTTGCGGGTGACCTTTTCGGCAAGTTCTTCTCGGATCTGGGCGGCAACAACCTGACACTGGATACCTTAAAGGACGCCGCACACATCTACACGTTGAAGATTTCCTCCGGGACGAGTGCTGATCAGGTTCAGGCCGCGGTCAAGTACGCCTCGGAACACAACCTGCTGCTGTACATCGAAGGAGATTTAAACAGTTCGCTGCTGGGGAATACGCCCCTGAATTGCGTCACCATCGTCAACGGCAACCTCTCCATCAACAGTGAAGGGTTCGGCGCGAACAGCTTCTTGTATGTCACGGGCGATGTGCACGCCGGAGAGGATTTCACGGTGAGCGGCGGTTTGGCCGTGGGCGGGGATCTCACGGGGTCCGCATCCATTGAAGTGGAGCATACCGCCGATGTCTTCACGCCCGACAACGTGGTCATCAGCAGCACGGTCCCCTCGGGAGAGGTGCCGAGTACATCGATCACGATCACGTTTGAGGATCTGTTGCACAACGACATGGACAGGGATGACGCGTCCGTGTCCAAGGACGGCCTGCATATCACGGAGATCACCATAGGCGGCAAGACATATACTTCCCATGATGCTTCCACGGACATCTCGTACAACGAGACGACAAAGATCTCGATCGATTGGCAGAAGGGCACGATTTCGGTTACGAATACCGGAAAGAACAGTGAATCTATCCAGTTCGGCTACGGGGTGGAAGACCGGCACGGCGCGACCGACAGCGCAGACATCACCGTCAACGTGACCGCTACGACCGGCGCGGGCTCCATCGGCGACGACCTCCTGCAAGGCGCGACGACGACGGAAAACGTCGCTATGAGTTACAACATCTCATTTGTGTTGGATAAGTCGGGGTCGATGGGGAGTTCCTACTCTACTGCCAAGGAGGCAGTAGCCAATTACATCGAAAAGCTTTGGGATGACATCCAAAATACCGATGCGATTATCAACATTCAAGTCGTCAAGTTCAGTTCAAGTGTTGGATGGGGCGATAACAATACATTTACGTTGGACAAGTCGACGACCTATAAGGAATTACAGGCGTTCCTCAGTGATCATGTGACTAATAATGATAGGGCGAGCGGGAACACGAACTATGAAGATGCGTTGCTGAAGGCCGAGAGTTGGTTCAACTCTAAGGAAGAAAACGGCTTCGCCAATAGGCTGTACTTTATCTCCGACGGTGAGCCGAATGTACACAACGGAGGATGGGGGGGAAGTGCCGCTGGCAGGGCGGAAACCGTCTATAAGCGTATCGTCGGAGACAGCGTCCACCCGGTCGACGTTCACGCCATAGGCATCCTTGGGAATGGCACAAACAAGCTTGACGTGCTCAACAAGTTCGACAACACGGATGGGGCGGATCAGATCCGGAATGCTGGTGAACTGTATGACGCCATCGCCTCGTCCACGGTGACGAAGCCCGTTTCGGACACCATCTTCGCCAACAAGGGCGATGACGTGGTCTTCGGAGACACCGCGCAGTTCAGCGTGGATGGGGCCATCGTCTCCCTCGCGGAGTATGTGAAGGCGCAGCTCGGCTTCAATCCGAACACGGCCGACGTTATCGACTACGTCCGCGAGCATCCTGAGGAAATAGGCAGCGCGCTGGTTCCGAACGCCAACGAGGGCAAGCCGGACATGCCCGATGCCCTGATCGGCGGGGAAGGCAATGACGTCATGTATGGGCAGGGCGGCAACGATCTGCTCATCGGCGACGGCAGCAATACTTCAGGCGCGGACGATACCCTGCACCGGCTCGCGCAGGAACTCGGCACTCTTACGGGGGGCTCACACGGGGTCACTCCGGCATCCCTGAGCGATGCCATCCTGAATCTGGGCCACGATAGCGCCAAGCTGCATGAGCTTGCGGACTGGTCGGAAAAGCATCTGGAAAACTCGTCCGACGGTGACGATTGGCTGTTCGGTGGCGAAGGGAACGATGTCCTCTTCGGTCTGGGCGGCAATGACCACTTGTACGGCGGCTCTGGAGACGACGTCCTTTTCGGCGGCAGCGGCAACGATCATCTATACGGAGGTTCCGGGAACGACATCCTTTTTGGCGGCAGCGGAGATGATTACCTCGACGGTGGAGAGGGACGGGATATATTGTTCGGCGGCTCCGGGAACGACATCATCAAGTACGACTCCTCCGACTTCCTTGTGGACGGCGGCGACGGCATCGACTTCCTGATTACCGACAACAAGGACCTGAGCCTCGACGAGCTGCTGCGGAACACCGATCCGAATAATGGCCCGATCGTCCAAAATGTGGAAGTTCTGATTTCCGGGGACCATGCCTTGTCGCTTACGGATACGGCCGCGCTGAAGCAGTACGGCATAGTGCTCGGCCTTGACGGGGACAAGGAAACGCTGACGTTGAGCGATGCATGGATACAGCAGGACGACGCCTTCGTGAATGCGGATGCGGGCCTTACCATCCAAGTGTATGGCCTCACGCCGGAAACCGTCACGGACGATCAGGCGATGCTCCATAAGTTCATTCTGGAAAACGCGCAGTAACATACACGCATCCTCCCGGATCGACTATACCGCGCAATCCGGGAGGATGCCCGAAGGGCCTATGCGTATCCTCTTTTTGAATTATACTTTTCCCGGACCTCTGGGGACGATGGCCGCCTCGTTGGCCGCACTGCCGGGCAACGAGGTGCTGTTCGCGTCGGAGTACGGGAGGCGGGATTTCTCGCTCCCAGGCGTCAAGAGGGTTCTTCTGAAGAAGCCCAAGGACAGGAAGAAGGCTGCGGCGTCGATATCGACCCCCGCCCTTGACGCCGGGGAACGGGATTGGACCATGGCCTATTTGCGCGGCCGGGCCACGGCTTCGTCGCTCATGGGCGTGCTTGCGGAAGGGTTTGAGCCCGACATGGTGATCCTGTCGGGTTCTATGGGCAACGGTCTGTTTGTGCGGAACCTGTTCCCGGAAGCTTTCCTTGTCGGGTATGCCGACTGGTATTTTCGGGATGAGGCCGAGACCCGCTATCCTCTCAGCACCATGCCCGACATCCCCCTGGCCCCCCGCAATATCCGCAACACGCTGCAAGCGAAAAACTTTTTTGATTGTAACTGCCATTTTACGACGACGGAATGGCAACGGGAGCAATACCCCGAAGGGATGCGCGGGTTCATTTCCGTACTGCGGAAGTGTGTGGACACGGAGTTTTTCGCTCCGGCCCCCGCCAGCCGATTCAGTTTCGGGGACTGCGAACTGACGGAACGGCAAGAGATCGTGACCCTTTCCGTGCGGGATGCCGCCCGGTTGCGGGAGGGTGGTTTCTGGTGCGAGCTGCCGTCCCTGCTCTCGGCGCGGCCGGATTGCCATGTGGTTCTTATCAGCACGGGCAAGGAGGTCCGCCTCGATAGCCTCCGGGAAAGCATGGCGGCGTTTCCCTCCGGCATGAGGGGCCGGATCCACCTGCTGGATTTCCTCCCTCCGGGAGCCTACCGCGACCTGTTGTGTGTCTCCTCGCTGCATCTCTGCAAAGATATTTCCTTTATGCTGCCTTCCGAACTCTTGGAGGCCATGAGCTGCGGGTGCGTCGTGCTCGCGCCCGACACCGGAGCCGTCCGCGAAGTCCTCAGCGACGGCCAGAACGGTTTTCTGTACCCCTCCGGGCGCAGGATGAATTGGGTCATGCTCATAACCCTGTTGCTCGAAAGGCGATCCGAGCTGCTCTCCATACGCCGGAACGCCCGGAAGACCGTTTTTGGGAAACACAATAAAAATACCCTGTTACCAAGGCATATTGCTTTCCTGATGGACCGTTACAGCCATTGGCGCGCCCAACAAATACAACTCGCGGAGGGAAACGATGCATTCGAATCTACCTCTGCCTAAGCTTCTTGAGATCATTTCGCGGATCGTGAACGACAGCGGATGTACGGTCCGCATCGTCGACGAAATACCTGTACAGGATAGGGAGATCCGTGAGCTCTGCCTCCAGATTTACGAACTGCGCCGGGCCGCGCAATCCATCGCGCACGGGGAACTGGGAGTCCATTTCGAAAACTGCGGCTGTATGGCTACGTATTTGAAGGACATCATGGATAGGCTCAAGGCGGTCGAGCGGGGGATCAAGGAACTCGCGGAGGGCGACACGCCGGAACTTCCCCGCCTGGGGGCCCTCGGGACGTACTTCGAGCTTATCGGCAATACGCTGCAAGAAAACAGAAGGCTCATCGAGAAGTACAGGAACCTGTCCCTGACCGACATGCTGACGGGCCTGCCGAACCGGCGCGGCTTCCTCGCGCTGGCGGAAAAGAGCTTTGCCCGCGCAAGCCGCAAGCGGCAGAGCATTTCCTTTATCATGGCGGACATCGATCATTTCAAGAAGGTCAACGACCGGCACGGCCATGAGGCGGGGGACGAGGTGTTGCGCGTGGTGGCGCAGCGCTTTCTGGACTGCCTCAGGGTTGAAGATATTTGCTGCCGGTATGGCGGGGAAGAGTTCCTCGTCATGCTGTACGATACGGATGTGATCCGGGCGGCATTGGTTGCGGAACGGCTGCGCAAGAGCATCGCGGGAAAACCGATCTCCACCAGAGGGGAGGAGATCCGGGTGGCGATCAGCCTCGGGGTGACGGAAATCGTCGCTGCCGATTACGCCGGAACGCGGAAATGTCATGCGGAAATACGGCGGGCTGTGCAGGTGTCCGACGCGTTTCTCTACAAAGCCAAGAAAGCGGGCAGGAACAGGGTCGCCGCCAACCTGCCTGAAGAGGATGAGGGGGTGGCGTAGCAAGCCCTCCCGTCTTTCGAAAGGAGAGGGCGCTTGTCGAGGGAAACGCCGATCCGCCTGTGCGCGGTACGGTTTTTTAGGAAAACGCTTGGGGGATGTCCCGAGTGAGCGCGTGGGTGAGTGCCACGCAGGAGGGTGAGTTGCCCTCCGGAGGAGCAAAATATGTACGGTAGAGCCTTTGCGATGATCCTTATGACGGCGGTGCTGTGTCTCGGCGGAATGACGAATGCCCCGGCCGCTCCGACCTCCAACGCCGCCGTGACTTCCGCGCCCGTGCGGGAAAGTGCTGTCACCGTCCGGGAAACCGTGGCCGAGACCATCGCCCACCACCGGGGACTCAAGGTCATTCAGGAAAATCTGGATGTGACCCGCTATGAACTGCGCCGGGCAAAGGCCGGATGGGGGCCGAGCGTGGACGCGACCGGGCGCTACGGCGCCAGCCGCCTGAGCGACGATACCACGCGCTCCTACGGTTCGGATAAGGGCATGTACGCGGCGAGCGGCGTGGGCATTACCCTGACCCAGCCCCTGTGGGACGGCTTCGCCACCCGCAGCCGTGTCCGTACTGGAGAAGCCACCGTTGAATCGATGGAATACCGCGTGTTCGACAACGCTACCTCGTTCGGTCTGGATGGCCTCATCGCCCATGTGGACTACCTGCGGCGGCGTGAAATCCTGCGCCTCGCACAGGAGAATGTGGCGCGGCATAAGGAAATCCTCGCTTCGCAGCGCGAGCGCCTGAACCTCGGGGCATCCACGACGGCCGACCTGACCCAGACGGAAGGCCGCCTTTCCCGCGCCATGTCCACCCTGACGGACGCCGAGGCTTCGTTGCGCGAAGCCGTCCCCCTGACGGACGCGGAGCCTTCGTTGCGCGAAGCCGAGGCCTCCTATATCCGGCTGACCGGGAAGCCCGTGCCCCCGTCGCTTGCGGAAGTATATGTCCCTGAAGGGATGTTTGCCGACCCCGACGCGGTGATGAAGGCGGCTGAGGAAGGGAACCCCAAGCTGAAGGCGTATCTTGCGGACATCCGGGCGGCACGCGGCGAGAAGGAACTTGCACAGTCGGCCTACCATCCGAAGATCAATCTTGAGGTTGGGCCGAACTATTCGGATCGCGGCGGCAGGGGGAGCAATTGGACGTCGAGTTTCGACGTCATGGCGACCATGCGTTGGAACCTGTTCAACAGCGGTGCGGATAAGGCCGAGACGGAAGCCGCCGAGTCGCGCATCCGTCAGGCGCGTCAGACCGCCTATAACTTCTTTGATGATTTGAATCTCGAAATCGCGGACACGTGGACCCGTTACATGGCCGCCATTGAACAGCGGAAGTATTATCAGGAAGCGGTCGTTTACAACACGCAGACGCGGGATGCTTATCTGGCGCAGTTCAACCTTGGGCAGCGCAGCCTGCTTGACGTGCTGGACGCCGAGAGCGAGCTCTTCAATTCCGCCACGCAGGAAGCCACGGCGCGCGGGAACGAGATCGTCGGAGCCTATCGGCTGTACGCGCTGGCCGGGCAGTTCCTTCCGGTGCTGAACATAGACGACAAGTCCCTTTACGTTTCCCAGCGCGAAAGTGAACCTTCCAAGTAACCCTGTCTGCCCTTTTTCCGGGGCTCTGCCCCGGACCCCG
>OBXD01001071.1_pt1 | contig 10274 bp, 7 predicted proteins | sample 1495381 | NCBI WGS metagenome assembly OBXD01 (sample SAMEA2580144, study PRJEB22360) | human gut metagenome | biome: human gut; feature: human-associated habitat; material: faeces | place: Denmark | collected 2008/2010 | reverse complement strand
ACTTTATAGGATGCATTACGGGCAGGGCGAATGGTGCGGATATAGTCATTATAACCGATTACAGAGATTACAAGTACTGCTTCGGAGCGGTGGGTTTTGAAGTAAAAGCGTCCGTCGCTTCCGGTAGTAGTTCCTTCGGTCGTGTCTTTTAAGCGTACAGATGCATAAGGCAGAGGTTCTTTCGTCAGAGAATCAGTCACCACACCTTGCACCACATACTGCGCACTTAGCGGAATACTGATAGCCAATAAAAGAAAGAGCGTCAATGTGCCTTTTTTCATTAATCTCATACCTTAAATCCTATTGAATTGAGCGGGGCAAAGGTATGAGTGATTTTAAGACAAAAAAAGGTCTATTTGATGGAAGAAATGTTCTTATTTGACACAATTAGGGGAAAATAATGCGGAACCGGGTCAGGCCGTCGGCGTAGGTTCGCAAAGAGAATGTGCATCCGTGACGCATCAGGACTTCACGAATAAAGATAAGCCCGATTCCCTGACCGTTCGGTTTGGTGGAGAAGAAGGGGCTGAACAGTTTAGCTTCTGTTTCCTTGCTGATCCCCTTACCGTTATCTATCACTTCAACAGTGGCGGGAGACATAGTACGGACTATTATTTCTCCATCGGCTTCAATGCTTTCCACCGCATTTTTGATGATGTTTACGAGTACTTGTTCAAACAAAGCGGCATCCAGCATAACGTCTTTCATACTTTCATCTATTTCCATGCGGAGGACAATATGACGGTCATTACACATTCCTTCCATAAAGCGTTTGCAGGTGAAAACCAAATCATTCAGATTGATAGAAGAAAGTGTCGGTTCAGGGATTTTCACAACGTCAGCAAAACGGGTAATGAAACGACTCATCGAGAAACAACGGTCGGTACACACACGCATCACGTCGCAGATGTCGTCCATACCTTCTTCACAGGAAAGGGCTTGTTCTACCGTATCCAGTGTAGAAGTGATGCCGGCAGTTGTGTTGTTCACTTCGTGAGCAATCATGCGGATCACTTTCTCATAGGCTTTCTTTTCCGCTTTCATCACTTCGTCGGTAAGGGTTTCCACCAAGTAGAAAGGGTGCTGAAATCCACGGTCGATGAAGGAGGAATGAGTGCACCGGTAGATATTCGAGTCGTTCAGACGGACAGTAACCGTCTCTCCTTTCGGAAGGCTGGACAGTTCCACCGCCAACGGAGAATCAATTTCTTTCATCTTCTTGCCTTGTACATCTTCCAGACGAACGCCCAGCATCTTCAAAGCCATCGGATTCAGTTCCGCAAGGTCTTCATCAAGGGAGGTTATGATAACTCCCATCGGAGAAGCCTTAATCAGCAGATCGAGAAAGTTATTCTGCTCACGCAGACGGAGACGTTCATTCTTGAGCTGTTCCATCATACGGTTGAATATATTCACCACACGGTCGGCTTCATATTGTCCTACAGGACTAAGACGGCTACTGAAATCCTGCTCACGCAGCAGTTCCATACCGCTTCCGATGGTATTCAACGGTTTCACTATCTTACGATAGAAGAATGTCAGATAAAGCAGGATAAAAAGCACCAGCCCCTCTCCTATGTAGAAAAAGAGCGCGTTTATCTGACTGGAGAGATAGAGCAATATACTGCCCAATGCCAGCAACAGAATGACAAGTATGTAAAAAAGTCCTTTTATACGCACGTTTATCTGTAATTAACAGTTTGTTTTTATACTGTAATATTATATTTTTCGAGGCGTCGGTAAAGGGCGGCACGACTGATGCCTAATGCCGTAGCTACCTGACTAAGATTTCCTTTGCAGCGTTCCAAAGCCTGAAGAATGGTCTGACGTTCTATTTCGTCTAAAGTCATTCCGGCCAGTGCTGCGCCTTCGGCTACTTTTGCATCATCGTGACGGATGTACTGGGCGTCAAAATCGGAAGCATCGAGAAGCGGTTTGCCACTTACCAAAATAGTGCGTTCCACCAAATTCTTCAATTCACGGATATTCCCCGGATAAGGCAAACGGCTCAAGAATTGCAGGGCATCGGCAGAAAACTCCGTACGGGGCAATCCATTGGTTACAGCCTGGCGGTCAGCAAAATGACGTGCCAGCAAAGGAATATCCTCACGACGTTCGCGCAGAGCCGGCAGTTTCACCGTTATCAGATTGATACGGTAGAACAGGTCTTCACGGAAAGTACGCTCGCCCACCATCTTACGCAAATCGGCATTGGTGGCTGATACCACCCGAATATCCGTCTTGCGGGCGCGGCTGTCACCAAGCACTTCAAATGTTTGATCCTGCAATACGCGTAACAACTTCACCTGGCACGAAAGATCAAGATCACCGATCTCATCCAGAAAAATCGTTCCTTTGTTTGCCATCTCGAAACGTCCGATACGATCTGCGGAAGCATCGGTAAAAGCTCCTTTCTTGTGCCCGAACATCTCACTTTCAAACAGGCTTTGGGAAATTCCTCCGAGATTCACTTTCACAAAAGGATATTTGGCACGCTGACTGTTGATATGAATGGCTTCGGCTATCAGCTCCTTACCTGTTCCGCTTTCTCCTGTTATCAATACAGAAGCATTGGTCTTTGCTATGCGGGCAATGGTATTCAACACATCCATCAATCCCTGGCTACGCCCGATGATGTGGCTGCGGTCGAAAGACTCGCTCTGTTCCTGGGTTGTCTCCTGTGAAGTGGCGGAAAGTTCGAGTGCCGTTTCGATGCGTTGTAACAAGGCGGCATTATTCCATGGCTTCGTAATGAAATCAAAGGCTCCTGCCTGCATTCCTTGCACGGCAAGTTGGATACTTCCCCAAGCGGTCATTAAAATCACCGGTACTTCGGGACGGAATATTTTTACTTGTTTGAGCAGGGTTAAACCTTCCTCACCCGTTGTGGAAAGAGTGAAGTTCATATCCATCAGAATCAAATCCGGTGCAACGGAACGTACTACTTCCATTGCTTCCCGCGGACCGGGAACGGTCTGTGCTTCGTATCCTGCCCGTTTCAACATGAAGCTAAGCGAAGAACGCACTGCGCTGTCGTCGTCAATTATCAGAATCATAGTTTATGTTCTTTTTAATCATAGGTATTGTTTTACTGCTATGACTGTACAAAGCTACAAAAAAATAGCAACCGGCATCACTCTTCTCTTTTTTATTGCCGGATAATTTCATCAAAATCAGCTTCAAGTTCGGAGTTCGAACGAAAATCCCATAGCGTCAGACTGCGAATCTGATAATAGTAATACCAATAATAATAGAGTTCGGAAATATGTTTCTGTCTTGCCTCATCTTTAGAGTTCTGCGCATCATTCAGATCTAAGGTATTGATTTTGCCTATCAGGAAAGTTTCAATACTGGTTTTATAACGTTGCTGTGCAATTGCATCAGCTTCCTTCGCTATGTCCAACTGCTGCGCCTGATTATTAAAATGCTCCACCAACAGAAAGATATCCTGATTGAAGTTGATCTGTTCCTGGCGGATCTTTGAAAGCACTACATCCCGGTTACTCTTGGCTACCCGGACTTTTCCACGACGTTTTCCCCAATCGAGAATCGGAATCTTAACGCCTACCTGAACAATCTGATTATCCTGCAAGTTCCGGTAAACGGCAGGGAAGTTCCGGTTCTCGCCAGTATACCCCACGCTTGCAAATAAATCGACACTACGCAGATTTCCGCGTGCGGTGGCTACTTCATAATCGGCTTCCAACTGGCGACGACGGATATTCTGTGCAAACGAGTTACGTTCCAATGCTTTATTTAAAACCAGATTGTACTCCATCTTCGGACGGTCCACCGCCTCGGGGAGAACAGGATTTAGTATTTCATCTTCACCTACTCCCAGAAAAGCACGGAGCTGGAACATTTTGGCATTGAGGTCACTCTCTGCCTCTGTTAATGCTGCTTTCGCATTCAAGGCGGAAAGTTTGAGCTGTAAGAGTTCATTCTCGGAAATCTGTCCCATTTTACGTTTGGCAAGAGCCACTTCATAAAGGTGATCAGCATTTGTCAGGTTCTGTTTCGCTGTGCCGAGATTTTCTCTTGCCAGCAAGAGATTGAAGTAGTAAGTGATAGCACGCATTGTCACCTCTTCGGTAGCAGTGATAAAAGCAGCTTTTGCTTCGGCATAACGCACCGGTTCAATGCGCCTGTTCCATTTTATATGATTCACTCCAAAGATGGGTTGCGTGAGTTGTAAGGTGACAGGGACGGACATAAAGTGACGGTCACCTCCGGCTCCCAATTGTTTGATATAGTCGAGAGAAGAGGTCAACGAAAGTTTACCACCGGTGAGCCATATGTTCTGATCGATGGAAAGATCACCGGTCAGTCCTAAGGTGTTGTTACGGACGAAGCCGTAAGAACCGTCCGAATTTTGATAAGAACTATATGATTTATTATAATTGGGCAGAGTTCCGGTCAGGTTGACTTCCGGCAGCAGATCGGCACGAAAAGTGCGATATTCCCAATAGGCTGTTTTCAACTCGTTTAAAGCAACGGCAGCATCCACAGATTGAGCACGTGCCATCGCAATGGCTTCATTTAAGGTGATCTCCCTTTCTTTCTGCGCCGACAATGCCAATGGCAGACAAGCGGCAACAAGAGCAAACAATATACGTTTCTTTTTCATTATGCACAGTATTTTCCTCCAACAGAGGATCAAACGATGTGCCAAAAAAGTAATGTTTTTATTTTCAACAGATTACAGAATAAGAAAAGTGTTCATTTTCGGACACTATGCCCACAAATGAACGTTCGATTATTCGCAGTAGTTAGGAAGGCGCACAGTGAACCGGGTACCTTTACCTACTTCGGAAGTGACGGAGATAACGCCATTCAGCCGTTCGACAATGGTTTGGCAAATACTTAATCCCAAACCCGCTCCTTGTGTGAAGTTATCGACTTTATAGAATCGTTCGAATATATGACGAATACCTTCTTCCGAAATACCTACTCCGGTATCTTCTACAAAGATACGGATGTATCCGGGATCTTCATCATTTTCATAGCCGAAGGTAATGAAACCGCTACTCGTAAACTTAGCAGCGTTATTAATCAGGTTATTCACCACTTGCTGCAAGCGGACGTTGTCCGTTGTCAGATATTTCTTATCGCTTTCGGGCATACGCAACACCAGTTCTACTCCCGGAGGCATATTCAGCCGTTGAGAATCGTGGACGGTCTTTAACAACAAAGACAGGTTATGCTCTGCAAACATAAATTCCATGGTTCCCGATTCGATACGTGACAAATCAAGAATATCATTAATCAAAGCCAGCAACAGACCACAATTCTTATTGATGGTTCCAATAAACTGGGTAATCTCTTCTCCCGTAAAGCCGCTCGTGTCGCTTAACAAATCAGAGAAACCTACAATTGCATTCAACGGAGTCCGAATCTCATGGCTCATGTTTGCAAGGAAGGCCGATTTCAGTTTGTCAGCCTGGAGAGCTTTATCACGCGCCTCTCTCATCTCTTGCTCGGCAGTCTTATATCGTTGGATACTCTGACAAACACCTAATATATTGTACAATGAATCTTGTGTCAGCCCTGTGATTACAGAAGAACGGTATTCCCACCATTCATACTCTCCACTAACATTCCGCTGACGGAAGTTCAGGCGGGTATTTGAATCTTCACCCGTCAATGCCCTATCAAACAGTGGACTAATTTCTTTCAAATCTTCAGGATGGATGGTACGATCCATTTCATCACGGGAAATCGTAGTAACCGTTTCATCATATCCAAGACGTTTCAGGAAACCTTGCGGGAAAATAAAACAGTTTGTTTCCATATCAAACTGCCACGGATAGATGGAACTCTCATCTACTGCCATATCAAAGAAACGCTTCTGCATTTCTTCATTCGAAATATTCCGTGCGGAAAGTGCCATACCGGTAATCGTATTCTTTGAACGGATCGGGACAATCTCCCCCGACACCGGAAAGTATTTATCACTATGCACTTCTTTCATGAAAGCTCCCTGCGGTATCTCCACACTTTCTCCTTTAACAGCTACCTGCTTCAACATGGAATGAAGAATATCCTGACCGTCATAATATATCTTGAAGATGCTGCCTGCCATCATTCCTTCATAAAAACGACCTCCCGACTCATACGGCAAATGAAGCATTTGTAATAAGGAACGATTTGTGAAATGGATGTGCAAATCGGTATCATACGTTATCACACCATCGCGGATGGAATGAAATACATTATCAAACTCATTACGCTGTTCCACAAGTTTGTTCTGCACGAGCAGACGGGTCTGTGCCTGAATCCGTCGTTTGGATTCACGTCGGTTGGCACGCATCAACCACACAATAGAAGCTATCAGCAATGCCAGGATAGACGGATAGAGCAGTATAAAAAGGTATTTATATTTCTCCCAATACGGTTCGTTAACGATGGTTCCGCTAGAGGCTACTTTATCGGGGTCAATATGAAAATAATCCAACTGTTTATAGTCATAGATGAATCCCTGTGTGATTTCTGTCACTCCTATGTCTTGAGGGGATGTACCTTTTAAGACTAAAGCAGCCCTTTGAGCTGCCGATAATGCCGAAGTATAGCTGTCGGCATCATAAGCGCCAAAAACTCCATTGGTCAATCCCACATTCTGGCTCGAAAAGACAGGAGCTTTTGAGTTTTTGCCAACAAATGAAAGGAAAGGCGACCATTTAGGAGCAACTACCAGACGTTCATAACTGTTACGAGGATAACAAATAGCGGCAATAATATGACTCGTTGTATAATTTTGAGTATTATAGACTTTCATTCTATAATCCGGATTATCTTTTTGAAAGATTTTCCACTCTTCTTCAAAATCTTCAAGGCCTTTGTTACTCAAAAAGCTGTTATCTATCACACAGACCACTTCTTTCCGCCGGGGAAATATCTTTTGCGCCTGACGCAATATGACATCAAAATCCGGATTGGCTGTGAACCCGCAAACATTGGGATGAGTAGCAAGCAGCTTCGTATCAGGATACTTAATGCCGAAAAACACGACCGGTATCTGCAAAGGCAACGAATCTCCACAGGCAAAAAGAGTATAGAAAGCTTCATCACTTGCTGTTATAATCAAATCGGTCTGCCTGTCACGGGCACGCTGACAAAAACGACGCATAATTACTTTTTCGGAGTTGAATGCCCAAAAATCGGCATCAAGATACTCCGTTGTTATATTCACCTTCAGGCCACTTTCTTTAAATCCTTTGGCCAACCCCTGATTAAGATCACTATGCCAAGGAGTTTGTGAGGTGTATGACTGTATAAACAGGATATTGTATGTACGTTCCGCTGCTGCCGCCTGAATAAGAACAGCAAAAAACAGAACGATAAGCAAACAATAGTAGCGTCGATTCATATAATTAAAGCCTGCGGTGTTTTCAATATTATGTCGACAAAGATACGTTAATTATATTGAAAACAAACAGATAGCCCAAGTTTTTTATTCTTCGCGCAACGCCTCGGCAGGGTGTATGCGAATGGCCTGACGAGCAGGGAACCAAATGCCTATGAGAATCATTAAAGTCATCAAGAAATAGGTAATGGCAAATGTGATAAGAAAACGTACCACTCCCCATTCCAAATACCCTCCCGTCAAATCCAAATAGCCGATATTATAGCATATCACAGCAGCAGGCAAAGCGGCCAGCGTCAACAGTAATAATCCTTCTTTATTCAGCCGTTGCCAAAGCTGCATCCGGCTGGACCCAACTGCTATACGAAGCGCCGACTCAGCACGACGGTGCTGTGTACGAAACCAGAATATGCCGACAATACCCAACAGGATATTAAGCAGTAAGAATCCCATCATCCAGAAACGTACTTGTACCTGATTGTAACTCCCTTGCTGGAAATCATTGCGTATATCTTCGTAATCATGCACTTTCAGGATGAATAGGTTACCGACACTCAACTGACTGGCGGATAATTTCATCAAACGTTCCGGAAAGTCTGTGGAAGTTCCCGGTTTCACCCGCAAACAAACTTCCACATTGGAAGGATAAAACTCATCATCAAGTTCGGCCATTTCTTTTTCTGTAATGGCAACAGCTACATACCGGTCGCTATAATTAGCCCAGAAATCATTGTAACGCACTTTTGCCGATACACCTCCTATCTTGTACACTTCTGTAGAATCATCCACACTTACCAGATTCTTACCCAATAGTGTACGGTCTCCCTTATAATCAGGCCGCCAGAAGTTTTCACCCACTACGACATTACCATTCTTCAAAGCCTGTACCAATGGTTCATATCCACGTCCATCGGCACTCTGATAACGGAATACCTGAAAGAAATCAGGAGTCATCGCACGGTTCAGCGGATTACTAACCAATGTGTCAAGACGTACCATCATGCCGGAATTACTACCAATATAGGGACGTGCATTATTGGATATGGAAACAGCTTCCACCTCCGGCAACCGACGGAGACGATTGGTTAATTCGGTGATATCCTGTCCCAGCGTGGTATTCTTTTGCTCTTTCGAAAGATACGAGTCGCTCTTGTTGTTTTTCAGACTAAGTTCCAGATAGTAAGTATCGGTTATATCAAATCCTACCGGTTCGTAATAGGTACGAGCCGTCACATATGTCCAGTCGACCACATACCACAAGACCACAAAAACAATTAACAGTTCCGACCATAACCATCCGTTTGACCGGCGTTCATTCCATATTTGTTTTAATAGTTGCATTTTCTTTAGAATTAATGAGTTGAATGTGATTGGATTATCTTTCGTTTATGGCGTCAACAATATTGGTGCGGGTTACTTTCCATGCCGGAATAACCGCACTTAACAGATTGAGCAGAAAGCAGGCAAAGAATGCCAACAGGAATACGACAGGATCGAATAATAAGTCGATGCACATAGTCCGCCAATCTTCCACGCCATTAGATACGAAATCTACAGAGAAAAGCATTCCTCCCAAAAGGAAAGCGGCAACATAACTTAATACCAATCCGAGAATACCTCCGAAGAGAGAATAAAGCATATTTTCGGAAAGCACTTGCATCATAAGTTCACGTCTGGGTGCACCAAAGGCTTTTCGCACGCCTATTTCAGAGATACGCTTACGCATACGCGACAAGGTAAGTCCGGACAAGTTGACAGCAGGAACAAGTAACAGAACAAGCAGCGTCAAGATATATTGCCGGACAGCTTCTTTTACAGCCGGAGGATTATTGGCGGAGTACCGTTGCGCGGCTACAAAATAGGTATCGGGTTGTCCACGATAAAGCAGATCGAAGTTGGGATGCCCAGCCATGAAAATGGCTCTTAGCCGATCCGCCTCCTGGTGAATCGCCGGAAAATCTTCTTTTGATTTGGCCAGAATGTAGACAGCAGTCATTCCCATGATATTTTCATCCCCCCAAGTGGTTGTGAAAGCATTTGTCGAACTTAAAGGAATCCAGACCTGTGCATAAGCATAATTTGCCAATTTAGACACCGAGTGCACTACTCCACAAATAACATAAGCTGAATGATTCAGAAGAAAGGTTTTTCCAACTACTTCTGATGTTCCGAACAAGCGGCGTGCCATGTCTTCGGAGATTACGGCTTTTGCCGCACCCGCATCAAAATCGGCATTATCATACGGTTTACCGGATATAAAATCAAACTCGAACACTTTCCAGAAAGCATCGTCTGTTTGCAACACACTACAACTCTCCATTTCGCCTGCCGGTTTGGCTGCCAACATTGTTTCCCGAAAAAAACTAGTGATGGAAACCGCTTCGGGAGTTTTCATTTCTTTGAAACAGGCTTTCGATAGGACCGTTACTCTGCCAGTTCACATTGGATTTGTTCTGAAGTCCGGCATACCGGAAAATGAGCATCCGGTCACGATGGGTCTCCGGTGCAAAAGGAGCGATTGTTGCACGTAAAGTGATGACAATTACCATAATCATAGCAATAGCCAAAGCTGTACCTATAATAGAAATAGAAGAAAGCAGTTTATTTTCCCTCAACAGATGGAACGCTTGTTTAAAGTAGAGTTTTATCATTATCATTTCAGTATAAAGTTCAGTATATTTCTTACTCATCTCTTAGTGCTTCGGCCGGTTGCACTTTCATTGATTGCAGAGCCGGATACGACACGCCAAGAATAATCATTATTGCCATCAAGAGAGATGTCAGTAAAATGGCTATCAGGAAACGGGATACTGTAAATGCCATTTGTGATATATCTACCAGTTCACTATATCCAATGTTGAATGCAATCAATACGGCAGGAAGAGCCGACATGCTTAACAGTAACAAACCT
>OBXD01001063.1_pt1 | contig 10361 bp, 5 predicted proteins | sample 1495381 | NCBI WGS metagenome assembly OBXD01 (sample SAMEA2580144, study PRJEB22360) | human gut metagenome | biome: human gut; feature: human-associated habitat; material: faeces | place: Denmark | collected 2008/2010 | reverse complement strand
GGCGGCTTCGACCTTGTCGGACTTGTTGTCGACGACGACCAGTTCGACGGGGCGGCCGAGGACGGTGGGCGTGATCTTGTGCGCAAGCTGGATGCCTTCAAGTTCAAGCTGCCCGGCGAAGGCGTTCTGTCCGGTCAGAGGCATGTAGACGCCGATCTTGATGGGATCTTCCGCTTTGGCGGGGGTGGCGAACCCCATGCTCAGAGTCATACAGGCAAACGCGCTCAAAAGAGTGCCGAGTTTCATGCTTCCATCCTCCAACTGTAAGATTGTTATTGAAGCAGCCTCTAAACAATAGATAAAACCTGATGCAGAGGATTACTGCTGAACAGGCACTATCTCGAAAAGGAAATCCGGCGAACGTTGCGTGTACTAAAGAAACGCAGTATGCCGGAAATACCACACAGGATAGATAATGAATAATATAACAATCTGTGGATGTAATGCATTAACTACCGATTGCGCGATGGTTCAGTTCATACAGAAACTATTTTCTTTGTCAAGAATAAAGATAAAGTATTTTTTTGGATAAAAAATCCATTCTGTATATGTTTCATTGTTTGAATAAACAGTAAAAGACATCTATCACGTTACATAAGAATTTTCATGAAACAGTTTCAATATGGAAGCAATCAGCATGATGAAATAAAGAAAAGAGCTAAATTGATTGATCAAACGTAAAGAAGGCATACTATAGATTGTGCACTCAACTTTCATGGTTTACAGTGCCTGAATGTTTGCATTCCTATCTGATTCAAAGAAAAGATGTTGTTTGTTTATTCAATGGAATATGGTAGATATAAAATATCATATTACATTGAAATCATAAATATATTTTTGAAAAAACGTGTTACGGGAGGACGCAAAAAAAAACGGCATGTCCAAAGAACATGCCGTGTGCCGTAACGCGGGAAGAACCGTATCAGCTTCGATCCGCTGTCAGCAGGAATACCGCCGAGATGACCAGCGCGCTGCCCGCCCACCCGTAGGCGGAGAAGTTTTCATTCCAGAACAGCCAGACCCAGAATGTCGCCAGCACGGGCTCGATGTTCCCGATGATGGCGGCCTTGACTTGATTGATGCTCTGGAGGCTCCGCCCGTAGGCGAGGTAGGCCCCATAGTTCGTGACCACGCCGAGGGCCAGCAGGTTGGCCCACGCCGTCCACGAGCGGGTGGGGGCGAAATCCACGAAGGGGAATAGGGCGAGCGCGCCTCCGAGCAGCATGTAGGCGTACAGGGTGGCGGTGGAGTAGCGGGGCTGCCACCAGACATAGAAGGGAAAATGCGAGGCGTAGCAAAGGCCGGATATGAGCCCGCAGACGATGCCGAGCACGGACGGCTCGGCGTTCAGGCTTCCGCCGGAAAAGCACACCAGCGCCGTTCCGAAGAGGGCCAACCCCAGAGCGATGCCCTTACGGGAGGAGAAGCTCTCATGGAACAGGATGCGGGAGAATACGGCCACCCATGCGGGAGCCGTATACAACAGCACCATCGCCATGGCGGCTCCGCTCAGCTGGATGGAGATTTGCAGCGAACTGAAAAACACGCTGATGCTCAACACACCGAAAAGGCAGAAGAACAGCGCGTGCTTCACAGGGATGCGCGCCCCGCCGCAGATGCCCGTTTGGGCAAAAAAGCAGATGCCGCCGAGCAGGGCACGCCAGAAGGCCACCTCCAGCGGCGCAAGGCCTTCTTCCATGCAGATTTTGGAAAAAGGGCCGATGAGCGACCACAGGACGGCGGCGGCGAGCACATACAGATAGCCCGTCATCTGTTTCGGATCCTTTGCCATAAACGTTTTCCTCCAGAGGGTCGGCGGTTCCGCGCGGGGCTTGGCTGCGTTCCGCCCCGGCCTGAATGCTATTCTATGATGAAGGATCCCGCGTGCGAGGGGTTCGCATACTGGCCGAAACGCTTGACGGTCAGGGCAAGGGCTTCTTCAAGCTTGGATCTGGCGGAGAAGGAGAATACGACCGTCAGGCAGGAGCGGGTTTCCTGCGTGATCATGGCGCGGGTAGAGTCGCTGGTGGGGCTTCCGAACGCGCCTTCCCCGTCTGCGAGCAGGGGCATGTTTTCGAGCGCGATGTCGTCCTTGCCGATGCCCGGATACACCTCCCCGGCCTTGCCCAGACGGAAAACGATGTCCGCACCGATGCGGGCCGTATCGTAAGAGCCGAGGGAGAAACCCGTTTCGAGCGAGACAAGGTTGTTGGCGTCCACGACGCTGTTGATCTGGTAAAGGGCCTTGCCCTGGCGCACCCGGCGGTACAGCGATTCGGACGAAACGCGGAAGCGTCCGGGGTCCTTGCCGAAGGCCTTGTACGCCTTCCGGGATTCGTCGAGGTTGGGGATCTGGGCCAGCGGCGTGGTCTCCAGCATGGTTTTGAGGTACGGGGCAACCTCGTTTTCGAGGCAGGTCCAGAGAGAGTCTTCGCGGGCGCGTACGTCCGCCGTGTAGATGAAGCAGCCCAGACGCGCTTCGGGCCACGCGCCCTTGATGGATGGATCGATGGTGACGTTGAGGGCCGACATGTCCGCTCCTTGTGCAATGGGGATTGCCGAGGGCGAAACGGCCGTCTCGTCCTCATGCCGGAACGGACAATATCACGGGCGGGTCCGGGAGTCTTGTTCCGGACTCCTGTTTTTTTGTTCCAATCGCGTTTGCCTCCGGTAGGCGGCGGGCGTCAGGCCGGTCAGGCGCTGCATGGCGCGGGTGAGCGCGCTTTGATCGGCGTACCCGGCCCGCAGCGCCAGATCCGCAATCGGCAGATCCGATTCCGCCAGCCATTTCCGCACATGCCCGAACACCTGAGCGGACATTCCCGCACGCCCCCGAGCGGGCGTCCCCCCAGCCATGCCTGCGGGCTGAGGCCCCATTCGGAGCGGGACAGCGCGTGCAGCCTGCTTGGGCTGATGCCGATGCGCCGGGCCATTTCGCCCACAGTCCACGGCGCGCCGGGGTGGGCATCGATCAGCCTTTCCAGTACGGCAAGCCGGGAAGGGCGGCATACCGGGCGCTCAAGGAAGGAATTGAGGAGCAGGGGCATCCAGCATTGCGTGGTGCCCGGCTGTGAAAAGCGGTCTCTGGACAGCTCCGCGAACCCGATCAGGTGTCGGGTGGCTTCGGAAACGGGAAGAAAGATTTGTTCCGCCAGTTGTTCCGCCGCAGGGACGCCGCATTCGGCAAGATCGCAGTTGACGATAAGAAAGGCGTTCGAGACGGTCGCCAGCTGCGAATGCGGGACGCCGGGCGCGACGAACGCCGCGCAGGAGGGGGTAAGCCTGCCTTCCGCGCCGCCGATGGAGATTTCCAGTTCACCGGCGATGGGCAGGACAAACTGCGCGTGGGGGTGCCGCTCGTTGTTGCGTTCCCCCTCGTAGCTCAAGAAATCGATCCGGATGGACATGGCCCGCCTCGCAATGGATGCCGAAAAAGATGCGCCGTTTTCCGCAACGGATTGTCCGTGCGGCGCATACGGCACCTTATAAGCCCAAAGCCTCCGGGCTTACAAGGCCGGGCCCCATCCGGGAGGCGGCATCCGGACGCGTAAGGGAAACCTAAATAAGACCGGGAGGGGTATCAGCGGATATGCAGTTTCCGGACGGCCTCCCATTTCTGGTGTTCGGAAACATGGCTGAAATCCCTCGACGGGTGGTGGCAGTGCCAGATACGGACATCCGGGCGATCTGTGAAGACATACGCGCAGAGGCCGGGAGCAAGCATGGTGATGCCGCTTTCGGGGGACAGCCAGTGTTGTTTGAATAAGGTCAAGCCCCAGACGATCACGAAATCAGGCTTCAGGACGTCGAGCATGGCAAAGAACGCCCCGCGTCCGAGCGCGATTTCTTCAGGCGTGGCGCGGGACCGGTTGCGGTGCGTTTCCGTTTCCATGTGCTGGAAGAATACGCCGTAAGCCACGGTATCCCACACCGCGTTGGACCCACCGTAAGCGTTCCCGGTGAGCATGGCGGAGATGTTGCGGATGTAGCGGACCCAGTGGTTGCCGTTGCCTTCGGCGGCGTCTTGGAGCGCCCGGCGCACGACCCCGTCAGTGTACGTTCTGTCGGCTCCGTCCGGCGCCGTGCCGTGGTTGGCTTCGCCGATCATGAGGATACGCGGTCTGGCGTCGGCGTAGCCGTCCCCCACGTAGGGGAGGAAATGGATGGCTTGGGTTTCTTGCAGATGCTGCCTGAACGTGTCCGTAGCTGTGGTCATGGGACCCCTCCGGCGGTTTGCGCCGCCTTGAAATCGGCGGCCTTTTCCTACCCGTACACGCCGGGGTTCGGGGAAGACAATGATTGAAATCACGTTGTTCCGCGCCAAAACCCGGGAAAGCCCGTTTGCCGCCGCGGATACCGTATTGGAAGCTGTACGATCGCATATCATGCGTTGACTTTAACGGGAGAGTTGTTTAGGGATCCCCCCGGAAGCTGCGAAAGCGGCATTTCCACATCTCGCCAAGGAGGAAAAGCATGTCGTCCGACAGTAGTCACAGTTGCCCGTCAACTGATAGTGCCACAGCAACCGCTGCCGGCGTGCTTCTCCTGGCCTTCTGACGAGTCCGGGGCGCACCCCCGGCGGCTCAGGAGGTTTCCATGCCCTTCTTCTCTCCGTATTCGTATGCGGGCGGCGTCTTGCGTGCCCTTGTCCGTTTTTTTCGGGAATTCCAGCTCCCGGCGTCTTTACTTGCGCCTTTCGGCTGTCTCCGTATGGCCGGGGCTTTCTCCCTTCGCCCGTCCTTCTCGCGGCGCACCCTCTTCGGATTGCGCCTTTCTCCTCACGAACGCGGCCGTTAACCGCCGTTCGTCTCTTGCCGTGCCCTTTTCAGGGCTTCTCACTCAGCGTTGCATGAGGCTGCGCTCCGTCGCCGCTTCGTTTTATCAATGACAACATCGGAGGTGTCTTGTGGACATTGCCTGTTGCCGCAGGCTGTTCGCCGGGACCCCCGCCGCTCATGCGGCGTTCGTTCCGCGCGTGGAGAGGCTGCCCTGCAGCCATGATTCGGAGTCACCGTCGGATCGGTTCCCGCCTGATCCGAAAAGCATTCATGAGGTTGAAACTATGATTAAAAAGCAGCTCGAAACGGAAAAGGACCTGAACGTCACGCAGGAGGTCTGCGGACTGGCCGCCCGCCCCGCGTCCGCCCGGCTTCTTGAGGCGGCCCGCCAGACGCCGCAAGAGGTCTTTGCAGCCTACGAAACGACGCCCCAAGGACAGCCCCGGCCCGACATCATGCGGGCGCTGTTCGGACGGAACGAGCTTGCCCGCAAAAAGGCGGACTCCATCCTGAAGCGTCTGTTCAAAGCCTTCATCAACCCGTTTACCGTCGTTCTCATTGTTCTGGCGGTCATTTCCTTCATCACCGACTACGTCATCGTCGAGCCGGAGGATCGCGATCTCACCGCCGTTCTCATCGTCGGCATCATGGTTTTCATCAGCGGCACGCTGCGGTTTGTGCAGGAAGTGCGCTCGGGCAACGCGGCGGAACGTTTGCAGGCGATGGTCAAGACCACCATTGCGGTCTTGCGTGACGGCGAGAGCCGGGAACGCCCCAGACGCTTCTTTGTGGTGGGCGCCGTGACCCGCGTGGAGGCGGGCGACATGATCCCCGCCGATGTGCGCATCGTCGAAGCCAAGGACCTTTTCGTCAGCCAGTCATCGCTGACCGGCGAGAGCGAACCGATGGAAAAGTGGACCGCCGCGCAGCCGCAGACGGGCGGCAATCCGCTGGAATGCAACAATCTCGCGTTCATGGGCAGTACTGTGGTCAGCGGTTCGGCTCTGGCCCTCGTGATCGCCGTGGGCAAGGATACGCTGTTCGGGGCTTTGGCCCGGCGCGTTGCGGAAACGCGCGTCCGCACGAATTTCGAGAAGGGCGTGAACGCCGTATCGTGGGTGCTCATCCGGTTCATGGTGGGCATGGTTCCGGTGGTGCTCTTCCTCAACGGCTTTACGAAAGGCGACTGGGTGCAGGCAGCGTTGTTCGCGCTGTCCGTGGCCGTGGGCCTGACCCCGGAAATGCTGCCCATGATCGTGTCCGCCAACCTCGCCAAGGGCGCGGTCGCCATGTCCCGGAAAAAGGTCATCGTAAAGCATCTCAATGCGATCCAGAATCTCGGGGCCATGAACATCCTGTGCACGGACAAGACCGGGACCCTGACGCAGGATCGCATCGTGCTGGAATATCCGCTCGACGTGCACGGCAATGTGGATGAGCGTGTCCTGCGCCACGCCTTCCTGAACAGCTACCATCAGACCGGCCTGCGCAACCTGATGGACGAAGCCATCGTGGATCACGCCTACGAGACGAACATGCTCCCGCTGTGGCAGGATTACCGGAAGGTGGACGAAATCCCGTTCGATTTCACCCGGCGGCGCATGAGCGTGGTTGTGGCGGACAAGGCAGGCAAGACGCAGATCATCACCAAGGGCGCGGTGGAGGAAATGCTCTCCATTTGCAGCTACGCGGAATACAAGGGGAATGTGGAGCCGCTCACCAGCGCGTTGAGCGAGGAGATCCTCGCCACGGTGCGGCGGTACAACGAGGCCGGGCTGCGCGTCATCGCCGTGGCCCACAAGACGAATCCGATGGTCGCCGGAGCGTTTTCCGTGGCGGACGAGTCGGACATGGTGCTCATCGGGTATCTCGCCTTCCTCGATCCCCCGAAGGATTCCGCGGCGGCTGCCGTTGCCGCGCTGAAGGAGTACGGCGTCGCGGTCAAGGTGCTGACCGGGGACAACGACGCGGTGACGCGCAGCGTGTGCGGGCAGGTGGGGTTGCGGTCCCATTCCCTGCTGCTCGGTTCGGATGTGGAGGCGATGGACGACGCGGCGTTGCGCGCGGCGGCGGAGCGTACGGACATTTTCGCCAAGCTGACTCCGCAGCAGAAAGCGCGCATTGTGACGTGCCTGCGCGAGAACGGGCATACCGTGGGTTTCATGGGCGACGGCATCAACGACGCGGCGGCGATGAAGGCTTCGGACGTGGGGATTTCGGTGGATTCCGCCGTGGACATCGCCCGCGAATCCGCCGACATCATCCTGCTGGAAAAGGATTTGATGGTGCTGGAGCAGGGCGCGATCGAGGGCCGCAGGATCTACGCCAACATCATCAAGTACATCAAGATGACGGCAAGCTCCAACTTCGGCAACATGTTCTCGGTATTGGCGGCGAGCGCGTTTCTGCCGTTCCTGCCGCTGGCCTCGCTGCAGATCCTCGTGCTGAACCTCATCTACGACATTTCGTGCACGGCCATGCCGTGGGACAACGTCGATGCGGATTTCCTGAAGCAGCCGAAGACATGGGACGCTTCATCGATCAGCCGGTTTATGATCTGGTTCGGGCCCGCCAGTTCGGTATTCGACATCACGACGTTCGTTCTGCTGTATACCTACATCTGCCCGCTGGTGTTCGGGGGGGCGTATGAGACGCTGGACGCGGGAATGCAGGTCGCGTTCGTGGGCCTCTTTCAGGCCGGGTGGTTCGTGGAATCGCTGTGGACGCAGACGCTGGTGCTCCATATGCTGCGTACGCCCAAGGTTCCGTTCCTGCGCAGCCGGGCCTCGTGGCAGGTGACGGGGCTGACTTCGCTCGGGATTCTGGCGGGAACGTGCATCCCGTTTACGACAGTCGGCGGGGCTCTCGACATGATGCCGCTTCCGGGCGCGTTCTTCCCGTGGCTGTTCGCCACGCTTGCGGCCTACATGCTGCTGACGACAACCCTTAAGGGCATCTTCATCAAAAAGTACGGTGAACTGCTGTAAGCAAAAACGGCTGACGGTGCGGAGGAATCCCCGCCTCAGCCGGAACGAACTCCCTCCGCGCCGCCTCCCCACCAGTCAAAAGTCTTGGGAAGGAGAGAGGAGGGGACCGGGGGGAGGGGAGGACGGCCGGATGGCGGCCCCCTTCCCCGGTATACTCATTCCCCCAGCTTTTCAGACAATAGGCGCCCCGTTTTCGAGACAGGGGCAAAGCGTGAAATGCGTGTGGAAGGTCTTCTTGATCAGCTTGTGGCTGCGCCCGATCTCTTCGATTTCGATGGGGCAGACCTCGGAAGCACGAAGGCACAGCTCCAGTTCCCCGTCCGGCGTGCGCCCGAAACGGGCCGAACGGATGATCTGGCGGTGGCTTTTGTCCATGCGCTCCGCAAGGGTCAGGAACAGGGACAGCAGGCGTACCTCTTCCCGGATGCCCTCATCAAGCTGGAGGAACAGCGGGATTTTCTTGGAGGGCCGCTTACGGTGGAAGAACGCCAGCGCCGCTATGAGCTCGATTTCGCGTTCCGTGAAACCGAGCAGTTCCGTATTGCGGATCAGATAGTGGCTGTGCGCGTTGTGGTTCGCAAAGGAAATGAAGATCCCGATGTCGTGCAGCAGGGCGGCATAGTACAGCAGCTCGCGCGATACGGGCGGGGCGTCGTGCAGCCCGATGGCCCGCGCGCTGTCGAACAGTTCAAGGGCCAGCTTCGCGATGTGCCGGGAATGTTTTTCCTCGAAGCGGCAGAACCGTGCCAGCTGGAGGACGCTTTCCTCGCGGGCGGAGAGGCGGGAACCGGCCTTCTGCGGATGCGTCCGCATGAGGTAGTCGACGAGGATGCCGTTTTGCAGGTTGCGGTTGCTGATGGTCACGCTCTCGAATCCCTGCTCCTCCATGATGGTCTGGAGGATGGCCGCGCCCGCGATGATCACGTCGGCCCGGTTGGGATTGATGCCCGGAACGGATTTACGCTCCTCAAGGGTGCGGGAACACAGTTCCTTGACCGCGCGGCGCAGTCCGTCATAGCTGAGGACATGCTTGGAAGCCGTGGTGGGTTTGCCCGTGCGCGCGGCGTCCTGCTGCTCCAGTGCGGCGGCGATTTCCGCGAGGTTCTGGGCCGTGCCTGAGCTGGCGACGGCTTCGGGGATCTCGAAACCCGCGATGCGCTGGAAGGAGTGCAGGGCATCGTTTCGGACGTAACGTTGCAGCGCCGCGTAGGTATAGGCGGAAACCGGCCCTTTGTTGTCCTCAAAGAACAGGTTGGTCAGGCGCACGCAGCCGAGCTTGAGCGAATCGAGGTTCACGTAGGACTGGGAATCGCCCACGATGAGCTCGGTGCTGCCGCCGCCGATGTCGATGAACAGCCGAAGGCTTTTGCTGTGCTCCAGCCCGCTGGAAACCCCAAGATAGATGAGGCGCGCCTCTTCGCGGCCCGATACGACCGTGAAGTCGATCCCGGTCTTTTCCTGCACGCGGCGGATGAATTCGGGGCCGTTGACGGCGTCGCGTACGGCCGCCGTGGCGATGGCGATGATTTCCGTCGTCTCATAGACCGCGCACATTTCCGCCAGCCCGCGCAGCACCGCGATGGTACGGGCCATCGTCTCTTCCTGAAGGCGGTTGTGGGTGAATCCGCCTTCGCCGAGCCGGACCATGTGCTTGACCTGATTCAGGATCGTCGTGGATCCGTCCGCATGGACGCGGACGAGCAGCAGGCGGACCGAGTTGCTGCCGAGATCGATGATGCCGATGGCTTTTTCCGTCCGCTCTAGTTCCCCTGACATACGCATTCCAGCTCCCGTCCGAAGACGTGCATGAACAGATCGCCCTTTTTGATGACGCGTTCCATTTCCGCGGAGCAGTCTCCGGAGCACTGGACGGCGATGATGACCTTACGCTTCTTGACGGCGACGGCAAGGTTCCCGACGACGCCCGTGTGGGTGTAATCGAGCGCGTCCGCGATGCGGAGCAGGGACGCCGCCTTGCGCAGCGCCTTCCGGTCGCTTTTTTTCAGGGCGTCGAAGCGGGCGTGCCGGCGCGAGGGCCATGCCTTGCGGTGGTAGCGGGCGAGCAGGGCGACCCACGGGCGATCGTCCTCGTGGATGTTCAGGCTGAGATCTTCCTCAATGAGGCGCATGCTGATTTTATGATGCCCCTTGCGGCCTTCGGCGAACCCGATGTCGTGCAGCTGCGCCGCGAGGTGGAGCCTGTGACCCCAGACGTCGTCGAGCCCGTGGAGCGCGGCGAGATCTTGAAACAGGGTCGCCGCGATGGCGGCCACACGCTGCCCGTGCGTCAGCGAATCGGCCATAACCGGCGATTCGGGCATGACCGCCGTGGTGAGGGGCGTCTCTTCGGCGAGTTCAGCCGTTTCGGCGGCGGGGGCGGAGCAAGTTTCCGGGCACGGTTCGGAGCAGGGGGCGGACAATGCCGGAGCGGGGTCATAGGCTTCCGGGGCGGCGGTTACGAGTTCCGCCACGGCTGCGGGTTCCGGGGCGGATTCCTGTACCGGTTCGGGCTGGGCCCTTTGGGGCTTCTTGCGGGCGGGCCTCGGCTTGGGCTGCGATTCTCCGGCGGGGGCGTTTTTCGCGGTTCTGGCGGGGC
>OBXD01001061.1_pt1 | contig 10385 bp, 4 predicted proteins | sample 1495381 | NCBI WGS metagenome assembly OBXD01 (sample SAMEA2580144, study PRJEB22360) | human gut metagenome | biome: human gut; feature: human-associated habitat; material: faeces | place: Denmark | collected 2008/2010 | reverse complement strand
AATAAGAGCGGTTCCGCCTTTCCCGTTGCATTTCACCAGAAGGCAGTAGATGCATTAACATTCTACACGGGGGTACGGAACCGCCATATAGATATGAACGTGGACAGGCATAAAAATGCCTGCCACGAGGATTGGCAGGTTTCCCCGCCTTCTGGTATGAAATGCATAACAAAGATACAACATTTTTCTTTTTCGTCAAGAATAAAGTGGAAAATAAAAGGCAGGTGAGGATAACTTTAACACGGATATGCAGGGATGCCTTATACTGATGCTGTTACTTTTACTTTCGTTTAGTTGGAAGGGACTCATTCTTTATTTAAACCCTGTTCGTGCCTAAAAGGAATGATAAGCATTTTAGTTCATTTCCGTACGTTCATGAACTAATCATTCGTCTTCTTTATTAAGATTTAATTCTGTATCTGCAAAGAGCTAGTCCCCATTATACTTAAATCTATTCGTCTGACAGTTGTTGAACTTTCGTCTGACAACTGTTACTCTTTCGTCTAACAGCTGTCAGACGAAAAAATAACAGCTGTCAGACGAATAGTTTTATGTATAGTCGAAGATAGATTTATTAAAGATAAGAGGTAAAAAACGTGTTAATCAGGATTAGTTCATAGCCTGCCTCAAGATGACTCATAACTATGCAGAAGTGATTTAAATCATGCAAGAATGAATCACCTTCTACATAGAAATGTGAATGTAGCATAAGTAGAAAAATGTCCATGAAAACTGATATGATGCGTGGCGTGGGGAAAGGATTTTCCTTGCTAACTCTTTTTTGCAGCTTAATTCCCTTGCTTTTCGATATTCTTTTTTATATTTGCCTACAATAAACAAGGAGATACGACGATTGAAATATAAGATATTGATAGGATGTATGTTGTGCTTGTTCTCTTTTATTCCGAAGGGGGCAGCCAATCTTGTTCTTAATCCTTATACAAGTCAGGAGATATCTGCTGATTCCATCATTGAGCGTGTCATGACTTTTGCTCCTTCTTATGAAAGTATAGTGAGCGACTATCGCGCGAACCTATATATAAAAGGTAAGATGAATATTCAGAAGAAGAATTTTATCCTCCGATACGTTCCTTCGATGTTCCGCTTGCAGAAAGGGGTACGTGAATACTTGCTCGAAACGTACAGTGACCTGCATTATACAGCTCCCAATATCTATGACCAGAAAGTTAAGGCATCACAAGGCACCGTGAGAGGAAACAGGGGATTGCCGGGATTACTTGAATATTTTAGTGTCAATATCTACTCATCTTCTCTTCTGAATGACGAACGCTTGCTGTCTCCGCTTGCCAAGAACGGGCAGAAATACTACAAATACCGAATAGACAGTGTGATGGGCGATCCCAATAATCTCGACTACCGGATACGTTTCATTCCCCGTACCAAGAGCGACCAGCTGGTGGGCGGCTATATGATTGTCAGCAGCAATGTATGGAGCGTGCGTGAAATCCGTTTTTCGGGGCGGTCGGAACTGATTACGTTTACTTGCTGGATCAAGATGGGGGAAGTAGGAAAGAAAGATGAATTTCTCCCGATACGTTATGACGTGGAGGCCCTTTTTAAGTTCCTGGGAAATAAGGTGGACGGCAATTATACCGCCTCGCTGGACTATAAATCGATAGAACTGAAAGAAAGAAAGGTTCGGAAGAAAGAGAAGAAAAAGTATAATCTGTCGGAATCATTCTCCTTGCAGTGCGATACGAATGCCTATAAAACAGATGCGTCCACGTTCGGCGTGCTACGCCCCATCCCTTTGAGTGAAGGAGAAAAGCAACTTTACAAAGATTATACATACAGGCGGGATACCGTGTCGGTGCAACAGAAAACCAAGAGTCAGGCTTTCTGGGGAACGATGGGCGACCTGATGGTGGAAGATTATAAATTCAACCTGTCCAATATCGGAAGTGTCCGCTTCTCGCCGTTTATCAATCCGCTTTTGTTCAGTTATAGCGGAAGCAACGGATTGTCGTACCGGCAGGACTTCCGTTACAATCGGATTTTCAGAGGTGACAAGTGGCTCCGCATCGTGCCCAAACTGGGTTATAACTTTACACGGAAAGAGTTCTACTGGTCGTTGAATGCCGACTTTGAGTACTGGCCGCAAAAACGGGGCTTTTTCCGGCTGAGTGTGGGTAATGGTAACCGCATCTATAGCAGCAAGATGCTGGACGAACTGAAAGCGATGCCGGACAGTATCTTTAATTTCGACCTCATCCATCTGGATTATTTCAAGGACTTGTATTTCAACTTCCGGCATAGTTTTGAAATTACCAACGGACTGGATATCAGCCTCGGTTTCTCGGCACACAAGAGAACAGCCGTCGAGAAATCCCGTTTTGTGATTACGGGTGACTATCCGATGCCTCCGCCGGAATTTATGGAACGCTTCAGAAATACCTATATCAGCTTTGCCCCGCGCATCCGGGTGGAATGGACTCCGGCGCTTTATTATTATATGAACGGAAAGCGTAAGATCAATCTCCGTTCTGACTATCCGACATTTTCGGTGGACTATGAACGGGGGATAGAAGGAGTATTCAAAAGTACCGGAGAATATGAACGGATAGAATTCGATCTTCAACATAAGATTCAGCTGGGACTGATGCGAAATATTTATTATCGTTTCGGCTTCGGGGCATTTACCAATCAGGATGAACTGTACTTTGTGGACTTTGCCAATTTTGCCCGTCATAATCTGCCGGTAGGGTGGAATGATGAAATCGGCGGTGTGTTTCAAGTGCTCGACGGACGTTGGTATAACTCCTCCCGCCGCTATGTACGCGGACATTTCACTTATGAGGCCCCTTTCCTCATTCTCCGGCATTTGATGAAATATACCCGCTATGTGCAGAACGAACGTCTTTATATCAGTGCGCTCTCTATGCCGCACCTTCAGCCTTACCTTGAAGTGGGCTACGGCATCGGTACGCACGTCTTTGATGTGGGAGTATTCGTCAGCAGTGAGAACTGGAAATTCAGCGGGATCGGATGTAAATTTACTTTCGAGTTGTTCAACCGATAGTTTTTCTTTGTAATAATTGCATAATGTGTATAAAATACATATCTTTGTAAGGAAGAGGATGAGGAAAAATTTAGCAGATAAGAGGTGTAGTCGCCTCGCAGGCACAGGTGTTTTCCTAGAAAATAAATACCTAGGTATAAATACCTAAATTTATTTTAGTAAAATCTCGTCCTCTTCTTCTCCTTTTTATATATGCAACAACAAGATGGACGGAATTTTAATTACGATACTTATTGTTACCGGTTTTCTGATTTATAAATTGATTTCTTCGAGCCGGAAACAGGAAGGATACAAGAGATGGAAAGCAACAGGCAGCGGTAATACTACTAACGAAGAGACTTCCAAAAACAAATGGGAACATGGAGCCTGGCTCAGGCATGCTCTAGGAGTAGTCACTCCTAAAACGAGAACATGTCCTGTATTTGATGAAGAGGCGGTGGTGTGGTGTGCCAATCTGTTGGGAATAGAGGTGATGAGGCTGAAAGAGATACTGCAGGATGTCTCTTCTCATTATCGGGAGTTCTGGATCAGAAAGCGGAGAGGGGGATACCGCATGATCTCTGCTCCGGACAAGGAACTGAAAGCCATTCAAGATACTATTTATCACCGTATATTACTGTCTGTAAATGTGCATCCTGCCGCTACGGGATTCCGGCGTCAGCATTCCATCGTCGATAACGTCCGTCCCCATTTGGGAAAACGCTATGTCTTGAAGACGGACATCCACGATTTCTTTATTTCCATACGCAGTCCGAGGGTGAAGAAGACTTTCGAAAAGATCGGTTATCCGAAGAATATATCGAAAGTGCTGGGCGAGTTGTGTTGTATGCGCCGGCATTTGCCGCAAGGAGCGTCTACCAGTCCGGTGCTGAGCAACATCATCGCTTATGAGATGGACCGGAAACTGGCGGCGATGGCGGAAGAATTCGGGCTGACTTACAGTCGTTATGCCGACGACCTTACCTTTTCGGGCGATGTCTTTCCGAAAGATCAGGTGCTTGCCCGGGTCAAGGAAATCATCAGGGAAGAGAAGTTTGAACCGAATCATCAGAAAACCCGTTTTCTGAATGAGTATGACAGGAAGATAATCACGGGCGTATCCGTCAGCTCCGGTGTGAAGCTGACCATTCCTAAAGCCCGAAAGAGAGAGATTCGCAAGAATGTCTATTTCATTCTGACGAAGGGACTGGCGGAACATCAACGCAGAATCGGTTCCCATGATCCTGCCTATCTGAAACGGTTGATAGGATCGCTTTGTTATTGGCGTTCCATAGAACCGGATAACACGTATGTATCCGATTCTATCGCTACTCTGAAACGTCTGCAGAATGGTTCTTGACGGATGGCGGTGGCTGTTTGTGCCTGCCGTTCCGTATTAACCGATGATCGTTGCCCGTCCGTTTTCCACTCTGGCATAATTCTTTTTCACCGCTTCCTGAATACCTCTGAGCATGGATGCTTCGATGTTTGAACCCATGCGGGCAAAACCGAATATCTGTGCGCAAGCTTTTATCAGATCCGGCAGGGGCAGACTGATGGAGTCGGTTAATATCTGCCGGATGGCATTGGCTGTCTCTTCGGGTGGCAGGTCTGCTGCATCCCGGTCGGAATCGGGACGGTACTCCGTATAAGAACGGTATTGCGCTTCATCTTTCCAGCAGAAGACAAGACCGTCATGTTCTATGCGGTAGAGATGTAATGTGTCGAAGATTGTCTCCAGGTAAGCATCTATTCGTGGCCCTAGACGGCTGATTCCCCATTCGGACAGAATCTTCTTTCCAAGCAAGGCTTTACTGATCGGAGCTTCATTCTCCACTATCTTCCGGATTTGGGCGATAAGAATGGGCTTGTTCTCGGCAGCGAAGATATCGTCGGAGGCGTAGTGGTATGAACTTACTTTAGTACTATTATAATTTTGTACAAAGATAGGAGAGGGGCTTGTGTATGCGGACTTTAGCTGCATCGGCTTTTCCTGCACCCTTTCTTCTTCTTTTTCTTGTTTTTCCTGTACTACGACCGGTTTGGGGGCTTTCATTCCCTGTACAATCGCTGTCTGTATGGATGCAATCACTTCATCCGGCTTTTCCCACCAGTCCATCGTCCATATACGGCAGATATTCCATCCCAGTGCTTTGAGTACATTGTTTTGAACAATTTCCCGGTCGCGGACAGTCTTGGTACGTCTGTAGTTCTTTCCGTCACAGATAATGCCTAATTGGTAGTTGGACGGGTTTTGAGTATCGACAATGCCTATATCGATCTTGTATCCGGAACAGCCTATATCGGTATGTACGGTATATCCCAAAGAACGCAACTTGTCGGCAATAATCTTCTCGATGGAAGTTTCTTCTTCCGAGGGCTGGATGCTGGTCGAGGTATTCAGTATGCGCTTGGTTCCTTTCTCCGCATATTCAAGGAAGCGTTTCAGTCCGGCTACTCCGATAGAAGAAGTCCGGTTCAGATCGATCATGTCCGATCTCAGCGTAGAGAAGATGATCATTTCGTATCGGGCACGGGAGACGGCTACGTTCAACCGTCTTTCACCTCCCGCACGGTTCAACGGACCGAAGTTCATGCTGACGCGCCCTTCGGCATCGGGACCATAGCCGACGGAGAACAGTATCACATCCCGTTCGTCTCCCTGCACATTTTCAAGGTTCTTGATGAACAGGGGTTCTTCACATTCCAGCGCAAAGGTTTCCAGTTCGGGGTGGAAGATGAAGAGATCGGATAACAAATCTTCTATCAACGCCTGCTGAACCACGCTGAAAGTGACTACCCCCACACTCTTTTTCCTTAATTCTTCGCTTCTCAGCCTTCTCGCTATTTCGTCTACTACGGCTTGCGCTTCCGCTTGGTTCTGACGGGATTTTCCTTTGTCATAATAACCGTCTACGGCGACCATTCTGACTTTCGATTCGATGTTGTCCGGTGACGGGAAAGTCATCAGCTTATTATCGTAATATTCGGAGTTGCTGAAAGCGATAAGACTTTCGTGTTTGCTTCGATAATGCCACAGCAGGTATTTGGAAGGGATAGAGAGAGCAAGGCAGTCGTCAAGGATACTTTCCAGATCTTCCATCTCGATGTTGTCTTCGTCAATGGTGTTGACGGAGAAGAAGCTGGTAGGCGGCATCTGTTTGGGATCGCCTACGATGACTACATTCTTGCCTCGGGCGATGGCGCCTACCGCTTCGTAAGTCGGCATCTGTGAAGCTTCGTCGAAGACGATCAAGTCGAATTTGTCCGCATCGGTGTCGATATATTGGGCAACCGATATAGGGCTCATCAGCATACAAGGACACATACGCGACAGCAGGGTAGGTATCTGATCGAATAGCTTGCGGATGGATATTCCGCGTGCATTATTGCGTATATTCTTTTGTAATATTCCGACTTCTGAACTTTGAATGGCTTCGTGGGTGAAGGACGGAATGTTGGAAGCCAGTCTGGCGAACAGTTCCTTTTTGGTAATGTCCTCGAAGTTGGCGGATACTTGCTTGTATTTGGCTATAATATCATTGAATATCTTGCCGTTGAATAATTCCAGTGTCGGTTCTTTGGCGATGATATAGTGAATAACGGCTTGGTAGAAACTCTTGCAGAAGCTGCTGGTGAGCAGGTCCGTAGGAATATTCTTTTCCTTATATTCTTCTGCGATAAATCCGATACCCAGTTCGTTCAGCTTGTTGTAGGATTGAAGCCATTGATACCAGTCTTTGAGTTTGTCCAGATTTTCTTTCCATGTTGCGGCTTGCTGTAGGGCGATGCCGATCCAGTCGGCGGAGTTTGTATAAAGCGTCTCTACGGTTATGCCCAGAGTGGTGGAAAGCCGTTGCTCGGTTGCCGTAAGCGTGTCGGCCAGCTGATGCAATTCATTCAGAGAATGAGAATGGATATCTCTGAATGTCCGGATACCTTCCGTCAGTTGTAACGCTAAATTCTGTTTGATCCGGGATGTTTTCGCCACATCTTTTGAATAACTCAGTAACAGGGAATGAAGCGAAGATACCTCATGGATGATCTGATCGATGATGTCCCACTCTTCGTCTCTTCCGAATCTTCCGAATAAAGAAGGCAGCTTGGCGGTGTATCTGTCTGTAAAATCAAGCTCTTCCTGATACCGGATGACCTGATGGAGCAGAGGCTGGACTGTCTCCGGCTCTACTGGCTGCAGAGCGTAAGGACGAATCGCCTTTTTTATTTTTCTTTGTCCGAAATACCGTGGGAGAAACCATTGGGCGGATACCCGATTCCATTCGGCCAGCATGGGGCCGGCGTTTATCTTCAGTACTTCTTTGGTGAATCCGTTTTCTATTTCTGCTTTGATTTCATCGCGTTTCCTGCCGTGCTTCGTCACTTTCCGGTACTCTTCCAGCGTTTCATTTAATAAAGGAGTGGTCAGCAGTTCGGGCGTCAGTTCCGGAATTTCGAGTATTTTCCGGATAATGGCGGTGATTATATCGAAATCCTTGCGGGTGGGATGAATGTCCGTATCTTCCAGTAAAGCGGAGAAGACAGGCAGTTTTGACTGTATGGCAGTCAATAAGCCGATGAAAGTGGCGAGCGTTTGAGAGGCTTCCTCTTTGATGGCGGACGAATATTCCCGAATGGAAATCCCTGTCAATGGGTGAAGATGCGGGTGGCCGCAAGCATTGGCGGTACTGACCAAAGATTCGATGGCATCTTCCCAATGTGAGAATCGATCCTTGTCCAGATCGTCCAGATAAGATGACGGGATATCGAAGCAGGGTTCAACGTCTGTTGACTGGTAGTGGATGATCGCATCATAGAGGGAAAGCCCGAAAGGATATTCCTTGTGTAAGGCTTCGATGTATTTGTTTAGTTCCGTTCGTAACTTCAGCAGGCGTTCGGCTTCCTTCTTGAACTCTTCGGGAGGAGTTCGTCTGATGATTTCGGTTGTCTCCTTTAGTTGCGAGATGACAGTGGATTTCTTTGTCTTGTTGGAGTGAATTTCCAGACAGAACGGAGCAAGTCCTATCGCCGCCAGTCTGTTTTGGACGACGGAGAGGGCTGCCATCTTCTCGGCAACAAATAAGACTCGTTTACCCTTATAAAGCGCGTTGGCGATGATGTTCGTTATCGTTTGGGACTTTCCGGTTCCCGGAGGGCCGTGCAGGATAAAAGTCTTGTCGTGCACCGCCTCATAAATCGCTTCCAGCTGAGATGAATCGGCAATGATGGGCAGCACGATATCTGCCGGAGATAACTGTCTGTCCATGTAAGAGGCATCCATCTCTTCCGTAATCGCGTTCCATTCGATCTTTCCGTTGATGAGGCTGGAGACAATCTTGTTTTGAGTCAGTTTGGGAGCATTGTTGTGGATGTCGTTCCACATGATAAACTTGTTGAAGGAGAAGATACCTAAAATAGCCTGTTCCTCCACATCCCATTTACGCTGATTCTTGATGCAGTGCCGGATGATGGAGTAAATCAGTTTTACGTTGACTCCGCTTTCGTCCGTCGGAAGCGGATCAAGTCCCGGTACGGAAATGCCGAAGTTCTGACGAAGCATTTCCAATAAGGTGATATTCATCATCGTTTCTTCTTCCCGCGAACGAATCACATACCCTTTGGCGGCTGACTTGCGGATGATTTCGACTGGCAGCAGCAATATCGGTGCATAACGGGGACGTTCGCTGGAAGGTGTTTCGTACCATTTCAGAAGTCCGAGAGCCAGATAAAGCGTGTTCGCTCCGTTCTCTTCGATAGAAGTACGGGACGAACGGTACAGGTGAGTCAGTGCTTTGCCCAAATCATTCTCCGGCAAGTAAAAACGTAACCTTTTCTGTGAAAGCTCCGAATTAACGAAGTCGGCTATCGGATCCGATTCCGGTATGGAAGAATAAATGCCAAACTCCATCGCCGGATTCTCCCATTCGGCGGGACGGTGGAGGATACGAAACTCATCTCCTTCCGCCAAGGCGTCTTCCAGACAGGCAAGGTTTGCCGGAATCAGCTGAAGAGTGTTCTTTGTAATCCGGATATTCAGCAAGTTGTTGCGCAGACTCAAATCCAGCAGTCTTCTCTCCCAAAGCAACTGTTTGGTGAGGACTGTCTGAGTTTCGCTGCCCGACAAATCATATGGATTCACGCTTTGCGGAGTGGCGTGCGTGGTATTTCTGTTCATATCCTCATCTTCCTTTATTTCCCATACTTGTCCGTTCAGTACGCGCTGCGGGATCGGGCGGACTCCCGAATGCCTGGCCCTTCTGACGTCGATGGCGAGGATGAAACTGCCCGGATCGCTCAGTTTGCCGTTCGCGCTTTTCACGGCGTTGTCGAAGTCGGCATTATGTCCCATATTCATGCAGGTGGTTTCTACCAGCGTGATGTCGTAGATTCCTTCGGCGGTTCGTTTGGTCAGTAAGGATACATCGTCGATGGCAGGGTCCGGAAAGGTTTCCGGCACCAGCCAGCCACCTGCGAAAGCATGTCCTTTGGTGATGACGATGAGGGCATTCAGTCCGATGGATTCGAGGCAGGAAGCATAAAGCAGTGCCATATCCAGACAAGTTCCGAGCTTTTGTGCCAGTACGGAATCTGTCAGACGGACACGCTGCCCGTGCTCTTCGAAGCTGGCGGGAATGGTGCTGTAAATAATTTGCTGTTCGGTAAGAGCGGTGTAGATGGCTGCCATCTGCTTTCTCACACGGTCCGGATTGCGGCTTTGGTATTCGTCCAGTGACGGAGTACCGGTCCACTGTTCCAGAATGGCGGCGGCTCTCTTGATAATAGGAGTGAGCACGGCATGATTGGGGGTGATGAACGCTGCCAGCATCTCGGGGAATATATTGATTCCGCCCCATTGGTCGTATGCCAGAATGTCGATGGGGTAGGTCCGGGTAAAGATCGTTTCCGCCTCGGAGCGGATTTCTATTTTCAGACTTCCCGACATACGCTCGGTCAGCTGGGCGAAATAATTGGCGGACAAGACCAGGCTGAACGATTGCAGACACACGGAATCATTGGCGGGCTTCCACCATCACAGGAGTGATACTGCCGAAGTCGGGTTCGGCAGTGATTTGTACCTGAATGTTTCTGAAGGGTTCGGACGTCATGTTTTCAATCGAAAGCTGATGGATGACCGATACTTTGTTTTGCTGCATCGCGAAATTAATAAGTGGCAGATAATCAAACTGCACCCTGATTTTGTCCAATGTTCCGTCCATGTTGAAAGTCGTATAATGTTAGACTTGCAATATTACAAAAAATACGGATATCACCATCTTTTCTTTGGGTATTCTTTTGTCGGTCAAGAAAATATTCCTACCTTTGCGCCCGATTTATAGATAATATAATGTCTTATTCAATTAAAGTATTA
>OBXD01001052.1_pt1 | contig 10540 bp, 9 predicted proteins | sample 1495381 | NCBI WGS metagenome assembly OBXD01 (sample SAMEA2580144, study PRJEB22360) | human gut metagenome | biome: human gut; feature: human-associated habitat; material: faeces | place: Denmark | collected 2008/2010 | reverse complement strand
CGATTTTCTAATTTATAATCGTGTGAGTAAACAACCGGTATTGGCTATTGAGACGGATGGTTATACATTCCACAAATTAGGGACAAGTCAGTCAGAACGTGATATTAAAAAGGATCATATTTTAGAGTTGTACGGAATTCCGTTGGTGAGATTGTCTACTATTGGTAGTAATGAGAAGAAAATTATTGAGGATAAACTTATTGAGATATTAAAATCACACTAACACCACATCTCTCTTAAATATTTATAGAGTTTACAAATCAATAGTTGCAACCAATGATTTGTAAACTGCTAATATTAACTAAACCACAACCATTACCAAGTAATAACTTTATCCACAATTTCCTGCTGTTCTAAAGCAGTCCTTCTTAAATATATACGAGTAGTTTCAATACTTTCATGCCCCATCAAATCAGCCAACAAAGAAATATCATTGAATTTTTCTAGAAAATTCTTTGCAAAACGATGTCGAAATGAATGAGGATAAACAACTTTAGTATTAAGTTCATACTTCTCGGCATAGTTCTTTAGTTGTTGAGAAATCCCTCTTGTTGTAATTCGTTCACCAAAACGATTAAGAAAGAGATAACCACTTTCACGATTAATAGCAATTAGCCAAACCTTTGTTTCATCTCTAAGCTTCTTTGGAATAAACAAACGGCGAATTTTCCCACCTTTAGTATAAATATCAAAGTAACCAATATTCACATGCTCTATTTTTATTTGTATTAATTCACTAACGCGAGCACCAGTAGCAGCCAAAAAACGCACAACAAAATACCATTCCTGATTTTCTTCTTTTTTTAATTTGTTTTTCAGAAATATATAATCAGCATTACTAATCACATTTTCCAAATAAGAACGTTGTTGTACTTTCACCGACTTTAGGCGAAGCCGCGTTTTATTAACGAAATCAAGATATTTATTTAAAGCTTGAATTCGTAAATTTACAGTTTTAGGCTTAAAGGTTTCAATTAAATACGCTTTGTTTCTTTTATTCAAATCTTTATGACGAGAATAAAAATCATTTACTGCATATTGATATGCAGAAATCGTATTATCCGCCATATTACCCTGACGAAGAAAGGTTTCAAATTTTTCTACCATGATTGTTTTTAATTAATAATACAATTAAACTATCACTCATAAGATAAGCATAATAAAATAGCAATAGTTCCTATTATGAGAAGTTTATCGCTACGGGGGATGTGAAATGTATTGATGACGAGATTCCATTTGAAATTCCGAATGGATGGGAATGGTGCAGATTTGGATCATTGTCTTTTAACAGAGACTCGGAGCGTATACCATTATCGGTTTCCGAAAGGCTTAAACTTAATAAGAAGTTCGATTATTATGGAGCATCTGGAGTAATTGATAAAGTCGATCGATTCTTGTTTGATAAACCATTATTACTTATTGGAGAGGATGGAGCGAATCTTGTAAACCGAAGTACTCCAATTGCATTTATTGCACGTGGAAAGTATTGGGTAAATAATCATGCACACGTTATTGATTTTTACTCAGATGTGCTTATGGAATATATTTGCAATTATATAAACGCAATATCTTTGATAGACTATGTGACTGGAACAGCTCAGCCTAAAATGAACCAAGAAAAAATGAATTCTATTTTAGTTGCACTTCCCCCTAATGAAGAACAAACAAGAATAAATCAAAAGATAGAGAGCATACTTCCTTTAGTTTATAAATACGATAAACAGAAGAAATCACTTGACAACCTTAACAATGAGTTATATCATACTCTCCATAAATCTATTTTGCAAGAAGCGATTCAAGGACGACTTGTTCCGCAACTCCTCGAGGAAGGAACTGCGCAAGAATTGCTTGAGCAGATAAAGCAGGAGAAGCAGCAACTGGTTAAGGAGAGTAAACTAAAGAAGTCAATCTTGTCGGATTCCATTATCTATAAAGGTGACGATAACAAGTATTGGGAGAAGAATGGTAAAATTGAAAAAGATATTACTGATGAGATACCATTTGAAATACCAAATACTTGGGCATGGTGTCGTTTATCCAATCTTATCTTATTGCTTTCTGGAAGGGATTTAGGACCAACTCAATACAATTCAGTTTCAAATGGCATCCCATATATGACTGGGGCAAGCAATTTTAAGGATGGTACTTTGATTAAAAATAGATGGACGGATACGCCCATTGTCATTTCTGTGTTGGGAGATCTTTTAATTACGTGTAAAGGTACAATTGGAGAAATGGCATTTAATACTATTGGTGATATTCATATTGCTCGACAAGTTATGGCTCTTAGGAGTAGTTTTGTGGATTTGAATTATATTCAATACTATCTAAGTGCAAATATTCAAGTATTGCAAAAACAAGCAAATAGCATGATTCCCGGTATTTCAAGAGATACTCTTCTAAATGCAATTATTCCATTACCACCACTAATGGAACAAGCTCGAATCGTTGCAATGATTAAGCGGTTAGCAAGTATTATGAGCAGATAGGAAATAAATGCTTGGATATAACGGAACAGATACCTTTTGAAATTCCTGAAAATTGGGCTTGGGCAAGAATGGGGCAAATTGGAGATTGGGGTGCTGGTTCAACTCCCCAACGGGATAATGCGAATTATTATAATGGCAATATTCTATGGCTTAAAACTGGAGAATTAAATAATGGAATAGTGTATGATACTGAGGAAAAAGTTACACAGAAGGCTTTTCAAGATTGCTCTTTACGTATGAATAAAATTGGGGATGTCCTTATTGCAATGTATGGTGCTACTATTGGAAAATTAGCAATCGTAGGTAAGGAACTCACTACAAACCAAGCCTGTTGTGGCTGTACTCCTTATTTGATTTATAATTGGTATCTATTTTATGTCCTTATGGCAAGTCGAGATTCTTTCATAAAGAAAGGAAAAGGTGGTGCCCAACCTAATATTTCTCGTGTAAAATTGATTGAGCACTTAATACCTTTACCTCCATTAAAAGAGCAACATCGCATTGTTGCCCAAATAGAAAAACTATTTGAACAACTGCGATAATTCATCTATACGATTTACAATACGTTGTTATCCTATGAACAGGTTAGTACAACAAACTGTGTCAGTATTTATTTGATAAGACTAAGTGAAATTACTTCTTTATCTTATCAAATAAAATTTCAATCTTTTCTACAATACGTTCTTGCTCAGATTTGGGCGGTAAAGGAATAGTCAGTTGGTCAAGTGCCCTTGACGATAATCCTTGAATACCAATACCTTTACCTCCTATATAACCTGCTGATTTATAAAAGTAAAATACATAGAAGTAAAACATTATGCAGGTAGGGATAAAACTACGAAGTTTATGTACATGATTTTGAATACATATATTGTAATCCTCTCTCCATACAGCAGCACGTCCTATATCTCCACCTTCGCAAACAAGTAAATCTCCATAAGTTACAGTACATTTATCTAGTTCATTCTCTGTAAAGGGCATTTGCTTTAATTTATCAAGCGCAAAGTGATTCCAGTAAAGATTAGACGTTGTAATGTACGATTTCATAACTCCCTCTTTATTAGATGCGTTTAGAGCTTTCCCAGTACAATGATTAAATAATGTACCTAACCGAATCCATTGCCATGATAATGGTATATCAAATGGAATTGAATTAGTAATATCTATATGCTTATTTCCTATCTGCTCATAATACTTGTTATCGTCACCTTTGAAGATAATGGAATCGGTCAAAGCAGACTTCTTTAGCTTACCTTCTTTTATGAGGCGTTCTTTCTCTTTGCGAATCTCGGTAAGCAACTTTTCGGCAGTTCCTTCCTCTGCAATTTGAGGAACTAACTTGCCTTGTATTGCTTCTTGCAGAATCGATTTACGTAATTGCTCGTTAAGTGAGGCATTAAGTTCGTTAAGTCCATTCTGTGCTTGTTCATAAGTTTTGACTAACGGAAGTAGTTTTTCTATTTTTGAGACTATGCGTAGTTGCTCAGGAAGCGGAGGTAAAGGTATAAATACTTCAACTATATTGGATACAGCCAAACCGGGTTGAGCTGTTGCGGTTGCATATTGATTTAAGTTCAATGCTGTAAAAAAGTAATAGATGAACGATGGAATTATACCAAAGCCATTCACAACTACAGCGTGTTCTGTGGCATAGAATTTCCCACTTTCTATATTAAGGCATCCACATAATGCTCCTTGTCTGCCAATAATAGCAAAATGTCCTTCTGCATTGAATGTGTTTGTAAACCCTCGTAGTCCATTTCCACCGACACATCTATATGGGTGAAGAACTGACTTTTCATCATAAATTTCTGAAGCTGATATATTTTTCCCAGCCTGCATAGAACACATATGCTTCAATCTGCACCATTCCCACCCCTGCGGAATCTCAAACGGAATCTCGTCATCAATGCACTTTACCTCCCCGGTGGCGAGAAACTTCTCATAATAGGAATTGTCATCACCTCTAAAAATAAACGACTCGTTCTTATCCTTCTTAATTTTTCCCTCCTTAATAAGGCGAGCTTTCTCTGTCCGAATCTTCTCTAACAAAACAGATGCAGGTTCATCATTAGGGTCTTGAGGTACAAATTTTCCCTGTATAGCCCACTGAAGTATACTATTCTTTAATTGCTTACCATTCATAAGGATTAATCAAGTTTGATTTCAATACCCAGCAGCTTCTGTATTTCAGCCAATGTTTTATCTATCTCATAATCAAGAGCTGCACGCTTCTTAAAATAATTAGCAAGCAATTCTGCAGGTGGCAAGATTTCTTCCTCATCTTTAGGAAATTTACATTGATCAAAATTACAATCAAGCGAAATCAAATCTTGAACAGAAAAACAACGAGATTTCTCATTTCCATCTTGGCTTACAATCTCTTTCCTATCGTTCCACCACTCTTTTATTGGTTGACAATGCTCTAACTTCATTGGTTTTGTCTTAGAGAAGTGCTTATATCCATCAGGCATATCAAGACGATAAAACCAAGTTTCTTTTGTTGAATACCCATCAGGAGCATCTTCAACCCTTTCATTATTGAAAAAAAGAATATTTGTAGCAATACTTGTATAAGGAGAAAAAATACTTCCAGGCAAACGAATAATAGTATGTAAATTAAAATCTTTTAATAGCTTCGTTTTAATTGCAAGCTTCGCACCGTCTACACCAAACAAAAATCCATCAGGTACAATTACTGCCGCACGACCATTGGCTTTCAAACGGTACATTATCAATACCATAAATAAATCCGCAGTTTCACTACTACGCATATCTGAAGGAAAGTTATTTTTAACGCTCGCTTCAGTACTACCACCATAAGGTGGATTCATTGCAATAACATTAACCTTGTCGCATTCTTTAAAATCCCCAACCCTTGTACCCAAAGAATCACAATGAATAATATTAGGAGCTTCAATATCATGCACTAAAAGATTAGTGATTGATAAAAGATATGGCAAAGGTTTCCATTCTTGCCCTATTACGGCTGTCTGGAATAACTTAACATCATTTGTCGTTTTAACTTGCTTATACAAATGATTTAATGCAGATGTAAGAAAGCCTCCCGTTCCTGACGTAAAATCTCCAAAAGACTCTCCTAGTTGAGGATTTAGTATTTCCACCATAAAATCGGTCAGTGCACGAGGAGTATAAAACTCTCCGGCATTCCCCGCAGATTGTAAATCCTTCAAAATGCCTTCATATATATCACCGAATGTATGCCGGTCTTCAACATCTGAAAAATCAATCTCATCTATGACATTAACCACTTGACGAAGCAAAATTCCATTCTTCATGTACTGGTTAAGGTCTGAAAAGATTTCTTTCACTATAGTTTTACCTCTTGGAGTATCTTCATTTACCGGTAAGGCCTTAAGGGTAGGAAAAAGCCTTGCATTTACAAATTCCAACAAAGCGTCCCCAGTAAGTGCTTCCCCATCTGCATTATCAACTGCCCAGTTTCTCCACCTTAGCTCTTCCGGAATAATTGATTTAAATACCTTTTTTTCACGGCGACTTTTATACTCCCACGTTTCTTCCTGTGCATCATAAACTTTTAGGAAGAATAGCCAAACCATTTGTTCAATACGCTGTGCATCACCACTAATACCTGCGTCTTGACGCATTATATTCTGTAATCGTTTTATTATATTATTAACTGCCATAAATTATGCTACATATAATTCGTTTTCTAAATCTTTAAGTGCTTTTTCAAATTTCTCCCATCCACCAAACAACTTAACTATCTTTTGAGGCTTACCGATTGTATTAAAAGGAGGGGTATCAAGTATATCCTCATTCTCAAATTCCAAAATGCCTTTATCAGCATATTTATCTAACAATGCTTCTAAAACTTGTTTAGCCACACCTTCATATCTAGATAAATAATCTCTCTTCTTTACATTATTAGCACGTTCCTTCCGCGTAAGCGGTTGCTTATCAAAAGCCACATGACATATTATATCAAAAATGTCTGCATTAAGTAAATCAGGACGCTTTTCACGAACTGCATCAAGTAAAACATTGTATTCTTTAAGTTCATCAACAATAACTTTCTTCTTATCAGCAGCAGTCCAGTTCTTTATAAACTCATCCAACGTAGCATACTTACCTCGAATATTCTTACGTGTAAAATCTGTTAAACTTTCTGTGACAAGAGTATGTCCATCAGCACCAAGGTATGAAACAATTTCTGTGTTTATCTGAATATCTTTTCCATTAATGTAATATTTCTTGCGACCATATTCCCTTGGAGATTGGTCATGTGATACAGTCCGACGCGGACGATATGGAGGATATGTTTTACTCCCTCCACCTTCCAACTCTGGATCACCATCAAATTCTGGATCTTTAAACAATTGGGTCACATTCCTGAAATCAAGAATTTCAAAATGCCACTTCCCCTTATCAGTACGCAACCGAGTACCACGCCCTACAATCTGCTTAAATTCTGTCATAGAACCTATTTCTTTATCAATAACAATAAGTCCGCAGGTTTTACAATCGACACCAGTAGAAAGCATTTCGGAAGTCGTAACGAGCGTAGGATATGGTTGATCTGGATCTATAAAATTATCAAGTTGTTTCTTCCCAATATTCTCATCTCCAGTGATACGCATAATATAGCGAGAATCCTTCTTGCACAAATCAGAGTTATAATTAACCAAAAGTTGCCGCATCGCCTCCGCTTCTTCTATATCTGCACAAAAGATTATAGATTTTGTCATGCGTCCTATTCTATGGAGCATTTTAGTTATGCGTCGAGCAACAATATCTCGGCGTTGCATAATAACTAACTCACGTCCAAATGTTTTCCGGTTATAAAAACCAGCTTTAATGAGATTACCTTTTATATCCAACTCATCTTCCTCGGGCGTCCATCCTTCTAAATCGATATTCAAAAAAGAGTTAGTTACTCTATACGGAGCTAAAAAACCATCTTCAATACCTTGCTTTAATGAGTATGTATACAAAGGCTCATTGAAATAGTCAAGATTATTAGCTCCTTCTTTTACTTTAGGGGTTGCAGTCATACCAATCTGAGTTGCGGAAGAAAAATACTCTAACACTTTTCGCCACTCCGATTCATCTTTAGCACTTCCACGATGACACTCATCTACAAGAATCAAATCAAAGAAAGTTGATTTGAACTCTTTAAAAGGATCGGGAATATTCTCGTCATAAGAAACTAATTGTTGATATAGAGCCATATATATTTCAAAAGAAGAGTCCATATTCTTCTTTTGAATCTTCGTCATAACTTTTTTAAAAGGCTTAAAATCTTGAGCCATAGTCTGATCTATCAAGACATTTCTATCTGCAAGATATAAGACTCGCCTTTTTAATCCAGATTTTGTCAACCGATGAATAATCTGGAAAGCTGTAAAAGTCTTTCCTGTACCTGTTGCCATTACCAATAAAATTCGATTTTGTCCACGGGCAACAGCTTCAATTGTTCTATTTATAGCTATTCGCTGATAATAACGAGGAATGTTAGTATGAGCATCCCAATAATAAGGTTCTTCAATAGCCTTTATTTCTTCCGAAGTATATTTTTTAGAATCACGTAAACGTTTTAACAGTTCATCAGGAGTTGGAAACTCATCCATATTAATATTAGTTTCCTTACCAGTAAGAAAATCATGCTCAATAAAACCGTCTCCGTTAGAACTGTAAGCAAAAGGTATATCCAGAATTTTCGCATAGTCCATTGCCTGTTGCAGTCCAGCTCCCACAGCTTTATTATTATCTTTTGCCTCAACTATAGCAATAGGATTATTTGCAGAATAATGCAATAAATAGTCAGCTTTCTTTCCTTGTTTCCGGGCATGAACATTCCCTTGAAATATTACTCGCCCATCAGTAAAGTAATATTCCATCTTTATGAGTTCTTTTTGCCATCCTGCCTTTTCAACAATAGCTGGAGTTATAAAACGTAATTTTATATCTTCCTCTGTTAATGACTTCTTATCCATATACCTAACACTTAACTTCTTATAATTGTGTATTATCGGAAGTTGCAAATCTAATTAAAATAATTAACAAGAAGAAATTATTTACTCGTTTTTGTAGAAATAATGTAATTACATAGTTTTACCAGGGGTAACACATATATTTCACAAACTATACCTAAGTTAAATAATCATCCTTCTGCAATGTTTAAGAAGATATTTTCCTCACAAATAATCAGATGACTAAAAGTTACTTTCCATACAATTCAAAGAATAAAACTAGAGATAAAATTCAGTACCATGTTTACCTTATTCCCAATATATTGTTTACCCAAACTAACAATAAATTTCATCAAAAAAAATAGCCAAAACTACAGAAACAAAAACATACACTAAAAAATAAAGCATACTTTCATTTGAATTAAACTGTTTCTTGTTATCTTTGCCTAGACGTATTCATTTAAAGAACAATAATATGGATGTTGAAATAAAAGAGAAAGAAAACCGGAGACATGTCGGACGCAATTTACAAAGGATTCGTGTATATTTAGGCATGAAACAGGAAGCACTGGCCGCCGATCTTGGTGTAAATCAGCAGGTCATTTCAAAGATTGAGAAACAAGAGGAAATAGAAGAAGGCTTTCTAAAAAGAATTGCTGAAGTGTTGGGAATATCCGAAGAAGTCATTAAAGACTTTGATGTTGAAAAGACGATTTTCAATATTAATCATCATAATTATAAGGATGCAAATATCTCTGAAGGTGCTACTACATACGCCATCGTTCAACAAATAAATCCACTTGAAAAAATAGTTGAGTTATATGAGCGTTTGTTGAAAAGTGAGCAAGATAAAATTGAGATCCTGAAAAAATATATGAAATAATCACTGCTAGATTCAGCAATCTAATATATAGAAGAATGGAAACAATAGAAAATATAAAATCAAATCACCTTCACCTTGGGAAAAAGATAGAACGTGTACGCAGACTTCGCGGTATGACTCAAACGGAGCTAGGCCAATTATTAGGAATAACCAAGCAAGCTGTTTCAAAAATGGAACAAACCGAGAAAATTGATGATGAACGATTAGAAAAAATAGCCTCTGCATTAGGAGTTACTACCGACGGATTGAAAGAGTATAACGGTTTTATACAACACAAATAATTTTTACGAGAATTGCGGTGTAAAAAATGCAATTGGTAATAACCAAACATTCAATAATTTTCCCATAGAACAAACGATTGAACTCTTTGAGAAACTGTTAGAGAAACAGAAAGAACAATTTGAGAGCTTAAAAAAAGAGAAATAGATGACCTTTATAAAATACTCAACTTCGTTTATAACAATTATTTCCCTAAGGGAGTTGTAGATGAATTGATTTCCTCAAAGAACAAAGAAATTGATTGGCTAAAAATAGAGATAAAGAACCTTAAACAAGAAAGAGAAACCTTGCTGCAAATAATTAGGGATATGTATTGAGTATCCCTAATTACCAAATGTTGATAAGAAATCCCCATAACATACAAATAAAACAATCCCAACGCTTCCCATTCCCAAAATAAAGTCCTACTTTTGTGAAGAATTCTGTTTGCAATATTTACAACAGTATTTCACAAATAAAATAAACCCTACAAAATGAAAGAAGAACCCGACAGTCTGTCTGTCCCTTACAATTTTGCCCGTTGTTTCAACGCTCAATGTCCACAAGCCTCCAAATGCCTGCGCCACATAGCTACACAACTTGATACAACAGATTACCTTTATATCTCCATCGTTAATCCGGCACGTTATCCTGCGGATGGAAACCAATGCGAATGTTTCAAGACTGCTGTCAAAGTTCATGTGGCATGGGGACTTAAACAGTTGCTTAACAGAATTCCCTATGAGGATGCGGTCAGTATCAGAATACAAATGGTAGGACACTATGGAAAAACGGGATATTATCGGTTCTATCGTGGAGAACGGGGGCTTATGCCCAAAGACCAAGCCTACATCAGACAACTATTCCGTAATAAAGGAATAAAAGAAGAACCAACTTACCAACGTTACACAGAAGAATATATTTGGTAAGTTGCTGTCATCTGTCACAGTTTAGGA
>OBXD01001037.1_pt1 | contig 10739 bp, 7 predicted proteins | sample 1495381 | NCBI WGS metagenome assembly OBXD01 (sample SAMEA2580144, study PRJEB22360) | human gut metagenome | biome: human gut; feature: human-associated habitat; material: faeces | place: Denmark | collected 2008/2010 | reverse complement strand
TTGAATTTCGATTCCCTTATTCAAATCTTTTATTAAGCTGCCATTGGCATCATACATATATTCTGTAGCAAGCTTGGCACCATCCTTGAATTCGAAGCCGTTAGAAGCCGTAGCCGTAGCGTCATCATTGACGGCTTTAAGCTGGTTACCATTTAATGTAAAAGACAAATTATCAATGATTCCAGTGCCGGATAATCCGGTTTGTCCGCCACGCCGCAAATGCAATAAATTCCCATTCTTGTCATAACTATAGTTGGTCGCGTAGCCCAGAGTTATTACGCCACCAATCAGACTTTGTGCCGAGGTGAGGCGTGACAAATTATCATAAGCGAAGTTATATCCATAAGTTTTGTTATCCCCCGGACATCGGCACACCATACGGGATACATTTCCATTATAGCCATAATACAATGATATATTGAATAATCCACCTGATGATATCGATTCTATCCAGTTACGTATATTATATGCATACGCCAACTTATTACTTGCCGAACCATGCAATGACTTGCCCGACAATCGCCCCAGTTCATCATAAGTATTGGCAGCAAGCGTAACCTTCACTCCATTCAACGAATGCTCAACCTTCGTCAGTCGTTCCGCATGGTCATAAGTATAGGTATTTATCTCCATCTGCGTAGTCTTTCCGGCCGCCATGTGCACATGCTTCACGCTTGCAGGTTTACCGGTAAAAGTATATATCGTAGTTGTTGTTTCATAGCCACTCAGCAGATTGCTTGAAACAGTCTTTGTTACCCGCCCTTTCTTATCATAATAGTTGGCTGAATATAACTTCGTATCACTTCCTAAAACAGTAATGACACTCCCCGACAAATAACCTTTAGCACTCACTGTTTCAGCAGAAAAAAAGCTGTTATTAAAACCCGGCAATGTACGGAAATCATAATTATCATAATAGTTCACCAAATACACAACCGGAGCAGTTAAAGCAAAATCGGATGAATATCCGCTGTTTCCTAAACCCGTAGCCGTATTGACGCGAGTACAGGCAACAGAACGAGCGGACGCTGTAGAAGTATTCGTATTAGCACATTCCCCTTGCACAACCAGGCGGCTTAAGTCATCATACAAATAGAACATCCATTTTCCCCGACTTTTCTGATTTCCGTCCTGGGAAAAAACAAGACGATCATTCAAATCATAAACGTATGACACAGCATCCGCACCGGGCAACTTCTTCCAAACACAACGATTGCGCCTGTCATATTTATACTGGTAGGCATAAAGATTTAGACTGGTCGTAGAAATATTACCATCCATTGCAGGTGGCAGCACATAACAAAGATTACCATAGTCATCGTACACATAATAGGTATCATGACGTACAGTTCCATTCAACTGACTAACCAATACGGTATGTCCTTGCTTATCCGTAAATTGAGAGGCCGTGTTGCCGTCTTCATCCTGTGTACGGACAACATACAATTCACCGGTGGCATAACTTCCCCCATTCACTAAAGTGCTACCATTTACCGAATAGTGCACACAGCTTAATGCCTCAGAGGAGCCATTCAGCATATAATCAGTGGTCATCGGTTTGTCACTCCACTTCGATCCCGGGCCATATTGCGCCACAAGCCGATCGGACGGAGAAGCCTCGTACACCGACTGATTGAAAGGACGGGCCGTTGAGCCATAATTACCGGAAGCAGTCGAGGAAAAAGCAGACGCAGACAAATAAGCAGAGGATGAATATACGGGCAGCCAGTCTTTAACGTCCCGCCCCGATTCATCATACTCCGAAAGATCCAGCAGATTATTTTTCTGTGGAGTCACCTGATTATGCACGGTTTGGCACAAACGTCCCAAACCATCATAATATTTCACTACATCTAAGTAAGAACTACTGCTTTCATTCAGCATAGTACGCGTAACCACATAATTCTGGTTACTATTTTGCGCTGTAGCTGCACCTATCAGGCAAAGAAATGAAATCAAAATATATAATCGTTTCATAATACTATTTTTATATGATCATACTGCATTTATGGCCGGAAATGATATTGATATTCCTCCATTGTCTTTCCTTCCGTATCCTTTATGCGAATCAACTGACTATCGCTGTTATATTCGAAAGTCGTTTTGGCTTTATTGGGAGAAATTATGCCACTTACCCCAATCAAGGGATGGTAAGTATAGGAGGTAATCAGGGCAGAAGGCAAAGCTTTATACAAATTATCTATCATATTCAGATACAGAGGTATAGAAGGAAGTATGCACAACGACATGGAAGCTGGATCCATCGTTAGCGCTTTTTTAACTTCTTCGTAAGTTGCCCCCTTGATTTCAGCCAGCAGGTATTGCCCCTTGTATCCCCACAAATATACAACCTTCTCAGCACCATCCTTATTGATATATACAGGGTTACCATAAATATCATATTTATTATAACTGATTCGTTTTTCGTACTTATCCGTACCTTTACAGTAATACTGATCTTCCACCACCATCCCGGAAGACAAGCTACTGCTATATCCTCTCAATACACTGTATAGCCGTTTATCCTTTTTCTCCATAGTCTGCTGTACAGGCGTGGTCAGATAATTTCGCGAAGTCAATAGCTGAATGGCACTTCGCTGGGATGTTGTCAGAGATTCTTTATCCGGTATAGTGTTATTACTGTAATAGGTTCTCTCCACCTGCTCTGCACCTCCGCTACACAAAGATGATTTACTTATTATATTGTACGGACGCTCCGTATCATAGGCAAAAACAGACTTCTCAACAATACTGTCACTCGATTGATAAGTGGTTTTACAAGTGGACTTCAAGCGATGATAGCCTGTAGCTATATAATACGGAAAAGACTTTACCGGAGATCCATATACATCACAATAATTATAACTAGGGCAAGCTATCAGCTTTTCCATAAACTGACAGCTCGAGTAGCCATTCAGTCCGAATTGATAAGGGGTTACTATAGCTGCCGGCATTTTCATCTCAGACTTCTCATACATATTGGTCAACGATTGCACTTTCTCATAAATATTTCCCGATTTCCTATAGAAGTTTTCTGATAATAACCAAGGAATCGGATATAACATTCTATTCATTGCAGAAAGCAAACACTCATTATTCAATGAATAATCAGGGGATAAATCATCAAAAATGACATTATCATATTCATCCGGTCGAAAATCATATTGATAGACTTTTTTCCAATCGGAGGCAACTTCAGTAATCTTGCCATACCATACAGGATTTGTATTTCCCCGAACATTTGGAAAACCGGAAAATACAGAAAGCGTACGTTGGCGTACTCTGCAACCACCATCATCAAGAGGACATATATATCTGGTAGTTATCAGACTTTTCTCATCAGGATAATCCGTACCTATAAAATGCGCATCTTCATAAGTATAGTTTTTTACGATTGTCTTACCTGACACCGGATCATACAACTCAGTAGATTTCACACGTAACCCTCCACCTATTTCCTCTTTTCTTTTTACCGTAAAGCGGTGTGGTTCATAACTAATTTTCAATTTTCCCTTTGTCGGACTGAGCATCTCTGTCAATGAATATGTGTCCATATACGCAGCATTAGGCTTCCTGTTGGCACGATTACCGATAGTTCGGTTGACAGGAACATTCAACGAACCCGTGGTCTTCCGTATTTCAAGATTTATATTGGGAAGGTCAGCATCCCCGAAATCCGCTTCATTATAAAAACCCCACCAATCGAAACCGGAACGCAAATAACTAAAAGAACTTTCATTTTTGTAGGTAAACAGATAATTGCCCTCACCGTTGATATTCACTTTCTTCAGCAGGTTACCCGTTGTTGTATCATAAGTAAACTGTACATTTCTCACTTGTATGCCTGACGATTGTTTCACGTTCAAAGAAGCCAACTTACCTGCTGAATAGTTTAAATCAATCAAACCGTTTGGAATAATAATACTATCAGGAACCAACGACCTGTTTATATAAGAATAAGGGGAGTCTCTTCCTTCATTTATCTGGTATCCATCACCTCCAAGTATACGCCAAAAAGAACTGTCAGAGCCAGTGGAGCTATCTATCATATCGTTATGAAAACAGCCAGCCAGCCACATCGATTTCCCATTGTCTAATACCGATAAGGTATGATTGAAAGTTGGGACATCTTCTCTTACCGATTGGTATGTGAACGAGATTTTTTCATTACCGGGGAAAATGATTTCACGAAGCATCCAACCGCAAAAGCAAGAACCATAAGGCTGATATTCAACATATTTTTGTGGACTAGATAAACCATGTACAGGATTCTTCTCCCCGAAGGCATACCGTATACCTTTGTCATCCAGAATTTCAAAACCATAGAGTCGTGTACTGATAAAGTTGGTAGAATTATCCAACTTAGGAGTTATCTTTAAAGGAGTATCCGATATCTGTTTCACTACATCCACCCCGTTTACACGTTGTAATATGAACGAAGCGTCCATACCAGGCATATTTATTTGAAAGACATCATACTGGCCGTCCATACACGGATAAATATGTCCGCGCTCATTCCAACAATCACAATCATTTGAATAAGGAGAAGACATATAGATATAGTCATCGCGTGTCAGATTTCCGCTGACATCTGCCACCGGATACACCTCATCCGGTTTGCCCATAATCGTCCGTGATATCTTAAATCCCGGAAACAAAGCCCAGTTACGTCCCACCACACCGACAGGATCCTGCACTCTTACCCCCGAAGAATGATACTTCAAAGTCAAGGGGAGAGACAGGCCGTAAGCTTCCACAGTATATAGGGGGATACTAATGTCAATGGTTCCCGTCGCATGAGAAATGGGATAGCCCAGAAACTTCTGAAATACTCGGGAAGTAGGTGAAGGCGGTGTCACATCAGGCATCGCAGCATAATAATTGCCTTGTGCACATACCGGCAATACACCGGTGCATAGTATAATAATAAGTATAATTCGATATATATTTTTCATATCCATTATTGTTTGTAGTTTAATATCGTTTTCTGCAAACCAGCATCCGGATTGCCGGTTTACAGAAAATTAGAAGTCATTATCAGAGCGCATTACAGGGTCATCGCATTTACGCCCAGCACACCCGCTATCGCCGTTACCACCGCGACAGCTACTTTCAAGATCATTCTCCAAAGAGATTTCTTGATTGCCATAATTCCACACCTCCTTTCCACGCAATTAAAAAAAATGATTGTCACAGAGTGGAAATCACAGTTCCCTGCTCACTTCGAAGCACGGACACTCCTTAATCCATTCTTCCGGTTCTATCACTCCGTCACCGTTCAGGTCCGGACTGAGGTCACGATGCCCGCAGATACGGACATTGTTCCGAAAGCGTTTCAGGAGTTGATGCACAAGCAGCCGGAGCGCAGAGCGTTGTTCAGGCGTACGGGTATCTTTGGCACGCCCCCGGACATCAAGACCGCCCTCATAGCAGATGCCTATCGAGTGAGAATTATGGCCCTTGGCATGCGCCCCGACAAGTTCCAAAGCACGGGTATTGATTACCGTGCCATCCTTACGGATGTAGTAGTGATAGCCGATACCGCGGAAGCCACGGCAACGGTGATTTTCCTCCAGTTCGACCACAGTCAGCGAACGGTCTTCGCGTGTGGCGGAACAGTGAATAACGATGTGATCGATTGTTCTCATGTAACTTAGTGATAAGTGTTTAATTTTTAATTTCCGAAGACTACGGTTTCAGAGCCTATCCCAGCGGATTCTCGTCCAATCCTCCGTCACCGCCTTCGTTGCCGCCACCTTCGCCACCGCCCGAACCACTGCCGGCAGCCTTCAACTGCGACTCCAGATCCACGAAGTCCATACGGTCTTCGGCACGCGTGGCAGCCACCTGCGGACGAATACTGCTGGAAGCACGGAAGTTGATACGGACGGATCTGATCTTGGTAGATTGACAGTCGTCCTTCTTCTCCGAACCTTCGGTAGTAGCCGAAAGGCTGAATACACCGAAGTTGTCGATGTTTACCGAACGGCCATTGAAAAGCTCACGACGCATAGCACCAACGAAGTTGGTTATCACACTCTGTATATCACCCAGAGTGAGCGAACTGGATTCTTTCATCTGAACGGCAATACTTTCCAGTGTCGCCGATTTTCCCCAAACGATTAATTGAGGGTAGTATTTACCCGTACCATCTTTATGGAAAGGGTCTTTACGTAATACTTTCTTAAATGTTACTGACATAATTTTTTTGAGTTTAAAAAAGAAGAAAATAGTTTCGAACGGAAACTGATACAAGGCGACGTCTTACCCGAAACCTTCCGTAGGATCCCCACTTTGAGGACACAACAAAGGTACTTCAGAGACCAAAAACGAAAGGACGAAACGGGATGTACCGGGACGTACCGGGGCGAACTTATCCGTACTTTACCTTATTTATTTTTACTTTTACCCCGGATTATTCCCCAACCTGCATAAATCTATTTACCTTTGCAGAATCAAATATTTTAAATACACATAACCATGAGTTTAAAAAGAACAGCCAGCTAACTACTGACACACAGGAAGACATCCTTTACAAACACTGCGAGACAACCGGTAAAGCCGAACTGCAAGCCATCAGACAAATAAAAAAATACCTGGAAAAATTGAACAGGGAACACGAACTAAGCGACCAGGCATGCAGGGAACTGAAGCAACTCAGCAAAGAAATAGACAAGTTCGTCGCTGATTGCAAAAAAGAAAAAAGCAGGAAAAGAATTTAGTAACGCTTAAAAACAAGTTGGTACATAAATGATAATTTACCGTGGCTTGACCGTTCATTAAGAGTGGCAAAAGTTCGTCTCGCTGCTTAGTGAGACTATTGATTTCTTCTATATTATTCTTTATACTATCGAATATTGGAGCAACTTTATTATGGAAAGCTTGTAAAATTTGCTTTGGGGGATAAGCCACGAATATTGATGCAAATTCTTCCTTGCTCATATTTGCAAAAACATTCCCAGTCTTAGCTTTTGCATTTTCAAAATACAATTTCAAAGAAAAATATAGAAATTCTTTGTTATATTCATGTTCAAAAACAATTGAGTTTATCTGTTGGTTCGTCTGCGCTAATCTTGCAACAAATCCCATAACACCAATAGTTCCAATACATGAAACAGAAAGACTTCCTATGGGTAAGTATTTCTTTTCTTGACTATCTGCACCTTTTGTAGAAAGAGTGCGTTGTGCCTCAAAAACAAATAGATTGCCTCTAATATCGTCTATCGTCACAAAAGGTATATCTCCTCCGAAATTATCCTCATCTGCACATGAAGGAGTCTTGCCTGTTATGATGTTCTTTTCTATATCTCCAATCTTTGGGGTATCCAATCCCTGTGGTATTTCACGCTTCAGTTTCTCATTCCACACCATAGCTCCACCACTTGATTTATACGGCTTGCCCTCCTCATTCGGGAAGTCAAACTGTACAAACCAATAGTCATAGAGTTGCTTTGCCATTGCCTCTAAATTATCATTTATAAACTTACTCGCCTCACTTTCTTATGTACCAACCTATTTTTAAGCGTTACTTAAAAGCTGTTGTATCTTGTAGCTGTTAAATTTATCCAAAAAAGCATTTTGTACACTTCAACCGTTCCTCCGTACTGATAATCAAAACATTAAAAAAGGCAAGTGTACAAAAGCGCAAAGTATCTAAAAAATGTTTTCCATACCTTCGAGGCGTGTAAAGGCAATAGTGCCAATGCACGACTGTAAAACATAAACAGATATGGAAAATACAGTAAATCGGGAACCCCTGGTTTCCGAATTCCCAAGCGTGCGGAGCAAAGCACCACACACCATCAGTATCCACGATTTTATTGACACGGTACGCAGCGACCGCTTCAGGCAAGTAGTGCAGGACTACCGTCGCCTGAAAGCCCTGCCCGGACATGAAGCCGAAGCACAAAAACTGAAAGACGGTATGCCGTGCATCATCCCCGCAGGCGTATGCAGCAACGGACACGCCGTAAAAGACCTTCAACAACACAGCGAACTGCTCTGCATCGACCTCGACCACAGCAACGGACGCACCCGGGAAATCTTCCTCCTCTCCCAATCGCTCCCCTTTGTTGCCGCCTCCTTTATCAGCATCTCCGAAGAAGGAAACAAAATGCTGATACACGTCCGTCCCGAAGACGTGCAGAAAAATTACGAACAGCTTTATGCAGCCGTAGGTAGAGCGGTCAGCGCACACGTAGGTCACCCGTACGATGATAAATGCAAGATACTGACGCAGCCCTGTTTCTACTCCTGGCATCCCGAAGCCTACTACAATCCCGGTGCAATCGCCTTCGAAATGCCTGCGGAAAGCGTAACGAAAGTAACAGAGGCAGAAACGAAAGAAACAATCGCCCCGGGTAACGCCCCATCGGAAAATGGCTTCATAGCCAACTTCCTCGATGAATTCGAACACCGCAACCCCTTCATCCGCGGTAGTCGGAACGACCTTGCCCTGAAGTTGGGACGTGCGGCAGCAAGTAAGGGATTTTCGCAGGAGGAAACAAAAAAGCTCACCGAACTTTTCGCGCAGCATTACGCCGCTACCGATTTTACGATGCAAGATATACAAAAACGTGTAGTATCTGGTTATCAGTTCATTATTCAGAAGAAAAAGGAAGAAAAAGAGACGAATCGGTGCCATTTCGGTGACAGTGACACCTATGCACCTTTTTCGGTTGCAAACGAGGAGGAATCACCCGAAGAAGTGTTAGAAAAAAACAACGAATTACGGGCCGCTTCCCCATACATCCCCGAGGAAGTTTATACCCGCCTGCCCGAATTTCTGAAACGTTGCTGCACACATGCCACCGACAAGCGCGAACGCGACCTCATGCTGCTGGGCAGCATGAACAGTTGTAGCGCCCTCTTTCCCAACGTCAGTTTCTTCTATAAGAAGTCACTGCTTTCGCCCCATTTCTATCTTGCCGTCGTAGCACCCGCAGGAGCCGGAAAAGGTGCGCTGGGGTTCACATCCATACTGCTGGACGCCACGCAGGAGTTCTACGACCGGCTGCGCCGCGAACAGAAAAAGGAATACGATCAGAAACTACTGGCCTGGGAGCAGGAACAGCAGCAGGCCCGGCACGCCAAACGCCTGCCCAACCTCGACCTGAAACCGGAAGAGCCCCAGGCGCAATACCTCAAAATCTCAGCCACCACCAGTAAGAGCCGGCTCATACAGAGCCTTGCCGCTGCCGGCGAAATAGGTTGCTGCATGACTACTACCGAAATCAACACCCTGGTCTCCTCGCTGGGACAAGATTGCGGCAAATACGAAGACATCCTCTGTAAGGCGGCCCATCACGAAGAAGTCTCCTCTTCTTACAAGATAGACGGCGACCCCATCGTTGTTCGCCACCCCCACCTGGCACTGAGCATCGCCGGTACGCAGGAACAGTTCCGCAACTTCTTCCGTTCGCTCGAAGTGGGACTCTACAGCCGCTTCGGCATCTACACCCGCCAGCAAAGCCAGTTGTGGGAATCGTGCGCACCCCAGGAAGGGGAAGTGGACCTGCACAGCTACTTCTACGGGTTGGGAAGCGAACTGTTTGAAATGCACAAGCTGCTGCTCCAGTCGCCCACCCTCGTCACCTTCAGTCCCCAACAGTGGCAACAACATACCGCCCACTTCAGCCTCCTGCTGAAACGCACCCTGCTAGAAGGACGCGAATCTTCAAGCGGCATCGTTTACCGCAACGGACTGCTTGCCATGCGCCTGGCAGCCATTCTCACCATTTTCCGGAAATACACCGACTACGCTTACGCGAAGGAATACTGCTGCACGGACGATGATTTCCGGACAGCCATGGACATCGCCCACACGCTGCTCGAACACAGTCTTCTGCTCAGCACCTCGCTGCCCGACACCAGTCTGCCGCCCGTGAGCATGCACAAGTTCCACCAGCTTGAAGACACCCTTGCATCCATGCCAAGAGTTTTTACCTACATGGATTTCGTCCGGGCCGTACAGGAAAATGGAGCCTGCGCACGAACCGGAAAACGCTGGATACAAAAAGCCGTCAAAGCCCAACTTATTATAAAAGAAGGAGATAACTATAAGAAGTGCAACACAAAGAGCACAAAATAGGTGTATAGGTGTCACTGTCACCATTTTGTCACTGACACGGGCAAAAAAAGCGGCCGGAAATGGCTGCATTATGTAAATATTCTACCTTAGTCTGCAATTGTTCCGGACTTCCCGATAAGCCTCCACGAATAATTCAGACTAAAAACTTCAAAACAACAAATTCTTAAAATTCATAGAACATGGAAACAACAGAAAAAACGAAAAGGATTCCCGAAGATAAAAAAGAGACTCCCGAAGATAAATTTGAAATCAAGGCATACCTGAAGACTGAGTTCGCACAGCTCTATTTCCCCTGCCTCTCGGCCGAAGCCGCACTGAAAAAACTGCGGAAGTGGATCGCCGTCAATCCCGAACTGCACCGCCAGCTCTACGGCGGCCGTGAAGGAAAAAATGACCAGACCTTCAGCAAGCGCCAAGTGCAATTATTGATAGATTTTCTCGAAGCGCCCTGATCAGAAGCAATGTTCCGGAGGACAAGAAGCAATGCTGTCTATCATAAGATTGCTTCTTTATCGCCGGAACATTGCTTGTTTTATTTCTTGTCTATTTTCAAATTGATAATTAATGCGAATCAGGAGTTGAATTGATTCATATCTTTCCGGTTATGAATATAATTTTAGGCGCGGATTACGCGGATTACACGGATTAA
>OBXD01001034.1_pt1 | contig 10742 bp, 7 predicted proteins | sample 1495381 | NCBI WGS metagenome assembly OBXD01 (sample SAMEA2580144, study PRJEB22360) | human gut metagenome | biome: human gut; feature: human-associated habitat; material: faeces | place: Denmark | collected 2008/2010 | reverse complement strand
TTATGTTTCGCGCCAACTATTTCCTAACGTGAACTTGATTTATAGAGGAAAGGTAGTGATTTATTTTGAATTATTGCCGTTCTTGTCCTTCAATCTTTTGATTTCCTTATCAAAATCGCTTTCCAACATATCCATTTCGCGTTTGCGGTAGATCTCAAATTCCTTTTCCGCCTTCTCAATCGCTTGCTTGTGCGAGATGTTTCCCTTGCCAATCAAGACCTTCCGCTTATGGGCGATAATCTGATTGTCAAGTGCCTCTATCCAATCTTTCATGGTCATAGGATTCATTTCCAATGCTTGGAATTCAGCAAAGTCCAAGAAGCCGGAAACAAGCAGATTCAATCGTTGGAGCTCTATTTCTGACAAATAGTTCTTGGCAATCTTTACATCGTCCTTAGTCACATAATTGCCTTTAAAGTTCGTCATACCCACAAACGGTTTTTCATTATCCACACGATTGTAGATAACCTCCGCTGCCGTGTTCTCGTGAACCGCATAGTGCAACTTGTTTTGCACGGTAGCAAAAAATATCTTTGTCATCTCATCCCGTGGGTCATAGTCTGTGGCAGTAGCATATATGTCCGTAACCTGCTGATAGAAGTTCCGCTCGCTGCTACGAATATCCCTGATACGTTGCAGTAACTCGCGGAAATAACGGTTGCCCCCTTGCTTCAACCGCTCATCATCCATAGCAAATCCCTTCTGGATATACTCGTGAAGCCGATGCGTTGCCCAACGGCGGAAACGGGTAGCCACCTGCGACTGCACACGATAGCCCAAGGCAATAACCATATCAAGATTGTAATGGTCAATGTTACGTTTTACCTGGCGATTTCCCTCCTGACGAACTAACAAGAATTTCTTGTTAGTTGCTTCTATGGCAAGTTCTCCATCTTTATAGATATTATCTACATGCTGGCTAATGTTCTGTTGGGTAGTACAATAAATTTCTGCCAACTGATTTTGTGTCAGCCACAAATCCTCATTGGCAAAACGTACGGACACACGGGTTATCTCGTTATCGTCCTGATAGAGTATTATTCTGTTCTTTTCATTCATTGTCTGTTTCTTAATCGTTGTTTTCGCCTCGTGTCAATCCATATATGGCGGAGATGTCTATACGGAGATTCCAAAAAACGTATAAATTATTTTCTTTGTATGCAATCATGATATTTCTTTCCATAGGAATCTCCTAATACCATATTAGTACATACTATGAGAAGAACTAAATGCATAGGTCAATATGTGTATTTCAAATATTCAAATAGGAACCAGGCACTTGAATAAGAGCACATTTTGTGGTATTTATCTCCTTTGTTACTATCTGCGAAGTCAGACACACACTTTATCATTAAACTCTTTTTGCCCAATATGTGTGATGCCATATACAATCCATACCCTTCCATATCAAGGCCGCGTAGCTTTCTGTTAGTTTCAATCAACTTGTTCATGAAATCCTGATTGGCAACAACATAAGAACCACATGCTCCTGGTTTGAAATGAATGAGAGGATTCTTTCTCATCAAATTCAAATTTTTTGATTCAAGGGCTGCATTAATAAGGGTTTCAGGATGCTTTTCTTCTATGAATGTATTCATCTTTGTTTTTAATTCAAAATTGCATTCTATTCCTTTATATTCCTTTTTTAGTTCATCTTTATTATCTAGCTTTCCACTGCCGTAATCATATTCTGATTCTGCAATAAAGATATCTCCGAAGTCAATTGTATCATCTTTATCATCTTTCTTAAAGCCTGCGCAGATGCCTGTCATAAAAATGGAATGAACATAGAAAAGAGAATACATACAGGAAGCCATTACAGAGGCAGCCTGCATGCCTGCCATATTATTTCTACCCGCAATAATACGTAAAGTATGTCCTAATTCTGTCCGCATTTCAGTAGCATAGAAATCATTTGAAAACCCTTCAACATTAACCTTCTTCCAATTTAGAGCAGAAGCTATTTTCATTTGTTCAAATTCTTCCGACAAAGCGCAAATAATACCTATATCATATTTGTTTTGTTCTTTTATACTATTTAAAAGTTGTTCCTTTGTCGAAAGTATAGATTCAATTGCGTTCTGCAATATTAGCTCCCAATCGTTTTTTTTGAGATCATAGTGAATGAGTTTCCAAAGTTTTGAATCAAATATCTGATGATTAGCTACTACTTTTTCTTCGTATTGTGATAAACCAATTACATAGATAGGCTTCTTCAAGCGTCCAATGCGATGTAGTTCATCAATAAAGCCCTCACTTTTCATCGGTTCAACTTCATCATCATCATTTACAGGAAGAACCAAATCTAAAATAAGAAGATCATAAAATTTTTCCGCTAGTTTACGTCTTCCTGAATTCAAAGAACGTGCAACTTCAATATTCTTAGAAGGAACCATACACATTCCAGTTAAAACAGATTGAATACGACTTACTTTTTCTGTGCCGTCATCCATTATTAATATATTAATCATTGCAATATGCTATTAAGTTTTGACATAAGTTTATCTTTCCAATCATCACTTTTTAAATTATAATAGACAAAACCCTTATATATATCTTTATATTGGGCTTTAAATCGTTCGTCTAGAGCGTTAATTCGTACTCCATCGACAAAACTTTCATACATTGTCACTACCACAACAGGAGTAGATATATGACGCAGTTTCATGAATCTTAATATATTTGCACCAGCAAGAGGCTCTTGCTCACCATTGTCTTCTTTTTGAGCGTCATAAGTATTCATACTTACATCTAATAGGATTAGATCATATTCACTTCCATGAAAAATTACCTCCTGTTGTGCAGAGTTATATGATTGCTTATCATGCAGCACACATTGTTTGAGGTTTTGTTTACAAAACGCTCTAATGTGTTGTAACTTTGTCTCATTATCTTCAATTATAAGGATTTTTTTTGTCATACTTTGAATTTATCTAAATAGATGGTGACATTTGTGATACACTTTCCCTGTTCAGCCTTCATACAAATTGTGTTTTTCGCACAGTTCAGATCACGTGTCAATATTTTCTTGACTTTTGCGATACCACTACCACCTTCACCCAAAGCCGAAGCCGTTCCACTGAGTTTACGTTTAATTATCGCATTCAATTCTTCTGGATCCTGCGATGTGTCATTTACGAAAGAGAAACAAACCTTATCTTGTTCAATATTGATATCCAGTCCAAAATGACGTTTGCCATCTTGAGCATCTATACTGTGATTGAACATATTAGTGATAACATTACGAAGAATATCCGCATAGTGCATTACATAAACAGATTTTATCTTGAATGTATCACCTTTTATGCTAAGCTGATCATCTGTTTCGGAATTGGTGTTGGAATATTTTACAGCATTGTATACCTGATGAGAAATCACTTTGAAGTCTACATCTTCAAGTTTAGGATGAGACACATAGAACCACTTGGAAACCTTTTGAATCTTCAAACTGATAGCTTCTGTTGCTGAACGAATTTGTGACAGCATTCCATCTCGAGCATGGCCGTCAGGAAGATAATCTTTGATAGTGCTCTCTAGAGTTGAAATTGAAGAAAGAATTTCCTTCGTAAACTCATGGTCTATATATTGTCTGATGGATTCAAGACTTGCCTCTGTCTTTTCCCATAACCAAGTAAATATACTTTGAATAAAGTGCTCCTTACTATCATTATTCATAACCAAAGTCAAACCTATCTCCATCGCTTTGATTGCGGCTTCTTTTTCCTCGACATCATATTTGAAGAGACCTTCTGGTTTTTCTTTGAAATCATAAATTTGGAGTTTTTGTTTAATCAGGAACGTTATGGCATTATCAAATTCTGTTGAGAACTTTACTAGAGCATCGTTTACAACAGTACGCTCTGTTCGATTTAAATTATATGTGTTTGACCAAAAAATATCATTTACATAAATATCATCTCTAATCTGAAGAATGAGGTTACGTTGAGCCATTTCGGGCCTAAGCAAACTTTCAAGTTCACCGTGTCGTACACGTGTACTAAGATATGCTACCAATCCATAATCACTATACAAAAATTGTTCACGTATTTCGCTATACAAATTGTTAAACACTTCATATAGACCATTATTCTTTACTGCAATCTGAGTTTTCTGGTCTTCTTCATAGCCAGCTTCATTGTCAAAGAAAAGCGAGTTGTCAAAATTTACAACAAAGATATTCTTTCTCTGTTGCACAATGGTATCAACAAGCATTCTATAACGACTATATAGCCCATCAATTTCTGATAGCTTATAGTTAATGATAGCTTCTTCGTTGGCATAGATTTTACTTTCGTCCATATTCTTTGAGAGGTTATATACGAGCAAGGCATCTTCTACTTTTTTCAGTTGCTCTTGGTATAACTCCTTTTTGTCAGTATTTAGGCTAATGATATATTGCAATATCTTCTTTCTTTCTGAGAGCCTGTCTTTAAAACTATCAATTGTAGAATAATGCTTTAGTATTTCGTCATCATTGAGTAAGGAGAATAACAATTCCAACTTCTCTTTCCCATACTCTTGAATAGGCAAAACATCAATTAAACCAGATGGATATCGTACATTCTTAATTTCGCATAGCTCAAGAAGAACAAAACTCTTATCGACAGAATCATTACATGTCAAAGCTACAAAAATCAAGAGATCCACATTCCTTCTTATGCCCTCATAGAGATTATCTTGTAAAAACCTGATGATGGAGGTTGTGTCAACCTTTGCTACTGATGCCAAGTCTTTTACATAGTAGTCCGCATAATGCGTTATAGCCTTTTGTACTTTCCCATCTTGAAATAAACAATCAATCATTTTTGCTACTGCAGTCTGGCGAATTGGTACAAAGTCTGTGGCACTTTGATATAGCGTCTTTGCATGATTAAACGCTTCTTCATATTTACCCTCTTTGTAATAATGCTCTGCATTTATAGGTTCTACAACATGGAGTGGCAGATTTTGGGTATTAACTTTCTCATGGTTAATCCTTTTTTTCCAGACCTGACAAGCCAAAGATGAATCTACGCTATTTTCATATCTTTCAATATATGAAACAGCCTCGTCAGAATTCTCCCACATTCTTGAAAATAATGGGTCAAAATAAGTTAATCCCATTAGTTTTTGATGAACATCAACTTTTTCATTAGATTCAATTTTATAGAAATTATCAATTGCAGAAGCTATTTGGAATGAATATAAATTTTTGTTGATTTGATATAATGAGTATAGATTGTCATGAGCATTCTTAAAAGTAAGGACATTATAAATTCTACTACACAGAATATTCACAGGTGCATCAGGGTGCTCTATAAATGGAATAGAGAAGTTCTTTTTGAGGTAAACCAGTGATCGAACATAAAATATACAAGCATCAAAACAGCATGTCGGATTGGATATTATTAATTTAACCGATTCTTCTTTGCATTGTGAATAATTACCAGAATAATAACTATCCAACATTCTTATAATGCTCTCATTAACATAATTATCTATTTTTCTATTTCCCAAAGCCATCACAGAGATCAAAGCTCTATCTTTAGTCTTTCCATACAAGTAACACCCCTTTGACCGTATAATTGTGTCATCTGGTATTTGAATTAAAGCACTTTTTATTATTGATACCACCATCAGATAGCGATCAACCAATGCCGATAGCGATTCAAACATTATAGGCAAAGATAAATCGGTATTCTGGTACTGGTTATAGTAGTTTAATCTATACAATACGTATTGGTAATAATCCTCATGAAGTTCTGTTCTATTTCGCTTGTATAATGCATTTAGGTCTTCATCATATTTGAAAGGAGATACTCTCTTGTGGCATCGTTCATATAAGTTATACAATAATGACAACAAATAATTATTGTTATTTGAACATTCATGCAGAATTTCTGAAATATAGGTAAGTCCATCCTTAGATTTTCCTTCATACTCAAATAACAAGCTCTTTGCTTCATAGTACCAAAGGGATACGCCTATTTTATCCTTTATCTCATTCAACAACGAATGGCATTGAGTATAATCTCCTAGCAAAAAATAATTTTCGAAGTCAATCTTTTTATTTGAAAACCATTCGAGTGTATCCCAATGTCCTCTCATATAGGCAAGCACCCAGTTTAATTCCTCTATAATAGAACTTGGACGAAAAAATTTCGAAGGTTTATTGCATATTTCATCAAGAGTCTTTGGATATAGTATTCCTTCAATATCTGTTGGTATAGTTGTATATATTCTCTTGATACAATCAACTACATCTCTTATCTCAACGACCCCTGGCAATGATTTTAAGGAATTTATTGCACTAGCCCTTGATCTATTTCTAAAAGAGTTAAGATACAATTGCTTTAAATGGTATGCTTTTTTCATTTGTTGAGTTTAATGATTGTATACATTTGACCTAAGGAAGCTGTAAGCATATCTAATACTTTTGTATAATGATCTAGTTACAGTTCTTATTTTGCAGGTCATTACTATTAAATCACTTCCAAATTGCAAAGATAACATTATTTTTTGAAAATACGCCATAAACAACAGATTCTCAAGCTTTGTGCTGAATTGATTAAAATAGCGGTGCAAGGCGTATCATGGATGCTTGCCAGGCGCAAGGAGTGGAAACTCCCACATGGTCTTCGGATGGAGGTTTCGTTACTATCACGTTCAAACGACCTGATTTCAAATCCGATATCATAGAGAATGATAAAGAGGACAAAAAGATAACAGAGGAGGGCAAGTACCCCCTAAGTACCCCTCAAGCACCCCCTAAGCATCCCCTAAGTACTCCTCAAGTGGAATTGCTCATTCAAAAAATGGGAGATTCTTACATGACAATGAGGAATATGGCGGATGTATGTGATATTAAAGACTTAAAGTATTTTCGTGAGAGCTATATTACTTCCGCATTACAAGAAGGATTGATTGAACGGCTTTATCCAAATCAGCCAAAGCATCCCAAACAACAATACCGACTAACAGAAGTGGCTAAGGGATGGCTGACGAATAATGTCAAATAGAATTATTACAGTCGTAACGTAATATAACCGCATCGGAATGGCAACCTCATTCCGATGCGAAATTTTATAGTCAGTATTTTGGGGGCCTATGTCTATCGGATTTTAAAGACATTTACTGAATGTCTCTCTTTTAAGCTAAAACTTCCAATATATGCTGTTGATCCTTTTCATCAATACCGAATAACTTGTAAAATTGAGCATTCATTTCATTATTAATAAATTACCAGCTATGGTTGCTGAAATTTATACTTCAATCCATATTCTTCCAGTTTGTTGTACAGCGTCGTACGTCCTATCCCGAGCAGTTCGGCGGCAACCTTGCGGTTCCCGTTCGCCTGCTTCAACGCACGTAAGATACGCTCCTTATCTTCCGCGTCGTTGCGCAGGGCGAAGCTGACGGGCGAGGTCTGTTTCGTCATGGCAAGTTCCAGATGCTCTTTTGTGACAAGCTCGGTCTGCGCCTGCAACACCGCGCCCATGATTTTCTGCCGAAGCTCACGGACATTGCCCGGCCATGCATGGGTCAGCAATGTCTTTTTGGCTTCCCCGTCAAATCCGATAACGCCGCATTCCAGTTCTTTGTTCGCAATCTCACGGAAAAACTCCGCCAACGGCATGATGTCCTCCTGACAGTCACGTAACGGCGGAACGGTTATTTCAAAGTCATGCAGACGATATAACAGGTCTTGCCGGAAACGCTTTTCGTTCACAGCCGCCTCCAGATCCTCGTTGGTGGCGGCGATGATGCGGACATTGAAACTTTTATCCGTCTTATCACCTATCGGGCGGTATCTCCGTTCCTGTATGGCTCGAAGTAACATCTGCTGGGTTTCCATTGCAAGATTGCCAACCTCATCCAAGAACAGCGTACCGCCTTCCGCCTCGTAAAAATAGCCTTTTTTGCGATTGTCCGCACCCGTGAAAGCTCCTTTTATGTGTCCGAAGAATGCCGAGGTAGCAAGCTCTTTAGTGAGTGAACCGCAGTCCACCGCCACGAAAGGTTTTCCTGCCCGTTTGCTCTTATCGTGAAGCTGTCGGGCTATATGTTCCTTGCCCGTGCCGTTCTCGCCGAATATCATCACGCTCATGTCGGTGGGGGCTACCAGTCTTATGCGTTTCCTGATTGTTTGAAACGCCGGACTGTTGCGGGGGAACACGGGAATACGGTTTCGCCCGGCATTCCGTTCTTTCAATATAGAGCGGAGCAGAGGGACGAGTTTGTCCTCCACAAGCCGCTTGGGTATGTAGTCCAGCGAGCCGAGTTTCATGCTTTCCACCGCCGTGTTCACTTCGGCGTAGTCGGTCATGATGATGAACGGTTGCATCATCCCTTCCTTGCGCATCCAGCGTAAAAGGTCGATGCCGTCGCCGTCGGGCAGACGCAGGTCGGAAACTATTATGTCTTCTTCTGTCGCTTGTTGCAACAGCTTCTTCGCAGTCGAGAGGTGGAAAGCCTGCACAGTACGGAATCCCTCCCGTACTAACAGGTTACAGACAAACTCGCAATACACGATGTTGTCCTCCACCACAATGATTTTTGTCTTATCCATTATCATATTTTCTCTTTTCTTCTTTTGCCAGTCGGATGATTTCCGAACCTTTATCCAGTACGGCAGTCACGGCATTGTGTAATGCTTTGCAATCAGGGACTGTACTTCCATGCAGCAGTTTATAAAGTTCTCTCAGCGGCTGGTCGGCACGGAGTATCTCCCATGAGCTGCGCAGATGGTGTGTCAGGGCATCCAGCTTTTGCAGGTCTTTATTTTGTTCCGCATCCCTAACCGCCTGCATTTCCTTTTCTGTTTCCGCTATCAGCTTCTCCAGCATGACGGATTCATTGCCGTAGGAAAGCAGGGTGGAAAAATCGAGCATTTCATCCTGCGTCATAATTATGGCGCATTTGTCTGAAATCTCCAACAGTTCCGATATGGAGAACGGTTTGAACAGGCATCCGGCGAATCCACGTTCCATAAGTTCCTCTTTGCTGCAACTGCCCGAAGCGGTTGTCACCACTACCGGGATAGTTTTTGAATTGCCCACATTAGAAGAACGTAGCAGTTCCAGCAACTCGATGCCGTTTATCTCCGGCATATTCAAATCCGTCAAAAGTAAGCTGTATTCCTTTTTCCGTATCAATTCCATTAGACTTGCTACATCTGTACAGGTATCACAGTGAATTTCCTCCTGACTGAACATTTCTTTCAGCATAAGGAGCAGCACCCCGTCATTGTCGATGGCAATCACATCATGGTATTTATCATTGTTGCGGGTATAATTCCGGACTGTCTGTTGTGGCTGTCGTTCTTCGGCGGGCTGTGCGGGTATTTCCACCGTGAAACGGCTGCCTTTGCCTTTATCACTTTCCAACCGGATAGTCCCGTCGAGCATCGCCACAATGCGCTGTACGATGGAAAGTCCCAAGCCGAAACCATCTTTTGTGACGGCGTTTGAAAGGCGTTCAAACGCGCCGAACACCCGTTGCTGTTCCTCTTCGGTCATACCCGTACCAGTATCTTCGACAACAAGTTTCAGCATACCATTATCATAATCCGTTGTCATGGATACGCTGCCGTTATCCGTGAACTTGATGGCATTAGACAACAGATTATTCCCGACTTGCAGGATGCGCTCCCTATCAGTCAGGACAACCGCATCCGTGTGGCTCTCCACAATCAAAGTCAGTCCTTTACTTATGGCGATTGGCATAAACTCCGATTCAAGGATGTGCGTGATTGCTGAAATCCTACAATGTGACAAATTTGGCTGTTCCTTGCCGTTGTCCAGCCGGAAGAAATCAAGCAATGTGTTGAGCATTTCACGCATCCGATTGGAGGATTGCTGGATGTTCCGGATATACATTCCGGTTTTATCCGTGTCACTTTCTTTTTCCATCAATCCGGCATATCCGGTTATCGCCGTCAGCGGGGTGCGCAGTTCATGCGTGATGGTATGCACCGCTTTCTTGCGGGAGGCTATCAGTGCCTCGTTTTGCTCTACCGACTGCTGCAACTGCCCGATTAAATCAGTCGTTTTCCTTTTGTACCGCTTGATGCTATTGGCATTACGGTGTATGATGATATATGAGATTACCAACAGCAGGAGGACGAATCCGGTCAAGCATCCGACCTGCATAAACGACTGTTCCCGCATGGCGGTTATCTCGTCTTCCCGTTTTTGCAAGTCTGCTTGTACCTTTTTATCCATCTGGTGGATAAACCCATGCAGTTGCCGGTTAAGTTCCGCATTCCGTGCCGCAAGACTGTCGGCGTGTTCCGACAGACGGCGGCTTTGTGCCTGTTGTTCGGCTATCATGTCCCGGTTGAGGGAACGAAGCATCGTGGTTGTCACGGTTGGCTTTGGCTTTTCCTTCTTGCCGAAGATGCCGAGAAATCCTTTACGTTTCGGTTTTTGTGGCTGTTCCTGCACACTTTTCTGCACGATTACAGGTACCTGACGGGCTATCTTCTCGTTGAGAACCTGCTGTTCGTCAAGCACCTGAACAATCCGGCGCATCTGCCGCTCTTTATCTTCCAAAAGCTGGCGCACGCTGTCGATACGCTCTGCCGGATAAATCGCTTTGAAGCGGCATAGCATACTGTCCATTGCCATACGTTGTGTATGGTAATGTTCCAAATCTTTATCATCCCACTCCAATACGCTTTCGCCCGATAAAGAAAGTTCAATAAGAAGAACAAATATTTCGTGCGATTCTTGGCGAAAAGTATCTATATGACGATTTTGAAC
>OBXD01001023.1_pt1 | contig 10919 bp, 8 predicted proteins | sample 1495381 | NCBI WGS metagenome assembly OBXD01 (sample SAMEA2580144, study PRJEB22360) | human gut metagenome | biome: human gut; feature: human-associated habitat; material: faeces | place: Denmark | collected 2008/2010 | reverse complement strand
GGCGTCCGCTTCGGGAGCCGTACTGTTTATCTCTGTCAGGCAAAGTTCGTCAGCGAAGGAAAGAGCCTGTTGATAAATACTTGCTCCTCCTATAATATAAATGTGTTCCTCCTCTTTACAACTTTCCAAAGCCGCTTCGAGTGAAGGGAAAACTTCCGCACCGGGACATTCTGTAGCCGGGTTGGAAGATAAAACGATGTTTCTGCGATTGGGTAATGCGCCTTTCGGTAGTGACTCGAAAGTTTTGCGTCCCATCAGTATGGTGTTTCCGGTAGTTAATGCTTTGAAACGTTTCAAATCATTGGGTAACCAGAAAAGAAGTTTGTTCTCGAAGCCGATAGCCATACGGCGGTCTACGGCAGCAATGATAGATATTTTACTCATAAAGTTACACGGCTACTATTCCTGCAATATGCGGATGCGGATCATAGTTCACTAATTCAAAGTCCTCAAATTTGAAGTCGAAGATACTTTTCACATCCGGATTGATCTTCATTTGTGGCAATGGACGAGGTTCCCGTGATAATTGGAGCTTCACTTGTTCCAAGTGGTTCAGGTAGATATGCGCATCACCAAAGGTATGGACGAAATCTCCGGCTTTCAATCCCGTCACTTGTGCCATCATTTGCAGCAATAATGCGTATGAAGCAATATTAAAAGGAACGCCAAGGAAAATATCAGCGCTGCGTTGATATAGTTGCAGGCTTAACCGTCCGTCTGCTACATAAAACTGAAAGAAAGCATGGCAGGGAGGTAAATTCATATGATTCAGGTCCGCTACGTTCCAAGCGCTTACAATGATACGGCGCGAATCCGGATTATGTTTGATTGTTTCCACCACTTCACTGATCTGGTCGATAAATCCACCGTTATAGTCAGGCCATGAACGCCATTGATAACCATAAATATGTCCTAAGTCGCCGTTTTCATCCGCCCATTCGTTCCAGATACGCACTCCATGTTCCTGAAGATATTTCACATTAGTATCACCTTGCAGAAACCAAAGCAATTCGTATATGATTGATTTCAGATGTAGTTTCTTGGTTGTCAGGCACGGGAAACCGTCATCAAGATTAAAACGCATTTGATGACCGAAAACGCTGATGGTTCCGGTTCCGGTACGGTCACTTTTTTCTGTACCTTCGGTTAGTACACGATTGAGTAAATCCAGATATTGTTTCATAATGAATAAGTTGTGGTGAAAATGATTCTCCGCACAAAATTACAAAAATGGAGTGAATAAATTAGCAAACCAGCCGACGAACTTCTTCCACGGGGAGCGCTTTTTCCAGAATTCAGGCGTCAATTGAGTGCAATGCTCAATATCATCCCGGAACATTGTATTTAATTCACCCGTTATTTGGGTATCAAAGATAAAGGCATTAGTTTCGTAATCATAGCGCAAGCTGCGGCTGTTCAGGTTGGCAGTGCCGACTGTACAGAACAAATCATCCACCATCATTATTTTAGAGTGATGAAATCCACCGTTGTACATATAGACAGTAGCTCCTCTTTTCATCAGTTTGTGTAACTTATAAAGTGCGGCATCCGGAGTAAACGGGATATCGGAGGCGGAAGAAACCATGATTGTAACATTTACGCCTCGGTCGATTGTCCGGTTCAACGCCTTTTTAATTGAAGAAGTCGGTACAAAATAAGGATTGACAATATGAACATTCTTTTGGGCCGAATAGATGCTCATAGCATAAGCGTGGCTCAACATACGGCTATTCTTTTTCGGGGTACGGTCTACGATTGCTACCACAATATCCGTACTGTCCGTTTGTTCCTCATGTTGGGGGAAATAAGCGGCTCCACCTACATTCTGTTTGGTTTCCTTATTCCAGATCGTTAGGAATATCTCCTGCAAATCATTGACGGCATCTCCCTCAATACGTGTGTGCATATCACGCCAGGTTCCGATTTTGGGTAGTCCGTTAATGTAGTAGTCAGCGATATTCATACCACCGGTATAAGCCACTTTTCCATCTATGACAGCTATTTTCCGGTGATCGCGATGGGCGGCGTGATTGATATAAGGGAAAGTGAACGGATCGAACTTGACAATCTCGATTCCTTGTTCACGTATTTTTTTGAGATGTTTCTTTTTGAGTGGTTTGTTGTTCGACCAGTTTCCGAATGCATCGAACATGGCTCGTACTTCGACCCCTTCCTTCACTTTTTCGGCCAGCAGAGCAAATAAAGCATTGGCGATGGAGTCATTTCGGAAGTTGAAATATTCCAGATGGACGTGGTGTTTGGCTTCCCGGATGGCTTCGAACAAATCGATAAATTTCTCCCGTCCGCTTTTTAGCAGTTTTACTTTATTATTATCAGATATGGGAATTCCCGATTCTTGTAAATAACGTAGCAAAAGGGAATCGCTGGTTAATCCGATTGAGTCCCTGGGATGTATCATCAGACTGTCGATGATACCTGCCTGAACACTCAATATAGGCAGGAACAGAAATAAAATAAATATACGTAATTTCAAAACTCTTCTCACTCTTTTAGTTTACAGAAGAACAAAGATACGATATCTAAGTTTGGGCTCCTTTGCTAGTTAGGGTAGATTTATCATTCTTTAACAAAATAAATCCTTTTTCAAGAGCTAATTATGCCATTGAAGCAACCTTTCGTGTAGCCATGAATAATAGTACAACAGCTGCGATAATAATTGATTTCGGATCAAGGCTGGCAGTGCCATGATTAATCATACCGATAAATACTTCTCTTATGGTTCCCCAAGCTGCTTCCAAACCGCCTAACCATACAAAAAGTGCGACCGCCACAGTCATCACGAAAGCGCTCCAGATACGAGCCAGGCGATTGCTACGACCGGGTAAGTGATGCATGACACGGCGACTGAATCCGTTATCTGCTATTTCCTGCTTGTTTTCTGCGAAGAAATCGCGCAAGAGCTTATCATTGTCTATTTCTGTCATAACCGTTTTGTTTTAAATACGTTGCTAACTTTTCTTTCCCGCGTGACAGATGGCTTTTCACTGTCCCTGACGGTACTCCTATAATCCCTGCAATTTTGTCGATACTAATGTCCTCCATATAGAACAACGTGATGCAGGTTCTTTCCACTTCTTTAAGCATTTTGAGTGACTGGTAGACATCCATTTTCTGCCCGATATTCTCCTGTTCGGTGCTGTTGATGGCGTCTATTTCTCTTGTATCCAAGTCAGCTGTCTCTTTCCGGCTGCGAATATAATCATAAAAAACATTATAAGCAATACGGTACAGCCACGTAGAGAAACTTGACAAGTTCCGGAAAGAGGCAATGTTCGTATATGCTTTGATAAATGTATCTTGCGCAAGGTCGTCACTCAATTCGCTGTCGCCGCAAGTCAGGTTCAGGAAGAATCGCCGGATGGGCGACTGGTACTCCTTCACCAACTGGTCGAAGGCCCTGGTGTTCTTGAACACCACGACCTGTGCGACTAACGATATATCATTGAGTTGGCTCATTTATTCTCGTCGTTCTTTTCTTCGTTTACTCCTTTGTCTTTCTCTTCGGATTCGGAAGGGATGATTTCGAAACTATCGGTTCTAACGTTATTCGGGTTCTTTTTTTCATCCTTATTACCCGTATACATCCGGGTAGCATTTGCGTCTTGAGTCTGTTGTTTACTACCGATAATCCATTGTCCGATACCCATGAATGTAACGAGTAAGCCGATAGCTCCCATTCCGAATTCACCGGTGATTGCCCAGAGGAAGATGAAAAGACCGATACCTGTAAAAGTGTTCTTGATGCCTTGTGAACGCGAATCTACAGTTTTGGTTTCGCGGATAAACTCTGCCGGAAGCGGTTGGCCGGCAGCAAGTGCCTGTTCGGCAAGGTGATAACGTGCTTTCCGGTTCTTATAACGGAAGAAGAAGATTACAAATAGAATGAATACCGGAAATCCGAATACAGCAACGATTGCTATGATTGTTACCAGAATACTACCAGCACCGACATTATTGAATGGGAAATCACTGTCATCCGATTCGAATGTGAAGCTGGCTTTACCATGAGTGCTGCTTACATTACTTGAGTTTGCATCAACGTCTGTAGAGTCGGCATCCGCTGTATCTACACCAATCACCGTGACAGCAGTATTATTCGTATTTGCTTTATTGTCTTTGGTCACAGTTACTTTTACTTTCCCGATGGAATCACGAACAACGGTAGTCTGGGCAACAGCCAGTGTGCAAGTGGTCAGTACAACCATCAATGCTAATAGAAAATTTTTCATATCTATAGTTTTTTAATTTATTTCTTTGTCTGTTAGACGTAGTTAATATCATAGAAAGTTGCAAAGAGACGAAATATTTTTGATATTTGCGGAAATTAATAAACGAAAGATGGAATTACCTGCTTCTTTTATAGACTACACCCGCGCTCTATTGGGCGATGAAGAATACGACAAACTGGCTGTTGCCCTCCAACAGGAACCACCGGTTAGCATCCGGTTGAATCAATTGAAAATCAATCATTCTTTATCGGATAAGGTACCTTGGTCTTCCGAAGGATTCTATTTGAATGAACGTCTTACTTTCACGTTCGATCCCTTATTTCATGCAGGCTGTTATTATGTTCAGGAAGCTTCTTCCATGTTTGTGGAGCAGGTACTCCGGCAATATATCACCGGACCGGTGAAGATGTTGGATCTTTGTGCGGCTCCCGGTGGAAAATCGACTCATGCCCGTAGTGCACTTCCCGAAGGGAGCCTGTTGGTAGCTAATGAGGTGATCCGGAATCGTTCGCAGATCCTTGCTGAAAACCTGACGAAGTGGGGACATCCGGATGTGGTAGTGACCAATAATGATCCGGCAGATTTTTCGGCTTTGCCCTCTTTTTTTGATGTGATTCTTACGGATGTTCCCTGTTCCGGTGAAGGTATGTTCCGTAAAGATCCGGTAGCTGTGGACGAGTGGAGTCCCGAGAATGTGGAAATCTGTTGGCAACGCCAGCGACGGATTATTGCGGATATTTGGGATACGTTGAAGCCCGGAGGTATTCTTATATATAGTACGTGTACATTTAATACGAAAGAGGATGAGGAGAATGCACGTTGGATTCAACAAGAGTATGGAGGCGAACCATTAACTGTTCAGGTGCAGGAGGATTGGAATATAACAGGAAATCTTTTGTCGGATAAAAGGGATCATTCCAAGTCTTCTATTCCCGTCTATCATTTTTTCCCTCATAAGACGAAAGGTGAAGGCTTTTTTCTGGTGGCTTTTCGTAAGCCGGAGACAGAAGAAGAGATTCCGGTATCTTCTTCTGCGAAAGAGAAAGCCTTCAAGAAGAAGGATAAGAAAGGGGCAGCAACATCTTCTCCTGTGTCGAAAGAGCATCTGAATATGGCCAGAAGCTGGTTGAATGATGAAAATTCGGACAAGTATATTTTATTGGCGGAAGGAACAAATATCCGGGCTTTTTCACATTACTATATTAATGAGTTGACGACGATGAAACAAAGCCTGAAAATCGTGTCGGCAGGGATTGAGATAGGCGAAGTGAAAGGAAAGGATTTAATCCCTGACCATGCGTTGGCGATGTGTACCTCGCTTTTGTGCCGGGAAGCATTTGCCACGGAAGAAATAAATTATGAACAGGCTATCACTTATTTACGAAAAGAGGCCATTGCCTTACCGGCAACAGCCCCTCGTGGGTATGTTTTGCTTACTTATCGGCATATCCCTCTCGGATTTGTGAAGAATATCGGCAATCGTGCCAATAATCTTTATCCGCAAGAATGGCGCATCCGTAGCGGATACTTGCCGGAAAATATACGCATCTTATCAGAAGACGTTACTGATTAAGGCAGTATTCCTGCAGGTATTTCCTGTTGGGAAAGGGTAAAAGCGAGTTGTTTGCCTGTGCCTGGTTCACCTCCAGCGATTTCTTCCAGCGTGTAGGAAGGAGGAGGTGCAGGTGATGTCCGCGTTTCTCCAATGGGCGGAGTGTTCCAGTTCAGATTTAGGCTTTTATCCAACCGGTGAAATGAGTACGAATTTCCCCATATAATGAATTTATGATCGGAAACAGGTGTTGCCATATCTTCCGAAAAAGTGAGGGTTAGTGTCACTTTCTCATCGTCTCCCTCTTCTTTTTCCAGTTTGTAACTTCCTTGGGTTATTAATTCAAGTCCGGATGAAAAGGCGGTCTGTTCTCCCTGTTTGAAAAAATAAGCATCCCGTGCGTGGTTGTTAATCAGAAAAATGTCGGAAATGCCAGGTAGAAGATTCGCGTCTCCGTTGGGTAAGTTAGACAAGTAGCTGCGGAGCAACTCTATATTTTCGTAATTATCGACCACCTTGATTGGTAAAGTGCAACTCTCTTGTGTGGCGTTGTCCGTTACTGTCAGATAAGTCGTTCCGGTGAGGATACCGGTTACGTAAATCATACGTCCGGCAGGTACTCCGCTCCAGCCAGTTTCAGTTCCGGCACTTGCGATGCGTGTGTCTTTCATTGCAAGTGAGTAGTCACCATTTCCGCTTTCTAGTCCGAGGTAACGTCTGCCACCCATAGGCACTTCGTATTCACTGTTGTAAAAACGTAGTGGATTGTCGTCATCATCTTTACAGCCACTTAGTAGCGTAAGGATGCAGCATAACATGAATAAATTGAAATGTTTAGGTCTCATAATTTAAATTTTATGTTCGTTGCAAATGTAATGTATTCTTTTGAAATATCCAGTCGGAAATTGAAGAAAGAGAGATGGAAAGAGAGGAGATCTATTTAGGCACGAATTACACGGATCAACACTGTTGCTTTATAGTAATGACAACACTAAAGACCGTGAAATCCGTGTAATCCGTGCCTAATTTATTATATAAACATACTTATATCACTTAAAAATAGAAATTAGTATGTTCAGCATAGCCCATGCTTAAAGGGTTTTATGTACTATTTATAGCTTGCTTTTGTAAATCCGTGCCATTGCCTTTTGGTACTGATTTTCCAATTGCAGATAATTTTGATGACTTTGATAGATCACCGACACTTCAACGAAGTACTCGATCATACTAATTTGTCCACCTGTCAAAGCTTGTTTCAGCAATGCCAAATCTTGTTGCGACTGGAAAGTCTTGCTATATTCTTCCATTGAAGCATGCAGCGTTTTCGCTTCCCGGTAAAGCTGTGCCAATTCAGATTCCACTTGCAGGGTAGCATTATCCTTTTGCAAGTCGATGTTGAGTGCCTGCGCTTTAGCGATTTTCACCTTATTCCGATTTTCGAAAAGAGGGAAAGAGAAGCCTACCACTACACCGTTGAAAGGCACACCTGTTTCCGTATTCCGACGGTAGCCGAGTTCTAGTTTCGGCAACCACTGGGATTTATTGACAGCGATTTGTTTACGGGCAACGAGACTCTCGTTGCCTAGTGCCATTAGAGTGCGGTCCGTTGCCATGACTTCCGATTTCAACATTTGGTAATCGCTTGGGAACGGTATAGCCGGATATTGGTTCTCTTCGAAAACCACCGGAATATTACCATTCAGTGTATTCAACTCCTGCTGCTTATTGCGGAGTGCTGTCTCGTTCAGAGACGCTTCCGTTTTGACATTCAGCAGCTCCAAGTTGATTTTATTGGTTTCGAGCGCATTTGCATCTCCCGTTTGGAGACGCTTGGCATACATTTTAGCCAGCTCTTCCGCATTGCGGAGACGTTCTTCCAAAATATGCTTTTGCTGACGGAGCATAATAATATCCAGGCAGAGTTCTTTTGCCTGTAACAGCTTCTCCTGACGAAAAACATCCGCCTGACTGTCAAAAGCTCCTGCCTTCAGTCGGTTCAACTTGTTACGTGTAGCATATAAACTGGGGAAATCGAAGCTTTGTGAAACAACCAGCTCACCGATTGTTTCGTTTTTATCTTTCGCTCCCCATAGATGCGCGTAAGAAAGAGTAGGATCAGGTAAGTTATTATCCGTTTTGGCTTCCAGCTTCTGCGAAGTAATCAGTTGCTCGTTTGCCTGCAGCTCTCTATTGTTCGTTTCGATATTTTTCAATACCTGGTCAATTCCGTTTTGAGCTTGCACTCCGCCTATGGCTAAGAATAGAAGTGCAGTGCTTATGATTATGATTTGTTTCATTCTTATTTTCTTTATTTGTTACAATCTATTGTTGATAGATACTTTATGATAAGGCATCTGTTTGTTCGGCACCGGGGAACACCCCTTTTCTCACCGAGGAACGATGCTTTCCTCACCGAGGAAAAAGACCACCCTCTACAGGCTTTCCTGAGCCTTTTTCCGATGCATCATCAGATAAACGATCGGGACTATGAAACCGTTCAAAAAAGTTGACGTTAATAATCCTCCTAAAATCACTTTAGCCATCGGACTCTGGATTTCGTTACCGGGCAAATCGCCGGCAAGTGCCAATGGAATCAGTGCCAGTGCAGAAGACAATGCTGTCATCAAAATCGGATTCAGACGGTCAAGAGAGCCCTGAATCACACTGTCGTACACATTCAAACCCTCTACCTGTTGCAAATGGTTGTAGTGACTGATTAACAGCATACCGTTACGGGTAGCAATACCGAATAAAGAGATGAAACCGATGATAGCCGGAATGCTGACTTCCCCTGTTGTAATCACCAAGGCAAAGACACCACCGATCAGTGCCAGCGGAAGATTCAGCAAGATAACCCCGGATTCTTTCACGCTGCGGAACTCATTGTACAGCAACAGGAAAATGACTACAATACTGATAAACGAAGTCAACGCCAACGTCCGGCTGGCAGCCTGCTCACTTTCAAACTGTCCGCCATACTCGATATGATAACCTTCGGGTAATTGTACCGATGTATCGATGCGTTTCTGAATATCATTCACGACACTGCGCAAATCACGGTCAGCCACATTCGCGGAAATGACAATTTTACGTTTCACATTCTCGCGGTTGATCGTATTCGGACCCATGGCCGATACCACTTCCGCTACATAGCTCAAAGGAACCTTGCGGCCGTCGTTCGTGTCTACCATCAGGTTACGGATTTTCTCCATCTCATCCCGGGCATCATCCTTCACTTTTACGATCAGGTCAAAACTCTTGCCCTGTTCATAAACTTGTGAGATCACTTTTCCGGCCAAAGCCACATTCACATATTCCGAAAATTCCGGCAGGGTAATACCGAACTTAGCCAGCATTTCCCGTTTAGGCTGTATTTTCAGCTGCGGACGTTCGATCTGTTGTTCCACGTTCAGGTCGGCAACACCGGGAATGTCACTGATCGCTCCTTTGATTTGATTACCGAGTGAAAACATCTTATTCAGGTCATCACCGAATAACTTGATAGCGATATTCGCTTTCGTACCCGACAGCATTGCGTCGATACGGTGGCTGATCGGTTGTCCGATTTCTATGTTTGCTCCGGTGATTGTACCTAGTTTTTCACGTACATCCGCTACCAGTTCACTGCGCGAGCGGTCTTTCAATTCGAACGGAGCCTCTATTTCAGAAACATTGACTCCTAACGCATGTTCATCCAATTCGGCACGTCCCGTTTTCCGGGCTACCGTTTGTATTTCGGGAATCGTCATCAATAACTCTTCGGCGCGATGTCCCATTTTGTTGCTTTCTTCCAGCGAAATACCCGGCAGAGAACTGATATTGATGGTGAACGATCCTTCATTGAACGAAGGTAGGAAACTGCGTCCGAGTGTGAAAAACACTCCGAGCGCAACTACAAAAAGTCCGATTGTACTTCCGAGAGTCACACGCTTATGTGCCAGTACCCAAGTCAATGCTTTTTCATAAATCCCTTTCATCCAGCGGGCAACGGGAGCTTCTTTCAGTTCCTTGTTCGTCTTGTTGCTTCCTAATAGATAAGAGCAGAGCACCGGAGTCAGTGTCAGGGCGACTATGGTAGATGCAAACAATGCCACGATAAAAGCAACACCTAGTGGAACCAACATTCTGCCTTCCATGCCGCTCAAGAAAAATAACGGAACAAAGCTGACCACGATAATCAACGTTGAATTAAGGATAGGCATGCGCACCTCTTTCGACGCATTGAATACCACTTCGAGTGTATTTAGTCTTTCTGCTTCCGCTTTCAGGCGGTTCTCCCGCAGTCGTTTATATACGTTTTCCACATCGACAATGGCGTCGTCTACTAATGAGCCGATAGCTATCGCCATACCTCCAAGACTCATGGTGTTGATTGTCAGCCCCATGTAGTGTAAAGTCAGGATCGAAACGAGCAGGGAAAGAGGCAGTGTCACCAATGAGATCAGCGTAGTACGTACATTTGCCAGGAACAGGAAAAGCACGATGACAACGAAAATACCTCCTTCAAAGAGTGATTTCTTCACATTGCCGATGGAGCTTTCAATGAAGCGGCTTTGACGGAAAATGTCCGTTGAAACTTTTACGTCCGGCGGCAGATTTTTCTGGAGATCTTTCAGAGATGCTTCCAGTTTGTCTGTCAGTTCCAGTGTACTGGTAGCCGGTTGCTTGGTAACAGTCATCAGGACGGCAGATTTGCCACGTTCTGAAGCAGTACCCAGTTTTGGAGCTTTCGGTCCGATGGTAACGTCTGCAATATCTTCCAGCGTGACAGGGAAGTTGTTCACCGTTTTTACTACCGCTTTGCCAAGTTGCTCTGTTTTAGAAGTGGAGAGTACACCACGTACAATATATTCATTTCCAAATTCATAGAGCACGCCTCCGTTTGCGTTCAGGTTCATATCCTGTGTCACCGCCATCACTTCTCCCATCGAGATGCCGTAATGACGCATCCGTTCGGGATCTAGCTGAATCTGATATTCTTTGATATCTCCTCCGAGCACAGCCACTTGTGCCACTCCTCCGGTAGACAGCAGGCGTGGACGGATAGTCCAGTCCGCAATCGTGCGAAGATCGAGCATGGAAGTGGAGTCGGCAGTCAGACCGATGATGAGCATTTC
>OBXD01001009.1_pt1 | contig 11198 bp, 8 predicted proteins | sample 1495381 | NCBI WGS metagenome assembly OBXD01 (sample SAMEA2580144, study PRJEB22360) | human gut metagenome | biome: human gut; feature: human-associated habitat; material: faeces | place: Denmark | collected 2008/2010 | reverse complement strand
CCGTCGCATTGTTGAAGTCGTCGATCTGCCCTTTCACGGCGCTCATTTCCTGACGCAGGGACTGAACCTGCGCCCATGTGTCGGCCTGTGCGGGCTGCACGCCGGAAAGCTGGCTATTCAGAAGGCGGATCTGCTGCTCCTGCTGGTTCAGACGCATCTGCATGGCGTCTATCTGGCCATTGACACAGCCGGTCAGAACGAGCGAACCCAAAAGCAGGGGGAAGATATACGGCTTTTTCATTGTATTACCCTGAAATGAAGGATTTGGATAATAAAGATACGCCCTTTGCGGGGAGAACTCAAGTCAGTGAGCACGCCGCCAGCCAAACAGCACATAGGCCACGCCGCCGAGGACGGGAACAAACACGCACGCGACCATCCACAGCACCCGCTCGAGCGGCGTTTCAAAGGTATGGTTGAAGGCGTGCCAGATGCCCCACAAATTCAGCAACGCGGGCAGAAACAGCAGCGCGATCTGCCACCATTCAAGCGAAAACAGACTCACGAAGCCCTCCCGGACGGACCTTTCAGCCACATGCTGAGGCAAACGAGCAACGCGCCGCAACAGATGGCGATGTCCGCCACGTTGAACGCGGGCCAATGCCACTGGCCGACATAGAAATCCAGAAAATCCACAACGGCACGGAACCGGATGCGGTCCACAAGGTTGCCCACGGCTCCGCCGAGCACCATGCCAAGCCCCCAGAACAGCAGCTTTTCGCCGCGCTGCGCCGAGCGCGCGAGCATGAAAATCACGCCCGCCGAAACCAGCGTAGCCGCGAAGAACAGCCAAAACTGCCATTCGATGTCCGACCGGTTGAGGAACCCGAACGCGGCCCCGCGATTGCGGATATTCACCAAATCAAAGAAGCCGGGGATGACCGTCACCGCCCCATAATAGGGCAGTGACGCCATCACCCACAACTTGGTCAGCTGGTCGAGCACAAGCGCGCCGACGCCGACGCCCAAAACAACTCTATAACGAGTATCCTTACCCGGCTCTGCCACTATGCAAGTTCCTTCATAACGGCGGCGCAGCGGGGGCATAGCGTCGGGTGTTCGGGATCGGAGCCGAGTTCGTCACTGTAGATCCAGCAGCGCTCGCATTTCTCGCCAACGGCCTTGGCCACGCTCACGGCCAGCTTGCCGCATTCGGCAATGTCGGCCTGAGCGAGATCGGCGGGCGCGTCGGCCAGCGGAGCCAGATGGAGCTGGGACACGATGCACACGGCGCGCAGGTCCGTGCCGATGCCGCCGAGCACTTCCAGCAGTTCCGGCGAGGCGTACAGGGTCACGGCGGTGTCCAGCGCGTGGCCCACGGTTCCGGCCTTGCGGAGCGGCTCGATGGCGCGGGTCACTTCGGTACGCGCGGCGAGCACGGCTTCCCAACGCTTGCGGTCAGCATCGTCCAGCAGGAAGGCATCCGCGTCCATGAGCTGGAAGGCGAACACGCTCTTCGCGCCGGGATGCAGCGCTTCGGGGATGTGGCGGAACACTTCCTCAGCCGTGAAGCTCAGGACCGGGGCCATGTCCTGCACGAGCATCAGCAGGATGTGGTACAGCGCGGTCTGGGCGGAACGACGAGCGCGGCTCGCGGGCGCGGAGGAATACAGGCGATCCTTAAGGATGTCCAGATAGAACGCGGACAAGTCCGTGGAGCACAGGTTGTGCAGCGAATGGAAGACCTTATGGAATTCATAGTCCCGATAGGCGTCCTGCACGCGCTGGTGCGTGCGCGCGGCGACGTCGAGGGCATAGCGATCCAGCGGGTCCATATCCTTCACGTCCACGAGGTCGGCCTTCGCGACGTCCTTCAGGTTGCCGAGCAGGTAGCGGCAGGTGTTGCGGATACGGCGGTAGGCGTCCACAAGGCGGTTCACGATTTCCGCCGAAATGCGCACATCCTCGCGGTAATCCACGGAAGACACCCACATGCGGATGATTTCCGCGCCGTGCTTGCTGATGATCTCGTCAAGCTCGATGCCGTTGCCGATGGACTTGGACATCTTGCGGCCTTCGCCGTCGACCACGTAGCCGTGCGTGAGCACCGCCTTGTAGGGCGGGACGCCGCGCGTGCCGATGGAAGCGAGCAGCGAGGAATGGAACCAGCCGCGGTGCTGGTCCGAGCCTTCAAGGTAGAGGTCGGCGGGGAAGCCCAGTTCGGGGCGCTTTTCGAGCACCGCCGCGAAGCTGGTCCCGGAGTCGAACCATACGTCGAGGATGTCGGATTCGCGCTTCCAGTGCTGGCCGCCGCACTTGGGGCACTTCAACCCTTCGGGCACGATGTCCTTCATATCGGCTTCATACCAGTAGTCGCAGCCGGTGGGATGCTTGGCGAACCGGGCGGCAATGTCGCGCATCCATTCGGGATCGTTCCAAGCCTCTCCGCAGTCTTCGCACAACAGGGCCAGAATCGGCACGCCCCACAGACGCTGGCGGGAAATGCACCAGTCGGGGCGCTGCTCGATCATGTTGTAGATGCGTTCCTCGCCCCAGCTCGGAATCCATTCCACGTCGTTGCGGATGGCCTTCAACGCCTTCTGGCGCAGTTCGTTGGCCTCCATGCTCACGAACCACTGGGTCGTGGCGCGGAAGATAACGGGCTTTTTGCAGCGCCAGCAATGCGGATAGGAGTGCGTAATGTCGGCCTGCCCCATCAGGTTGCCGACTTTCTTGACCTTCTCAATGACATTGGGGTTGGCCTTCTGCACCTGCAATCCGGCGAAAAACTCCACGCTGTCGAGGTATTCGCCGCGATCATTGAGCGGGGAATAGATGTCGATGCCGTACTGGAGGCAGACTTCGTAGTCCTCGCGGCCGTGTCCGGGAGCGGTATGGACACAGCCGGTACCAGCATCGAGCGTCACATGGCCGCCGAGGATCAACGGAGACTCGCGGTCGTAGAACGGATGGCGGGCCTTGACGAGTTCAAGCTGCTGCCCGGTAGCGGTCCCCACGGCCTTCACGCCGCCCATGTCCCAGCCGCACGCCTTGGCGACGCTTTCGACGAGTTCCGTGGCGAGCACGTACTGGCTGCCCTCATATTCGACCAGCGAATATTCGAATTCGGGATGCAGCGCCACGGCCATGTTGCTCGGCAGGGTCCACGGGGTCGTGGTCCAGATGATCACATAGGCGCGGGACGGATCGGCGTTCTCGAAGACCGTCTTGAGCCTGTCGTCGGTCAGCGGGAAACGGACGTAAATGGACGGCGACTTGTGGTCGGCATACTCCACTTCGGCCTCGGCAAGGGCCGTCTGGCAGGAGCAACACCAGTAGATGGGCTTCTTGCTGCGGACCACATTGCCCTTTTCCACGAAATTCGCCAACTCGGTAGCCGTGGCGGACTCGTATTCGGGGAGCATCGTCTTGTAGGGATGATCCCAGTCGCCGAGCACGCCAAGGCGCTTGAATTCCTTGCGCTGGATATCGATGAACTTGTCCGCGTACTGGCGGCAGCGGCGGCGTACCGCATACGACGGCATTTCCTTTTTCTTTTCGCCAAGCTCGTGCTCAACCTTCAATTCGATGGGCAGGCCGTGGCAGTCCCAGCCGGGCACATACACGGACTGCTGCCCCTGAATGTTGCGGGACTTGATGGTGATGTCCTTGAGGATCTTGTTCAGGGCATGGCCGAGATGCAGATGGCCGTTGGCGTAGGGCGGGCCATCGTGCAGACGAAAAGAGCCCCGGCTGCCCGAAGCTTCCAGCATGGTTCCGTAAATATTGTTCTCTTCCCACCAGCGCAGCATTTCGGGTTCACGCTGGGTGAGATTGGCTTTCATGGGAAAGGATGTATCGGGAAGATTCAGGCTCTTTTTGTAATCGCTCATGGACAGGCTCCTTATATATCCACACCAAAGTGTAATCGAAAAATTGTGCTTCAAGGTTGCGCGGTTGTCAAGAAAGAACGCGGATGAAACGCCGCCCTCCCCGCCTGATTGTCACAGGCATGAGAGGATGATAGAGGGGGCCGAGCGTAAGGAGCGAAAGCCTTTCGCAAAGGCGGAGCCCTGTGCGCCCCGCCCAGCCGCAGGTGACGCCAAGGCATCCCCGCAGCGTACCCCCATCCCTCCCGGAACAAAACCCCGCCCAAGGCGGAATTCCGGAGGCTGCCAAGGCTCGACAACGCGGCAACGCCGCATTCCCCCGGAGGCCATATCCATGACGTTTCCACGGCCCTGCCTGTACGCCCTGCTTGCGGCGTGCCTTTTGCTCCCCGGCTGCGTCGCCAACCAGTACGCCATAAAAATCAACGCCATCACCAACGGCGACATCCAAGCCGGCATCGGGGACGTCTACTATATCATGGCGGTCAAGGGCCAAGAGGACGATCTCGTCTTTCTGGAACTCAAGCGGAACCTCGAAAGCGCCCTGCCCCAAGCGGGCCTGAAAGTGACCAAAAGCCTCCCCCATGCCACGGCGGTGCTTTTCGCGGGGTACAAGAGCCAAACGGTCGCCCGGCAGACTACTGTTCCCGAACCCGTCTACGGCGTGACGCGGGTCGAAACCAGAACAACCGGGACGGGGCGAGGCAGCAAGACCTCCGTCTCGACGCCTTCCTACGGCGTTACGGGCTACAAGAACACCCAAAAGGAAGTGGCCCAAAACAAGATCGTTCTGCTGCTTGCCGCCGATTCGCTCAAAACGAAGAAAAAAATGTGGGAAACGATCGTCACCTACACCGGGAACTCGTTTGACAACCGCAAGATGCTGGACATGATGGTTATGGGCGCCAAGGATTACCTCGCCCAAACCACCCCCGGCGACACATGGCTTGACGTCAGCGAATCCGACGATGGCGCACTCAGCCTCAAAGAAAGGAAGTAAGCCCATGTGCACAGCCAAGATCCCCCCGCGCCCCCGCCTCTTCCTGCTGGCCGCCCTTTTCCTGCTGGCGGGCTGCTCTCCCCAGTACTCCATGCGGGTCATTTCCGAAACCGACGGGCACGCCTACCCCAATGACCAGTATACCTATTATATCGCCTCATCGAAAAAACAAAACAGCGACCCGACCTATCAGCTTCTCAAGCAGGACGTAAAAAGCACCCTGTCTGAAGCGGGCTTCACGCTCACGCAAGACCGCAACCGGGGCACGGCACTCCTTTCCATCAATTACACCGCCAAAACATCCACAAAGCACATCACCGTCAAAAAGCCGATTTACGGACAAACCGGGACCGTCGAAAAGACGCACGGCACGTATGACAAGGCCACGGGCCGCTATACCAAAACCACCACGACGACCCCAACCTACGGGACGGTCGGGTATGAGGATGAAACCAAGGAAGTCACGGAGTGCGACATCTTCCTTCATCTGAGCGCCGCCAGCAGCAAAACGAACAAAGAGCTCTGGAGCACCAGCATCTACCATACGCACGACTCCGAGGATATTTCCGGCGTGTTGAGCGTGATGGTCAGGGGCTGCAAGGATTACATCGCCCGCAACACAAGCGGCATCATTTCACTGCAGGTCACGGCAAACGACGACGGCACGTTCGGGATTGTGGAAAAGCAATAGGCGCAGTACCGCCGTCAAGAAAAGGGCCATCAGCATGACAAACGCCGCTGATGGCCCTTTCAGGTTCATAAAGGAAAGGGGCGGAAACGCCTCCGCTTCCGCCCTCTTCCGATCTTGTTACAATGGCTGCACGGTGTCGCCCGACTTCACGCCGAAGGTCAATCCCTCTTCGGTGGCGTCGATGACCACCCGCTGATCGTCGCGCACCTGCCCGCCGATGATGAACTTGGCAAGCGGCGTTTCGACGTGGGACTGCAGGTACCGCTTGAGCGGACGGGCCCCGTAGTGCGGATCGTAGGCGGCATCCCCAATGAACTCGTGGGCGGCCTCGGTCAGTTCCAGCGCGATCTTGCGCTCCTCAAGCCGCTTCTGGAGCCGACGCAGCTGGAGGTCGATGATCTGGCCGATCTGCTCGGGGAGCAGCGGCTTGAACAGCACCGTCTCGTCCACGCGGTTCAGGAACTCGGGCTTAAAATGCTGGCGCAGTTCGCCCATGACTTCCGTGTACACGTCCGAGGCGAACGAGCCGTCCGGATTGATGCCGTCGAGCATCCTGTACGAGCCGATGTTCGAGGTCATGATCACGATGGTGTTGCGGAAGTCCACCGTGCGGCCCTGGCTGTCGGTCAGCCTTCCGTCGTCGAGGAGCTGCAACAGGGTGTTGAACACGTCCGGATGCGCCTTTTCGATTTCGTCGAACAGGATGACGCTGTAGGGCTTGCGGCGCACGGCTTCGGTCAGCTGGCCGCCTTCGTCGTAGCCCACATAGCCGGGAGGCGCACCGATGAGCCGCGCCACGGAATGCTTTTCCATGTACTCGCTCATGTCGAGGCGCACGATGTTCTCTTCGCTGTCAAAGAGCGCTTCGGCCAGCGCCTTGCACAGCTCCGTCTTGCCCACACCCGTGGGGCCGAGGAAAATGAACGACCCCTGCGGACGCGAGGGGTCGGACAGCCCGGCCCGGGTACGCAGCACGGCGTCGGACACGGCCTGCACGGCCTCATCCTGCCCGATCACGCGCTCATGGAGCTTGTCAGGCAGATGGATGAGCTTGTCGCGTTCGGACTGGAGCAGCCGCGTGACCGGAATACCGGTCCAGCGGGCCACGATATCCGCCACATCGTCGGGGCGCACTTCCTGCTTGAGCAGGCGCGGCGCTTCCTGACCGTTTTCGGCTTCGTGGAGACGCTTTTCCAGCTCAGGCAGCTTCGCATACTTGAGTTCGGACGCCGCCTGCAAATCGCCGCGGCGGGTCGCATCATCAATGGCAAGGCGCGTCTGCTCGATCTCGCCCTTGAGATCGCGCACAACGTTGATGACGCCCTTCTCGTTTTCCCACTGGCCCTTGAGCTCGGCCTGCGTCATCTGAAGGTTGCGGAGTTCGTTCTCCAGCTTCTCCAGACGCTCGCGGGACGCGTCGTCGGTTTCCTTGCGCAGGGCCTCGCGCTCGATTTCGAGCTGCATGACCTTACGGTTGGCTTCGTCCAGTTCCGTGGGCAGCGAGTCGATTTCGGTGCGGATCATGGCTGCCGCTTCGTCGATCAGGTCGATGGCCTTGTCGGGAAGCTGGCGGTCGGTGATGTACCGGTTGGACAGCACCACCGCCTCCACAATGGAGGAGTCGCTGATGCGCACGCCGTGGTGCACCTCAAACCGCTCCTTCAAGCCGCGCAGGATGGAAATGGTGTCCTCCACAGAGGGCTCCTCCACCAGCACGGTCTGGAAACGCCGTTCCAGCGCCGGGTCCTTTTCGATGTACTTGCGGTACTCGTCAAGGGTCGTCGCGCCGATGCAGTGCAACTCGCCGCGAGCCAGAAGAGGCTTCAACAGGTTGCCCGCGTCCATCGCGCCGTCGGTCTTGCCCGCGCCCACGATGGTGTGCAGCTCGTCGATGAACAGGATAATCTGCCCTTCGGATTTCTGCACTTCGGACAGCACGGCCTTGAGCCGTTCCTCAAATTCGCCGCGGTACTTGGCGCCCGCGATGAGCGCGCCCATGTCCAGCGCAAAAATGGTCTTGTTTTTGAGCCCTTCCGGGACGTCACCCTTGACGATACGGTAGGCGAGGCCCTCCGCGATGGCGGTCTTGCCCACGCCCGCCTCACCGATGAGCACGGGATTGTTCTTCGTGCGGCGCGACAGGATGCGGATGACGCGGCGGATTTCCGCGTCACGACCGATCACCGGGTCGAGCTTGCCCTTGCTGGCGGCTTCGACGAGGTTGCGCCCGTACTTGCTGAGCGCCTCATAGCTCTCTTCAGGGTTGGCGGAGGTCACGCGGTGCGGGCCGCGGACAGCCATCATCGTCTCGGTGAACTTATCGGCGGACAAGCCGCATCCGCCGCGACCTGGCCAAGCCCTGTGGAGGCGGGTTCGCGCAGCAGTTCGGCAAAAATATGCTCCACGCTGACGTACTCGTCACGCAGACGCTTGGCGAGGGCCTCGGCGTTGGCGATAGCCTTGGCGACCCGCTGCGAAATCGTGATCGTGCCCATTTCCGCGCCCGGCCCGCGCACGGAAGGACGCTTCTTCAGAACCGCCTCCAGCGCCGTGACCAGCGCCTTGGGGGCGACGCCGACGCGCTCCAGAACGCGGGGGACAAAGCCGTCTTCCTGATTCACCAGAGCGAGCGCCAAATGCTCGGCGTCCACTTCCTGATGACCGTACTGGGCGGCAAGCCCCTGCGCCGTGGTCAGCGCTTCACGGGATTTTTCGGTAAATCTGTTGATATCCATAATGGTTCACCTCTATTGCGTTGTAGCGCAGCAGCGGCGTCCGAGACAAAATGACCGAACGCAACACAACTGCAAAAGTGATATCACTATCGCTTTCTCTCTAACAATAAGGCGTACTAACGATCTGTCAACTCACGAATACGCAACTCTAACGTTGCGATACGGTCCAGCAGGTCCATTACTATGGAGCCTCCGAGCGTGTGCAGTTCGAAATCGCTGCACAGCCGCTCAAGCTTGCGGATACGGTATACGTCATCCTGCCGGAACAACAATGCGGCTTCCGCCGTGCGCGTGGGTTTGAGCCACCCGATGTCCATCAGTTCGGAAAGGCGATCCGGGGTCGTCCCGGTCAGTTCCAGGAATTCGCCCCAGACGATAAGGGTCGAGCGGCTCGGCACATCCTTTGTATTCTGCAAAAGTTCCATACAATCATCTCCCCTGACGTTGTCCTTCAAAAACGGAACGCGGCGCTATTTTTCCGCCGCAAGGGCTTCCCACAGTTCACGCTGCTTCGGCGTGAGATCCTTCGGCGCGTCGATGCCGACCCGCACATACAGATCGCCGCGCGACTTCGCCGGACCAAGGCCCTTGCCGCGCAGACGCATCTTCTTCCCGCTTCCGGTCCCGGCGGGAATGGAAAGCTCGACGTTCCCGTCAAGGGTGGGGACTTTGACCTTCGCCCCAAGCACGGCTTCCCACGGCGCGATCCGCACCTCGTAGGTGAGGTCCGTGCCGTCAACATGGAACAACGAATGCGGCGCGAAACGTATCCGCAAATACAGATCGCCCTTCGGCCCGCCGTTGGGCGAATCGTAGCCCTGCCCGGCAAGGCGGAGCTTGGCGCCGTCCTTCACCCCGGCGGGGATATTCACTTTCAGGGTCTTGGTGCCGTCCCCGCCCTCAAGCGTAAGACTGCGCTCGCCGCCCTGCACGGCATCCTCAAGCGTGATGGAAATATCAGCCTCGATGTCGCGGCCCCGCTGCGGACGGGACGTATAGCCGCTGAACGGGCCGCCGGCGCTCCCGCCCTGACGGCTGCCGAACAGGGTTTCGAAAAAGTCGCTGAACCCGGAGCCGTCAAACCCCTGACCGCCGAATTCCTGCCCGTTGAACGTGAAGCGCGTACCGCCGCCGTAGGGGTTGCCCCCACCGAACGGATTGCCGCCGAACTGCTGGCCCTGCTGCCAGTTGGGCCCGAGCTGGTCATACATCTTCCGCTTCTGCTCGTCTTTGAGAACTTCGTACGCCTCGTTTATTTCCTTGAACTTTTCCTCGGATTCCTTGTTTCCGGGGTTGAGATCCGGGTGGTACTTGCGGGCGAGCTTCTTGAAGGCTTTTGCGATTTCATCCTTGGAAGCTTCGCGCCCCACACCCAATATTTTGTAATAATCCTTATATTCGACACTCATACTTTAGCCTCCTCATAGACACGCCTGTCTGTGCGCGCAAGGCCGCCCTCACTCTTCACGCGGCCTTAACTGATCATATGTAAAGCGGATCCCATTTCAGTCAAGACGATGAGAGCCCGGCAGGGCCGCCCTCCCGGCCATTGAAAAAAAAAGGCGTTGCGGCTAGGTACAAAAGGTACGGGCCGTTTACCGACCAGCAAAGGAGCCTCCCCATGTCCTCCCGTCCCACCTCAGCCTCCATGCTGTCCATGCTCCCCCAACCCATCCAGCCGATCCCCGGCGACTCCTTCAACGACCGCATCCTGCTGTTGCTTGCGGCGGTCGCCACGACGGACGACATGCTCACCTATCGGGAGTACCAGCTCGTACAGGAGGCGGCGCAGGCCATTTTCGGGGAACGCGCCCTCCATGCCGAACTGCAAGCCAAGCTCCACTACGCGCTCCTGAACCCGCCGTCCGATCCCGCCGACATCGCCCGCGACATGGCGAACCAGGCCGCCGCCCAAAAGGTTTCCTCCACATTCGTGGACACCATGCTGAAGGCGCTCTCCCGCATCGGGGGGCAGGAGGAACGGATCGACGAAAAGGCGCGGTCGCTCGTCAACGACATCGAATGGGCCTTCCGCAAGTCCCGCCTCGAACGCAGCGCGGGCCGGGGCATCGGCCTCGGGCTCAACGTCGGGGAAAGCCTCGGCGAACTCTACCGCAAGGCAACCAACGTCCTGCCTTCCCGGAAGGAAATCGCGGGCTGGTTCGCGCCCGAAACAAGCCAGTTCAACGCCGATATGGAGCGTTTCGCCAATTCGCTCGACCGCATCGCGTGGACGCTCGACGACATGGACCTGCGCGAAGAGCTGTATATTTTCCGCAAGATGCTGCGCCGCCAGCCGTTCAAAATCGTCATCGTGGGCGAACGCAAACGCGGCAAAAGCTCGCTCATCAACGCGATCATCGGACAGGAGCTGTCCCCGGTGCGCGAGTCCACGCCGGAAACCGCCACCGTGGTGGAATTCAAATACGCCCACGCCCCGGACTACAGCGTGCGGTTCCTCGACTCCAGCCAGTTCGCCCGGCTTGAGGACTATCTCGAAAACGAGCAGGACAACCTGCTGCTCACCCGCAAAATCGAACACATCCGCAAAGGTGTGTCCGACGGCACGTTCATCCCCGGCAAGCTGCTTTCGGGCATCACCTGCTGGGACGACCTGTCCGACTACATCAGCCTTGAGGGGCGTTTCTCAGGATTCGTGGCCCGCGTCAGCGTGGGGCTGCCGCTGGACACGCTCCGGGCGGGCGTCGTGCTCGTGGACACGCCCGGCCTCAATGATACCGATCAGTTTCATGATTATCTTTCCTATGAGGAAAGCCTTGAGGCGGACTGCGTCATCTTCGTCATGGACGCCCGCGATCCGGGCTCCAATTCAGAACTGTCCCTGCTCCGCAAGCTGGCCCGCAGCGGACGCACGGTCAGCATCATCGGCGTGCTGACCAACATCGACCGCCTGAACAGCGCCGCCAGCCTCGAAGTGGCCC
>OBXD01001002.1_pt1 | contig 11301 bp, 7 predicted proteins | sample 1495381 | NCBI WGS metagenome assembly OBXD01 (sample SAMEA2580144, study PRJEB22360) | human gut metagenome | biome: human gut; feature: human-associated habitat; material: faeces | place: Denmark | collected 2008/2010 | reverse complement strand
AATCATAGTATATAGATGAAAAAAAACATTTTTCTGACCCATCTATATATAATACAACTAAAAGGGGGAAACTACTAACGTCTCCCCCCTACTTTTTTTATTTTATTATCACTTCGTCTATAAAGAACCACGAAGGATGTCCTACACCGTAATGCCAAGTCGGGCATTCTTTCGTCCCGGTAACTTCTACTTTTACATAACGAGCTTTTACCGGTTCAACTGACTCTGCCTTGACTCCACGGAATTTCACCTCCCCCGTACGCTCTTCCGGCAAATCAATCGTTTTCCAATGTGTATAATGCTCACCGTCATCAGTATACGAATAAACCACCTTTAAAGGGAAAAGAATCCATGCCCCTATTTGATGAAGAAAATCCGTTTCCACACTATGTATTTCTTTCGTTTCACCTAAATCTATAACAAATGCACCATCCGTTCCTTCCCAACCAATCCAACTATCAACAAAGGTTGCTCCACCAAACAAACCGTCAACCAATGCAGTCTTTCCTAACGCTGCATATTTTCCGGTAGGGGGAGTTATATAAGTAACCTTTGCTCCCAAAGCCAAACTATTCTCCTTTTGTGGCATGTAACGTTCCCGATACAATTTACAGTAGTCTATCGGTGAATTGGAACGCTCATTCAAGGTCGGGACTTGAAACTCTTTCACACGTTCCTCAAAAAGATCCAACTTCTTATTTATATCTGCCAAGTCTTTTTCAGTCTCTGTCCGTGCGATCTCCAGTTCTGAATACTGAATTGGCAAACGTGCCCGTTGAACTCGCTTCAAGAAATCCGGATCTGTTGCGACAGCCTTTTCGGCCAAATCAAATAAATGATTATAACGACGCATCAAAGCAGGCTTCAACATGCCATATTTATGTGATACAGGAGAATCATAAATCCATAATCTCTGTCCGCTACCTATTAATGCACCTTCCATAACCTTTATGTATTGATAAAGATGTGGCGCAGCTTCACCATAATATCCATGTAGGAAATGTTGCATCAAAGAATCTACATTAGCTTCGGGATTCCACATTAACTTTGAAACTAAATAGGCACGAAGTTCGGCAAAATCTCCTCCCCTGCTCCCTGCTATTTGAGAGAAATGCATAGTGGCATGATTCTTCTTGAAAAGACGGATATTATCCTGTAAAATATGGAAGTTAGGAAAAGGGGCCAGATAATTATCAAAATTAATACCATAATCCCACACGAAAATATTATTGGTTATTTTAGACCATCCCTCCATGGCTTTCACAAATTCCTTTCCCGAAGCATTCTCTGTCAAGGTTACCTCACGATCGCAGTCAATATCACACAACATAATATTCACATTCGGCAAAGGCTTCACATGCTTCGGTGGATTCATCGTATACAGATAAGCCAATGTAGAAAACTCCTTATCCGGAAAACGAGCTGCCAACTTATTCAGAAAAGTAATCACACTTCCCGATAGTGCCCCTTCATAATCATCAATTGCCTTACAATCATCACAGGTGCAATTCGTATAATTACCATCATTCTGACTAACGGACATGATATGTTTATCGGGATTAGCTTTGAAAATAGAGTCAACACGTTGAGCTACAATCTCAAAAACTTCCGGATTACTCAAACACCACTGACTGGCTTTTCCCGGATGACGTTTTCCTTTAAAATAAGAATAATACTCCGGATGTTCTTTCCCATAAACAGATGAAGGCAGAAGCTTGTCAAATGTATGTACCCAATAACCGGCAGCAAATACTTCATTTGGTTCCTCTAAACGATTCCACCACTTATAAATAGAATCTGTACGGATAGCATAACATTGTGTCTGACGATAACGAAAGGCTGGATTTTCGACTTTATTAATCAAGGGCAAGGTCACCGTCTTTTGAGGAGTAAAAGAATATTCATTCTCTCCCCAATAATCGACTCCCAGATATTGTTCCAACAAAGTGACAACTCCATATACAACTCCTTTTTCTTTTCCTGATATCCTTAAAATACCATTTTGAGTAGAAATAGAGAAACCATCTTCCGTCACTGTTTGAGGAGTTTGACCGCCAATCAGTATATCTCCTTTCCGAGGCGTTTTATCATATTCAATAGGAAGCCTGCTTTTCGAAATATGATAGAGAAAATGTTGTAAGAGCTCCGCTGATGTCTTACTATTTGGCATTTTGTCCTGCACAATGATACGAGCATTACTCTTGCCATCTTTTACTAGTGTTATTTGTGCTGAAACAGTACTACATACCATCAGCAAAACAGATAATAACCAATGTTTCATGTTTGTTAGAAATTAAGTTTATACGAGTATTTATTATAAATACAGTTCAGAAGAATAAAGTTCTAATAATTTATGAATACTTTAACATATAAAAAAAGGATATGCCCTAAACTGGACACATCCTTCTCTTTTATATAAATTATTTACCTAGTACATTCTATTTATCAAATCTGATATTATGTTCCCACTTTTGAAGAGCACCATTAGAAGTTGCATCATGTCCGTTGCCTGTTGCATCTCTAAAGGAAGTGCCATCTCCTTCATCCATTGGCCAAAGAGCTATCAAATTCGGATTCTTAGGATTTACCTCAAAATACATATTGTTCACGATCTCCGATTCTGTACGCGCTACTTTCCACAGACGAACCTGGCTCATAGCACAATTATTACGGAAATAGCTACCACTATCAACTATTTTCATAAAATCAAAACGAACGTTTCCACCTTTTGGTGCAGGAGGGTCAAAGAATGTATCTTGTTTTCCATTTCTATAAATAGTAAGTGTTGTTCCATTATAAACGAAAGCCCAATGATACCAAGTATTTACCTCCAAATCACTAGCTGTTTGTTTCTGTCCTCCCAAGGACTTTATCTGTAGATAATTGTATGGTCTATTAGCATCCCCAAAACGGATATAAATTTCATGATCATTACTGCCGGATGTGAAAATAGCTTGGTTATTTATACTATAACCATCCATACGTACCCAAGCTTCCAATGTCCATGCATCCACCGTAATACCCCAATCTGTTTCAGGCAATGTTGTTACATTTCCGGCATTACCACGTAATACTGGAACAGAAACATTCAAAGGTTTTGCCAATACATAAATGAATCTACTCTGAACTTTTGATTTTGGAATATCACCTTTTAGAACATTTCCTAATGTGAGAGGAATGGCATAAGTGATACCATTAGTCACAAAATCATCTACATGAAGTCGATAACTGGCACTAATTTCACCTGCCGGAATCGTCACTGTAGCATTCTTCGGAAGCATATTTTCGGGCAACACTTCATATTCTGTACCGCTGGTTTCATTGTACTCGGCCAATAATTCAGGAGAGAACTGAATTTCCACTTCTACGTCTTCCTCAACTTTTTGGGCCAAACGCACGACAACGTTAATGTCTGCACCGTCATCCATAGTAACAGTAGTGGCAATGTCTGTACCAGCTGCATCTGTTATGTAAAGACTATTTGCCTGTACCTTGTATTCTGCATTCTCACATCCTGTAAGAAAGAATGCTGACAATACAATCATAAGACTTGATAAATAGATATATTTCATAATTTTCATTCTTATAAAATTCATTTAATCATTATTCCTCACTAACCGCATTCATGCGATCATAGAAATTTCTGTATATATTCGTAATTCCTTGGCGTAAGAAGTAATATTCCGGTGAGCCATCATAATCACCCTTACCCTGTGCATAGTCAAATCCTACCCTATAAAGACCACATCCGCCAATCAATTGATCTATCTCATAAGGTTTTCCATTAACAGTATAAGTACTTTTATATACGTAATTTGACATACCGAGGAATCCTCCTCCAGAATTGGCATAGGATTCAAAATTTTCGGTTGCTATGGTTCTGCGGACAATTTCATCCGGAGTGATAATCCCTTGCTGTATCCAATCATCCATATCACGTAACACTCCCGCCATTCTGTAATCTGCCATTCCACCATAAGCCTGCAATACAAAATAGTCTACATAATATGAAAGCCATTCTTTATCCATACCGGTTCGGATTCCGACCTCACCGTCAATTAAGAAAAGGAGACGTTTCTCTGGCATAGGACGGTCTCCACGATCGCGATTAGGATCCATAGCACCATGTCCAAACCAATAAGAGAGTTCCTCTACAAAGATGGTTCTCTGTACTTTATTTGACCAAAGCGGACCTACTCCCATTCCACCACCCGGTTCATAGTCCCAATCATAGCCATCATATCCACATTCGAGACAAGCTCTGTAAAGATCTTCGGCATAGGCTTTAATTGCAGGTCTTACTTTTTCCGGATCACTGCTAGTTCCGGCTTCGTGATAAATTTCTTTATCCGGAAGGTCATCGCCAATGTTTTGAGAAAATAAAGTAACGACCACCTTTGTACCTTTCACTTTTTGCACATATTCCATATCAGCCTTTCGTTCCGGAGTCAATTCAAATTTCGGATGTCCCCCCCAGTTGGAAGCAATGGTGACGGAATCAGGCAAACCTCTCAAGCTATTTTCACCGGTAGGAGAAGTTCCCGTCCAATTGTCGAACCATACAAACACTTGTGGAAGGCCCGGTGTCTCTTTCCATTTACGCAAAGCAGCAAAATATTCATCAGTCTTGACGGTTTGATTCAAATCAACATCATTAATAGATTCCACATCCGTACATCCAACGAAGAATGTTGCGGCAAATGCAAATCCTAATGCATTCTTTATATGCTTTATATTCATATTCTATATTTTATCAGGTTAAAAATTAGTTCTTTTTTGCCCACCACAAATCCGTAGCTCCAGTGTCCGGACCACCTAACATCGTTGCAATAGCTGCCGATACATTAGCAGAATTACTGGATTTTTCTGTTGTAGGATATGGCAAACGGCGAACCATACGTTTACTATCAATGTCACCTATATAGCCAACAGAGCTTAGATTGTCACGTGCAGTGAACAGCTCAGGATAGCCGGTACGACGATAATCACACCAAGCTTCAATTCCCAATGGATAGTTGGCAATCCATTTTTGAGTAATAATCTTCTGGAGCTTATTACTTCCGTTTTCCCACGCAACAGTAGGTACATCAGTAAATGAAATATTGTTTTGAGAATTCCATCGATCTGTATACCCTTGAGGAACAACTGTGCTTGAAAGGTAATCACCAATCTCTACACCATGTTGATTCATTGAAACCTGAATGCCCTGTTCATAGTAACTCTTAGCCGCTGCTGCTCCACCTGCAATCCATCCCTGTAAAGCTGCTTCCGCTTTCAAGAAATATGTTTCTGCCGCATAGAAAACTGGCATAGGAGAAGCTTCTGTAACAGCTGGTTTGGAATACCTTGCGGCACTACCTTCAACACTTTTACTTGTATCTTTAATGCCCATACGTACACCACGATACTCTCTATATGAAGTCGAGGTATTCATATATTTGCTAATACGCGGATCATTATATCCATTCATGTATGCGGAAAGTGTCGCATTGATAGCTAAGTCACCCCAATCAGAAGCGATCCAGAACGGATTATATGGCATAGAGGGGAAAAAGGCATTATCCTCATTAGATTCTATTACTCCCCCGTTAATCGCTTCCGCCATCATTTGTTTAGCATATTCCGTATCTTCAGTATTAGAGGCAATACGCACAGCCATGCGAAGTTTCAAAGAATTAGCATATTTGATCCATTTGCTAAAATCACCATTATATATGATATCATATTCGGCAACAGGCACTTCTTTTCCTTCATTTTCTTGAACAAAAGCCGAAAGCACATTAATACTACGTGTCAAATCATCAAACATATTATGATAGAGTGTTTTCAAATCATCGTATGCCACCTGAAATTCTCCTTTTCCCATTTCAGAATAAGGAATAGGACCATAAATATCGGCAACACGAAGCATAACGCCTACCCGAAGAATAGATGCCCACGCATAAATATACCCGGTACCCCCGGTAGATTCTTTTATTGTCTGGAAATTTGGATAAAATTCCGTAAACATATCTTTGTAAGGAACATCTACCCAGTCGGCACTAGGATTGAATGTTCCGAAATTAGTGCCATTCCAAGGAGCAGTTGTCGCGAAATACCCGCCATACTGTCCCACCATTTGTTCGGTGTGCTGACTGTTATTTTCCTGGCAGGCATTCAATAAACGAGTCATAGACACAAACAACGTACCTACCCGCTCTGTCGGAGTCATATCCTCTGGATACACGTCCGTTGGATGTGTATTTAATTCATCAAAGTTTCCCGTACACGAAGCGAATAGCAGAGTAGTAGTAAAAGCTGCCACGCTTACAGTCTTGATTATCTTGATTTTTTTCATTATTCGTTGCTTTATTAGAATTGTACTTTTATACTAAATCCCATGTTTCTCAAGCTAGGCTGCATGAAATAATCCACACCAGTATAGAAAGTGCTGGTAGATGACGCAACCAATTCAGGATCGAACGGTGCCTTGCAATATATCATAGCGAGGTTGTTTCCAATTAAACCTAATGTCACATCAGCAATGTTATATAACCATTTTTTAGGAAGTGTATATTCAAGACTAACCTCCTGCAAACGGATATTGGTTGCTTCGTACACATAATGGTCACCTTCACCAGTACCAGCCGCTACTATACCCAAATAATCTTTAGCAGACACATTTCTGTTGTTGATCATTACACCTCCAGCCTGACGAAGTTGCGCGCTATATTCGGAAACGCCACAACGGTCAAGAAACGCTTGTGTATTAGACACAACCAAACCACCAAAACGTCCACTTAACAATACATTCAGACGTATACCTTTATAAGTAAATGAATTTCTCCATCCTAAATTAACTTTTGGAAGCAATGAACCAATTTTCCGATATTCAGTCTCCACCATACTCGGCAAACCAGTCTTGGCATCCAAATAAATATAACCATTATTATCGCGTTTGAAGTCACGGTTGATATACAAGTCTCCCATAGAACCACCCTCTGTCAGACGTACTACCGGTGAAGTTGATCCTCCTAATCTAGCTTTGTCTACATAAGGCATTTCAATCGGTTCACCTGTTATTCTATTAGTTACACCATCTGCCAGCCTTTTGATTTTATTTTTATTATAAGTAAAAGTAAAATTACTGGACCAACCAAAATCACGCCATTCATTTTTGTATCCCAAAGCCATCTCTATACCCTGATTCTGTACACTACCTGCCTGGATGTTGACAGCTGTATAACCAGAACTTGCCGGAAGAGGTGCAGCAAACGTTTGGTTACGCGTATCAGAGTTGTAATAGGTAATATCAAAATTCAATGTATTTTTGAAGAAACGCATATTCAATCCCGCCTCATAAGATTTGGTAATTTCAGGTTTCAAATCAGAGTTCGGATACAGGGATTCTGCTTTGTATTGATCTAGTTGGTCGTCATACGTATAACGCACCTTTGTTAAATATGGATCATAGGCATTACCCACAGAAGTGAAAGAGAAACGCGCTTTCAAGAATGAAAACCATTCGGGCAAATCAATAACTTCACTCAAAATACTTGAAATACCAATAGAAGGATAGAAGAATGGTTTATTTCCTCTTTCTGAAAGAGCTAGAGAAGAATCCCAGTCAGCACGTCCGGTAAGACTTAAGTAGAGAAAACTTCTCCATCCAATTTCCGCATTGGCAAAAACTGATTGAGTCTGGCGCTTTAAACCATCAGCATTTACTTTATAATAACCGCTGCGTGTCAGATTTTCGATAGTAAAATGGTTAGTCACATTATTCAAGTCTCCATGTAAAGAAGTCAATTCCATACGGAGATCTTTAATAGAAGCACCCAAATTGGCTGTTACATTAAACTCATTGAATGTTTTGTTGAAATTCGCCAATACATCCGCATAAACTTGTCTGTCCAGACGGTTTTCTTCTTTATATCGCCCTTTCGAACCAGCAAAGTTACCAACTGTACCAGCGTGGAATTTTTCTGTATATTTACTTTCGGTATTATCAATGCTCACACGTCCTTGCACATTTAACCCATCAATGATGTTATATTGTAGGCTGGCAGCCAACTTATAACGTCTTCTATCATTCTCACGGTTCATGCGATTCATAATCCAATAAGGATTCTGAGATGAAACACCTCCTAAATCACCATATGGCCAATACTGTGTATTTACCCCCGATAAATCATCATAACGTTCATATACAGTTACATCAGAAAAGTCTTCACCACGTGGAAACAAATACAAAGAAGTAAGCGGGTTGAAATACTGTCCTTGAGATACCATATTCTTATCGTTTTGAATAATATAGTTGGCACTTGTATCCAAAATAAACTTATTATTCAGAAAATTGGTAGTATTACGAAATGAGAAATTATATCTATCGTAGTCATTATTAGGCATAATGCCTGCTGCATTAGTTGTAGCTACAGAGATATAACTTTGACTCTTATCATTGCCAGTGGAAAGAGAAAGTGTATTAGATACATTACTTCCTGTGTTAAAGAACTTTGCAGGATCGTATCTCTTATCCGTTTCCAATCCCCAGCTCATCACTTCCCCCGTCATATTACCATAAGTATTCTGAAACTTTGGCATCATCATAGGATCGCTGAATGTAGTATTATTACTATAAGTCACAGTTGTCTTGTCAGCACGCCCTTTCTTAGTAGTAATTAAAACAACTCCATTAGCCCCTTCATATCCATATAACGCAGCTGCAGAAGGTCCTGTCAGCAATGACATACTTTCAATATCATCCGGATTAATGTCAGCTATTGATTCACTGCCCGGTTGCGTTGCCATCGCTCCATCACCACCAGAAGAAGCGCGATTGTACATTGGAATACCATCAATCACATAGAGTGCATTATTGTTTTGCGTGATAGATTTAGCGCCTCGCATTACCACCTTTACACCACCACCAGGACCTGAAGCACTAGAATTAATCTGCACTCCCGCTGCCTTACCAGCCAGTGCTCCCATAAAGTTTGTACTTTTTACAGTTGTAAGTTCATCCCCTTTCACCTGTTGTACATTATACGTCAAAGCTTTCTCCGAGCGCTTGATACCCAATGCAGTAACAACAACTTCATCCAATACTTGCGTATCTTCTCCTAAAGTTACTTTCAGAGGTTGAGCATTGGCAAGCGTGATTGCTTGGGAGAAACTGTGCATTATTATGATTAGGGAATAAAATATATAACACCTTTATTATTTATTAATAAGTAATTGTTCAAAATTAAACAGCATTATGCATATGATTGCAGTGTCTTGTCTCTACAATTCATCACCACCAATAATATTTATTATCTTTCACCTTTCTTCCGGACTCCCGATAAACAGGACGTTTACGGGTGAAGGGCGATTCTTTCACCTTACTTGGAAATGAAATATGCTCATAGATTATTTTTTATTGGGATGTTTTTTTAAAACATTGGGATGATTGTAAAAAACATCACAGTGTTTTTTACAATTAACGCAATGATTTTAGAAAGTACTGTTACAACATTCTTTCGATATGAATGTAACGATGAAGAGTCCCCCTTCACCCATAAACGGCCTAGTCACCGGGTGTTCATAAAAAAGGTGAAAGGGGATAGAAAAAAACATATATGTAGGAAAATCAAATATTGTTTTACCAATTCTCTAAAGCTATGCTTTTCGTTCCCTAAAGCTATGCTTCAAGTAAGTAAAATGTAGAACAGATACTTATAGACTTTATAAACATTATCATCATGCAAATGGCTTATTTATAAAATTTGACGTAAAACTGTCTAATTGATATATAACATAATTTTCCTGTAATTAAAAATAAATATGAAAAGTCCATTTATCTCTTCTGTTTTTTCACAAATTGTTGTATTGAAAAACTAGAGAAAATAAAGAATGTACATACAATTTGCATGCACTATTCTAATTTAAATATTAAAGTCGGTAAGCAATTGAGCATTTCTTATTCTTTCTTCTTTCTCAAAATAGGCTAGATAGTTTTCTGTGACAGCTAAATTGGAGTGCCCCAAACTTTCTGAAATATAAGAAGTCTTAGCACCTGCACGTTTTAGAACTGTTGCAAATGAATGCCTAGCGGTGTAGGTTGTTAATTGAGAAATCCCTGTATTTTGAGCTATCTTTTTGAGTCTTCTATTGCATTTAGTAACAATACGCCTCACTAGCCTAACTCTTTCAAACGCATTTTCTGTTCCGTCAGCGTATTTAAAGATATATGTTTGTGGATTAATTCTAGGATTCCCCCATTTATGAATGATATTCCACATTTCCGGAGTTATTATTGCATGTATTTCTTTACTATGTTTAGCTGTCCTCGAAGTTTTAGAACGTACAAAGCATATCTCTCCATCTACAATATTTGAATACTGAAGAAATAGTAAATCCATGAAATTGATACCATTGCATAAATAAGAAAATACCCATAGATCTCGAAACTCTTCTATATCTTTTGTTCCATCTTGATAGGACATTACTTTTTTTATATCAGCAAGAGTGAGTGCTAATTTACGTCCACAGCCTTCAGGAATCTCATATTTATTTTTTCCAAAAGGAAATGATGATTCTTTTAATATGCCATCTTGTATAGCACGATTTAGTATGCACTTTAAAGCTCTGAAATAAATACTAATGCTTGAATAGCTCTTACCTTTTGAAAGCCAGAAACGCTCACATCGTTTGAGCCAATCTACTGTAATTCTTTCTAAAGGAATATATGTTCCGCCAAAACTCTCTAAACTTTTTAGTGCACTCTGATAACTTAGATAAGTACTTGCCTGCTCATTGTCTTTTAGTTCTTTCATTTTCAGATTAAAAGCATTATGCAGGTTCATATCTTTCATTTGTCTTCCTAACCTAATACTTAAAGTCTCAATATTAAATTCACCCTTTTGTATTAGTTCATTAATGTGCTGTTTTACATTAGAAAAACTACTTTCTATATCACTTCGTATCTCTGTCAATAACCTGCTTTTCGCTTTTAGCAGTCGGTTCCAATCTTCTTTTGAAAGTTCCTTTCCTGTTGAGTAATACTTTTGTTTTCTTCTGAATACCACTTGAACTTTAATAGGAAACAACCCGTTCTTTTTCACTCTTCTGGTATCTAATATGGTTAATACAGAGACTCCATCTCTTGAATATTTGAACATAAAAATGAATGTTTATATCTATACATTAACTGAAATATACATGATTTGTATGCAAAATGTATGCAAATATAATAAATCAGCCTGATTTCAATAAGTGTATAAGATTCTATTTATCAAATATTTGAGTATTTATTTTTCAATTAGGAATTTGCTTTTATTA
>OBXD01000986.1_pt1 | contig 11441 bp, 23 predicted proteins | sample 1495381 | NCBI WGS metagenome assembly OBXD01 (sample SAMEA2580144, study PRJEB22360) | human gut metagenome | biome: human gut; feature: human-associated habitat; material: faeces | place: Denmark | collected 2008/2010 | reverse complement strand
CCACGGTTTGGGGTATGAAAAGCCCCGCCGGGGGAGGGCGGGGCGTGGGGTGCTATCTGCAATTTTGACAAGAGCTAATGAAAGCTCTATCCTAAAGTGTCACGTTCAGGTAGGAGAAGCGAGGCACTATGCCACGTTCTTCTGCTCAAGGCCACGAGTCCTTTATGGTTCGGGGCCTTTTCATACTTTCTCAGCAATCCTCAGTTTGCTTGCGGGAACCGTCCATTTCCCCTCGTAGCCGTACACGGTGACGTACATAGCCTTACGGCCTTTCCCGAAATCACGGGGATACGGGGCACAGGAGGCCGTAACGGTGACGGTTTGGCGTTCGCCGCCTACCTTTGCTCGGTAGAGGAAACGACGCCCCGGAATTATCGATGCCAAATCAGGACATTTTAGTCTGATGTCGGGGAGGGCGTCACTGTCCACGGTTCACCGCCTCCCGCAGTTCCTTGCCCGGCCTGAACTTCACGGCCTTGTGCGCGGGGATGGGGATGCTTTCCCCGGTGCGCGGATTGCAGCCTTGACGTTCGGGCACATCCACGACTTCGAACACGCCGAAGCCCTGAATTTTCAGGGAGCCGTATTCAACGATAGCCCGTTGGAGCGTATCCAGTACTTGATTGACGACACGTTCGGTCATCATGATCGAGTTCATGGTGCCCGTGGTGTCTGAATTTCGAAGCATCCTGACAAATTCGGCTCTGTTCATGGCGTTACCTCAAAAGAAAGGCCCGGTGGTGAGCCGGGCCGGGGTGGTTATCGTACTTGCAAGCTGTATGTCTTCACCAGAATTCAGCACGATTACCTCTCAAACAGAATGGGCTCGGAATAACCGGGCCCATGATTTTATGCGGCTCCCTGCCGCTGTTCGCCTCGCTGCGGTGCCTCATCTTCACAAGAAATATCCTTCGGCTTGTCGAGTTCCTTGTTCTTATCAAGAAACAACTTTTTCAGCTTCCCATAATCCTTGTGTGTCTTAGGCACGCCTACTCTATACCAGTATGCGGTAAGTTCGTCCTTTGTTGCGATTGACTGCATGTCAACATGGATTCCGTCGAAATCGACATCAACAGGGTATGTTTTTGGTGGCTGATGTCCTGCGGGAGGGGGTGATACCGGGGCATCAACACCGCTTTCCAGCCATTGCAGGATGGTTTTTCCTGTATCTACAGTGGGTACAAACACTTCTCCATCAAAAAGGCTTGTACGGTCTTTGCTGGCACTGGCAACATGCTTGTCAACGTCGATGTCCAGCACCACGGTGAACTCATACTCGAGCCCATCCCGCTGAACTGGGGCAAGCCCAACCTTGACGGGCTTTGTCTTCCCTGTACGTTCATCTTTGACAACTTCGTAGGCCGTCTTTGTCCGCATAGTAGCAATGATGTGGCACGTTGATTGAAGCATGGCGTCTACCAAGGCATTGTGCTGAGGAGTGATGTCGCGCCATGCCGTGAAGTCATTGCGCTGCCCGCTCTTGCGCTTATCCACCTCTTCCAGCAAGCCGCCTTGTCCGGCCCATGCGTGGGTCAGGCTGTCGATGATGATGGTTCCATATCCAGCGCGTTCGGCCTCATGGATGGCTTCAACGTACTTTTTCGGCGTGTACGGAGGCTCGATCTGGCACACGTCGTACTCGCACAAGCTGCTATACAGCTCCCCGCTCCCGCGTTCGGTGTCGATCATGGCGATTCGACCGCCAAGCCCTTGCGCGATAAGCAATGCGCTGTAGGTCTTTCCAGCCCCCGAAGGGGCGCACAATGCGAGGCGAAGTTTTGCCTTTTTTCTTTCTGCACGCTTGAACATATCAATCTCCTTTTCACCGGGGTTTCCGGGAACTAAAAAGGCCCTTGTTCAGGGCCTTCATTGCTATTCTTCGACATCATCTTGCCAACAAGCGGCATCATGCGCCTTGATGAATTCAATTGCCGCCTTGTACGATTTCCCATGTTGAGAATCACCATGTTCTTCTTCAACCTTCGCCGCAAATTCTTCGAGCGTACCGTAGAAGCAACCACAACGGACATGGATAGTCCGTTCGGTCTTGGTCACATATGTGATTCCCTGTCGGGAACCGATAGGGCCAAAGGACAGAATTTTACCTGCGGCATCCCGTAGGTTGGCACCCAGTAGGTTGGCACCCAGTAGGTTGGCACCCAGTAGGTTGGCATCCCGTAGGTTGGCATCCCGTAGGTTGGCATCCCGTAGGTCGGCACCCAGTAGGTTGGCACCCAGTAGGTCGGCATCCCGTAGGTCGGCACCCAGTAGGTTGGCACCCCGTAGGTTGGCATCCCGTAGGTTGGCACCCAGTAGGTCGGCACCCAGTAGGTTGGCACCCCGTAGGTCGGCACCCAGTAGGTTGGCACCCCACAGGTTGGCACCCCACAGGTCGGCATCCCGCAGGTCGGCATCCCGCAGGTCGGCCTTTTCACCGCCTTCTTCATTTTTCAGCCATTTTGCATGACGCTGTAAAACCTCTATTTCTTCTTTCGTGAGTTCGCGCATAATTCCACCTCAATATGTTTTAAAAATGCCCCTTGTCGGGGCCGTGGTATTCGGGTTCATCGGGAATCGTGCGGTCTACGCTTTCCCTCTCCGCGTCGTACATATCTGCTTCGGGCTTCATCACATCCCTCTCACCCATTCGCATGAGCCGATGAAGATCGCCACAACCACGAGGACCACGCCCAACGCCCACGGAGGGGGTGCCAAACGCTCGCGCTGAGGTGGCATTGGGAACCGCTTCTTGCCGGGAGGGGTTACGTATACTTCCTTGATCATGCCGCCGCCCTCCGTGCCATGATTTTGAGGTAGTTGGCCTTTGCCAGAAACGACCGTGCGGCGTTCTCGCACGCCGTGACCAGCGTTTCGGCGGTGTAGTATTCCGCGCAAGACGAGCAGATCCAGAAGTCGCGGTGCCTCCTGAGCTTCACGGCCTTGTCGTACTTGAGCTTGCAGTGCGGGCAGAAAATGGTGCCGTTCATGCCGCGTTCCTCCTCTTTTCCAGCTTGTCCCGATACAGCGCGTACCTGTCGTGAAGTTCTGCGCTTACCCATCCCTCGCAGTCGGTGATCTTCTTCGGGTCGATGGCAACCTCGGCATCGGCAAGCATGATGCCGAACCGTTCCTTGATGTCCTTCACCATGTCCGAAGAGATATTGCACAGCTGGTCGCTCTCGAAGTAGCGGGCGCAGGTGGCGCATACGTGGGGCTCATCTTCAGGTTCATATTCGTAGGGGTTACGCATGGCTGTATCCTCTTGGTTAAAGTTCGTTCCGGAGTCCCAGAACCAATGAAAAAGCCCGGCGTAGTTCCGGGCTTCGATGATTCAAGGCAAGCACCCGACGGGGCCAATCCCCGCCGGCGCGCGCTCCCATGCGGCACATCTCAACGCATGGTTCGGCGCAACGCGCATTGTCGCTGCGCCTCTCATGCGGGGCGGTGAATTGTCAGAAAGTCAACTGACCGCCCGGATGTAAAAATTCGTATTTCATCACGTTTCACGGCCCGATCTTTGTGTCGTAACCGTGTATGCTCAGCCCTTGTTTGGACGCCTTGCCGGGAGTTCCGGGTACAACGCCTCAATGGGGGGCTTCTTCGCTCTGATTGTCTTCACATCACCCCATTTCCTGCCGTCGCGTGCTTCCCGCTCCCAAAGGCTTGCGCTTGCCGAGCTCGTACTTGTTGGGGCTTCCTCCGTCCGGTTCCAGCTTTCAGCGGGCCGTTGCCGCGCCGTGTTCGCCTTCCCCGTTCGTCGTGAAGCTACAATACCAACTGGTAAAAAATAGGTCAAGAATAAAATTCCCAATAGGTAAAATGTGAGGTATAAAAATACCGCCGACACCATGAAGGCATCGGCGGTCACGTCCCATAGGGCACAAAAAAGCCCCTCACGAGGAGGGGCAACGGGAGGCTCCGTTAAGGTACTAATGGATTAATATTCATATTAGATAGTTCGGTGATATTTTTATTTGTAAAATCAACTTGTTGAATAGGGTTTGTCTTGATGCCCATATTTTTTAAAATTAACATCATTTCATGATGATGTTTCAATGCTGGATTATTTTCTATATTTTTAAGTAATAATGACATTTTATAATGCTTTTTGTCGATTTTCATTAGAGTAAACTCCCATTAGTCATTTCTCTAGTATGTAAAAATAATTGATAGTTATATTTTGATGAAAAGTCAATCGCAAGTCTATTATATTCTTTTACTAATCTATATAATTTAAGGTCGTCTGAATAATCTTCAATCTTTAGCTTTAGATCTTCTTGAAGAGTTTTTATTCCTATATGTCTTCCATGTATATGCCAATGAGCATTATCACCTAATATTCTAGCTATTTCTTCAGCTCTATGCTCTTTTTCTTTAAGTGTGACTTCGGTATTTGTTTTACTATGAATTGTCCATTCTTTAAATTTATAATTTACGAGCCATTTTTTTAATAGCGTTACGGTTATATTTCGTGCTTGTTGATAAAAATTTAAATCAGCAAGATTTAAATTTAAAGCCATTTGTAACTCTACTGGACTTATGGGGTTATTAGAATCTTTATTTAATGATTTTTTACATATTGCATCAAATTGATCTAAATACCCTTGTGCAGGAACCCATTGTCCATTAGACAATACTTGAGGATCTATAGGGCCTAATGATGAGGCAAAATTCATATATATTTTGTCGCCAGACATGCAAAGAATAGTACCCGCTGAGTATGCATATTCATGTACAATAAAATATACTTCATCATAGAACCTACGCATCACCTCAACCATTATCTCAGCCATTTCTACACTGCCGCCATTTGTTGTTAAATTGACAGCAAGAGATTTATGTTCTTTCTTTCTAGCTAATTTTTCAAATTCAGTGGTAAAGAATGTTCTGTGGTTAGGGTGAATACCACCATAAAACAAAAAAACATCAGACTGGAGATGTTCTTCTAGTTTAATACAATAATTATTCAAAGCTTCATATGCAACTTTATCAACTGGACCCATTGCATCTCCCTCCTCCCCGCTCCGGCGGGGATTTTCATTTGCTACATAAGGCCGCACACATCATCAGCAAAAGCCCGTCAATATCTGTGGCAAGACCGTACAGGCAACCCTCAATCATACTGTTTATGTGGTTAAACGGCGTATCTCCGCCTTGACGGAAGTCGGTGCGGATACCAAAGATAGGAAGCCCTTTGGCGTAGGCGTACCCAATTTCCCAAGCCGTGCCGTCATCAACCTGAGTGCCGTCAAGCAGGGCGACAACACAGGTACTGCAATCAATGGCGTTTCGACACGTATCAAAGATAAGGGAGATTGCCCCCGGGCCAGCGGCTTTAATTTGGTCTGAGGTGAGCAAGTCTCCCGGCCAGACCACAGAGTGCCCTGCTGCACGCAGTCGCTCGGAAAGTTTACCGTGCCACGACCGTTCCGCATCTGAGAAAAGGGGTCCAGCCTGATAGATTTTATACATGCGGCTCTCCACGGTTATTTGCAGCTCACGTCACTCCACGCCCATACAACCCGACCGACGATGGACTTGTTCCAGTCCCCCTCGAAGTCTTCCATTAAGCTGTAGACCTCGGGGGGATTCTCGGCGGCGTTGTCCGAATAGTAGGTGATGCGATAGTCGCGCTTTTTCGGCTGGTTTTCCGCTGCCACGCGCTTGATCTTTCCGCTGCCGTCGGCGGGATCGAGGACAAGCATGATTCTTCCCTTAAAGTTCATCACATCCTTATCCTGCCTATCCACCAGCACAATATCCTGCGGCTTGAGCGTGGGAACCATCGAAGTTGAATGCTTTCCGAGCATGACGGCGATCAGATCGCGCTTGTGTTGAATGGCCCGCTGGTGACGCCAGACGAGGAACCACGAGATGAGTTCATTTTGCGGAATGATGCCGGGCCCCGCGCCAACTTCTTCCACAAGGGGAACGGCGAGGTAGTCTTCATCCGGGGGAGGGGGGAGCGTGTCCCCAGCCGGGGCTATACGCGCGTCAACAAAGCAGACCTCTTTACTTTGGGTAACGGTTGGATCGGAAAACCCTACACCAAGAAAATCTAAAAGAGGTTGTATTGATGTAATAGTAGGTACACGCTCACCTTTTTTCCAGCGAGTGATAAGATTCGGGTGAACGTCAAGAGCCTCAGCTAGTTTTTTGGCGTTTCCACATTTTTCGATGGCCTTATCCAGTAAGGCCAAAAATTCAGCGTAAATATCCATAAAAATTTTTTACCAGCTGGAAAAAAGAATTGCTACCACCAATAGGTAAATTATGTTGACTATAATTTTACCTACTGGTATTTAGTTCTCATGAAGAACGAACTTTCCCACCCTAGTTTTTACGGCTTCACAATCACTGACGCGGCCGCACGCTCAGGGCTTCCTTATGTGACGGTGTGGAGGCATTTCAAGAAACATCGCGTTATAAGCCCTGAAGCTGCCATTCGTTATAATCGTTTTTTGGGTATCCCCCTCTCATCTCTCAGGCCCGACCTATGGCCTCCAGCCGCCCCCAGCACTCCCACCGAACTCGAAGAGGTGAGCCATGCTGAATAACTTTTTCCTCGCCGTTGCCGTGGGGCTCGTCATGCTTGTCGTTTTCATGCCCAGAGACTAGCCCCTCCGCGCACCGCCGGGCCACGGCTTCTGGCGTGGGGTAGTCCTCGGCGCGGTAGCACTTCCAGCTGATGGTCCCGCCGGACAGGATGCGGACGCGCCAGACAGGGCCGCGCAGGGTGAGGAGTAGGTGAACTCTCATACCATTTTACAGGGAAAGAAAATGAAAGACCGCTTTTTGACCAAAGGATTCAGCTCCGAGCAGATAGAAAAACTCCGTAAGTTTGACTGGAATAGATGGAAATTGCTCAAAATCATGTGGTTTGTCGGATGGAGGTTGGCTATCCCGCTGTACCTGTTCGGCACTCTCGCTGCTTGGGATATTCTCCCCTGGAATTGGACGACGTGGCTGCGGTTCACAATCATCGCCGTATGGCTCGCCCTGACCATTATGGCGACGATACTCTTCTTTCTCGTCTTCGGGATGGCACAGCAAGAAGCGAAGACGCTTTGCCCGCATTCAGATGAATAGCATTTTTCCATGCCCCCATTAGAGCATGGGGATACACCAAGGAAAATGATCGATGAATACCCAAGATTATAACACGTTGACCGAAGTCATTGAGTCCATGATCGATGAAGGCGAAAAGCCGATAAAAGCTATCGCCGCCGAGATAGGCAAGCCGTATCCGACTCTCAAGCGTGAGCTGAACCCGGCTGACGACGGCGCGAAGCTCGGAGCGGACGCACTACTCGGCATTATGGCCTCCTGTGGCTCAATCGCGCCCTTGGAATGGCTGGCGGACAGGCTCGGTTATGTCGTGAAGCCCAAGGAATGGGCAGAGCCAGACAAGCCGACTTGGGAGGGAGAATCCGTGGACGATACCATATGCTGCGGGAAGATGGTCATGCTCATGCAGGAAAAAGCGCATCCGTCCATCGTCTCCAAGGCTGCGGAAGAATGGAAGGACGAGATAGACCAGACGAACACTCGGTATAGGCGAGATTACAACCAAGCGAGGCAGTAACTATGCAAAAATGCCAGCTTTGCGGAAGGTGGATCAGGGGGAAAAAGGCGGATCATGTTTGTCCTCCGCCTCTTGACCCCCGTACCTGCCCCATATGCGGACAGGTATTCACCCCGCTTAAGGATTCGCAGATATGCTGCTCAATAAAGTGCGGCAGGATAAGGCAAAAGCGGAAAAGTTACGAGCGGGTGCGTCAGTTCAGAGAGAAGGAAAAAGAGGATAGGGAGACAAGGCGTTGTGCCATATGTGAGGAAGAATTTATCCCGCGTAGTCACAACCAATTGGTATGTGAAAAGCAATCATGCAGGGCAGAATACAAGAAGCGGTATGATGCGGCCCGATACAAAGGGGATTTTACTCCTGCACCTTGGTACGGGCAATTCTGTATGCCCGATCCTTACCAAGGGAAGAAGCTGTACTTCGACGGGCTGCATAGCGTCCGGGGGAGTATGCCGGGAAGGTCCGCAGATCCGGTTCTGGGGTTTTGATATGTCGCTCCATTGCCGTCACCGCCTCCCTACGCCGCAAGCCGCAGGGTACGAGACGAAAGAGGCATTGCTGGAGGCTATCAGCGCATTTCCGCACTTGAGGCCATGCCCAAAAAGCTAACTGGTGGTGGCTCGACAAGAAGCGATGCCAAAAGTGCCGGAACAGGGTTGAAGTGAAACTTGAAGGGAGAGAGGAAAATGGAAGAACAGAAAACGCTTACGCCCGTTAAGGCAATTCGCGCCAAATGCATTGAGTGCTCGGGTGGGAATAGAAGCGAGGCCGATAGATGCCAGATCAAAGACTGCCCGCTGTATGCGTACCGCCACGGGAAAAATCCGAACCGGAAACCCCGCGTGATGACAGAAGAGCAACGCGAGAGAATGCGGGGTAATCTGCAAAAGGCCAGAGAAAAGCGGTTTCAGGAATCGGCATAAGCAAAAGAAAAGGCCCGATGCGGGAACACCGGGCCAAACACAGAAATCTAGCATGTGCAGAGAAAATATGTACGAAATGGACAAAGAAGTCAAGGGAGATAGACATGAGCATTGATGCAACTCGTTGGGCTTGGAGCCTCCAAGGGATTCGACCCACTCAAAAGCTGGTGCTCCTGTCTCTTGCCGATAGAGCAGGGGAGAATCATGTGTGCTGGCCTTCTCTTCAACGGCTGGCATTTGATACCGGTCTTGATGTGAAGACCATCAGAACGTGTCTTATCGACCTCGCGCAAGCCGGAATCGTCTCACGTAGAGAAGTGCGTGGGCGCGGCTATGAGTACACTTTGGTTGGCGTTGAAGGAAGAGAAAGTCAAACAATTCTCACAGATTATAGAAAAACAGCCTCAAAAAAGCCTTTTTCTGAAAATGCTACCCCTACCAGTTTTGGTAGGGGTATAGATAACCATCAAGATTTTAAAGATAATTTTTTAGACACCCCTACCAGTTTAGGTACCCCTACCAAAACTGGTACCGGTACCGATTTAGGTACCCCACCCCTACCAGTTTCGGTACCCCACCCCTACCAGTTTAGGTACCCCACCCCTACCAAAACTGGTACCCGAATCTACCAAGAACCGATCAAGAACCGATCAGAGAACCTAGAAGAGAGTGTGCAGACGCACACACGCACTCGCTCACAGAAGCCGAAGCCACAAAAGCTCACGTTCGGGGAATATGCCAACGTCAAGCTCACGGCAGAAGAACACGGAAAGCTCATAGCAGCCTACGGGGAAGACAAGACCGCCGATGCCATCGCCTTCTTGGACATCCATCTCGGGGCCAGAGCAGGGAAAGACCCGTACAAGTCGCACTATCTGGCTCTCCGCAAGTGGGTTTTCGATGCCGTTGAGGAGCGCAAAGCCAAAAAGCAAACCGTTCCTAGCGGGCGAACACAAGCCCCTATGACGGCGAGACAGGCGGAAGCTGCAAAACGCGGCGAATGGGCAAAACAAATTTTGAAATTCGATGAGGTGATGAAAAATGGCGAGCTTGCAACTGTTGGCTTTGGAACTGAGCAAGGCGTTTGTGCTTTATCGGCAACCGATGCCGGAACGGGAAGAGTTCGAGCTGTTGGTCAAGACTTGGAATGAAGTATTGGCTAACGTGGGTGATAATGAGTTTCGGGGCGCTATGCGCCGTGTTGAGGCTAAATCAAGCTTTTTCCCAGTCCCGGCAGACATTATGCGGCAGGTGGAAGAGGCACGAAAGCAGATACCAACCGTGAGCCGTGAGGCCTTGCCGGAAACCGCGTTGACGTTCGACGAGCGTTGCGAAGAGGGCGCCGACTGGTGCGCGAAGATTCTCGCCAACCTGCGCGGCAAGATGGACGTCCGCAGGCAGGGGAGGCCGGATATGCCCTTGAACGAACAGCTTGCCCATCTCCGGGCGTTGGGGATGGAGCAGTGACAGCCTACCGCTTTGTCCTGAACTGCATCCCCACGGCACAGGCCCGAGTCCGGCACGCCGTCCGTTGCGGGCACAGCGTCGCCTACAAGTGCGCCGGGCAGAAGAGCGCGGAAGCCGTGCTTGACGTTCTGCTTTCGAAGTGTGCCCCGGAAAAGCCTCTAGACGGGCCTCTCGTGCTCGAATTTGTCGCGGGGATGCGATACCTACATCGACCCCGAAAAAACAACGAGAGGCCATGTTGCGCGGCGAAATCGCCCACACGAAGAAACCGGACTTAGACAACATGGCAAAGCAGCTCAAAGACGCCATGTCGCGCACCGGGTTTTGGAGGGATGACAGGCAGGTGGTGTCCCTACGCTGTTCAAAACGCTATGCCGCCGTCCCGCATTGGGAGGTAGCCGTGTACACACAGGAGGAAGCGCAATGAATGAACGGAAATTGCTGTGCGGGTGGAAGCGCATCACTGAGTACACCGGAGTTAGCCGACTGCTCATGATCCGCTACGCCTACCCCGTCCACGACTGCGACAGGGCAACTCATCACGGGTACGGCGTCTGTGCCTATACCGACGAGCTTGACGCCCACAAGGAGGCTACCAGTGCATAACATCGACATCACGATACTTGGTGAACAGGCTCTTGCGGCACTCATGCAGCGGCTGTCGGAAGCACGCGGGAAGCACCCTGTTTTCGCGGAGGGCAAATACCATGCGCTCGGCGTTATCGGGGAGGAGTACCGTGAGCTTGTATACGCCGTTGAGCACGAAACTCCGGAGCGTATCCGCGACGAAGCCCTCGATGTAGCTGTGACCGCACTGCGGCTATGGCTTGGGGAACACAAGGTTGGTGCTCATGAGTGACGTGTGGGTGAGCCAGTTCGAACTGTCAGAGGCCATCGGTGACGTGGGGGCGGTCATCCTCTGCGCACAGTGCGGTGGACGTTCATACTTTATCCCCCGGAAGCCCACAGGTTTTCTTCTGGAGTTGCTTGGTCGGCAGCGTATGGCGGCCCTCTGTACAGAATTTGGGGGGATGCAGATCGTCGTGCCCAACCTGCGCCGTGGTGAACCGTTCAAAGGACGTATCCTGTCCCGTCTGGAAGCAGGGGAGAAGCCGGACGCCATCGCCGAAGCCCTTGGCGTGACCACCAGGTACGTCCGTCGGCTCAAAAAGCAGCTTTGCGGGAACCCAGAACCACAGCAGCAATATCGGCTGTTGTAGAATCTTGTTCACGGTGTCCTCCCCCTATTCTCTTGTGCGAGAGTGGACGCAGGAGGATATTTTTTATGGCTGTTCTTTCCTTGCGCCACTTCTCCCCGGTCGAATTCCGCTGCAAGTGCGGGTGCGGTGCGGGCATGGAGAAGATGGACGCCGACCTGCTCCAGATGCTCGACGAGGCCCGCAAGTTTGCTGGCATCCCGTTCCCCCTTTCTTCCGCGTACCGCTGCCCGAAGCACAACAAGGCGG
>OBXD01000960.1_pt1 | contig 11773 bp, 8 predicted proteins | sample 1495381 | NCBI WGS metagenome assembly OBXD01 (sample SAMEA2580144, study PRJEB22360) | human gut metagenome | biome: human gut; feature: human-associated habitat; material: faeces | place: Denmark | collected 2008/2010 | reverse complement strand
GCCAGCCGGGTACTGAAGGCGCCGCCGACGCGGGTTGTGCCTGTTGAGGAGGCGGTGGGCAAAACAGCGGCCCATGACATGACCCGCATTGAGCCGGGCGCGTTCAAGGGGCCGGAATTCAAGGCCGGGCAGCGTATTTCCGTAGGCGACATCTGCCGTCTCCAGCAGATGGGGCGTTTCCATGTCGCTGTGGTCGAGGATGCGCCCGACGCCGGGGATCTCGTGCACGAGAACGACGTCGCGGAAGCCTTCGCCCGCCGTATGGCCGGTCCCGGCGTGACCTACAAGCTGCCCCCGCATGAAGGCAAGATCGATTTTATCGCGGAGCGCGAAGGTTTGTTCAGCGTGGATGCGGAGCGGATGTTCCGTTTCAACATGCTGCCGGAGATCATGGTGGCCTCGCGGCAGGACGCCACGGTGGTGGGCGAGGGTGCGCGCCTTGCCGGGACACGCGCCATTCCGCTGTATATTTCCCGCAGCCGTCTCGGAGAGGCGCTTTCCGCGCTTGGGGAAAAGCCGCTTTTCGAAGTCTTGCCCCTGCGCAAGGCCAAAGTGGGCATCCTTGTTACCGGGACGGAAGTTTTTCAGGGCATCATTGAGGACAAATTCATCCCGGTCATCACGGCCAAGGCGCATCAGTTCCACTGTGACGTGGTGCGCTCGGTCATTGCCCCGGACGATGTGACGCGCATCGCCGAAGCGGTCCGGGAAATCCAGGAGGCCGGGGCCGATCTGCTCGTGACCACGGGCGGCCTGTCGGTCGATCCCGATGACATGACCCGCCGCGCCCTGCTCGAAGCCGGGTTGACCGACGTGCTGCACGGAGTCCCGGTATTGCCGGGGACCATGAGCCTCATGGGCCGCATTCCCGGCGATCTTGCCCACCCGGAAGGGATGCAGGTGCTCGGCGTTCCCGCGTGTGCCCTGTACTACAAGACGACATTCCTTGATCTGGTGCTTCCCCGCCTGCTTGCCGGGCGTGAACTCACCCGCGCCGAACTCGCCCGCATCGGTGAAGGCGGGTATTGCCTCGGCTGCAAGATCTGCACATACCCCAAATGTTCTTTTGGCAAATAGCGTAACCAGAAGGCATGGTGAGGACATAATCCGAATGCTCCGTCAAAGAAGGTGGGGAGACCTCTTTGGCGGAGAATGGACTGTCATGTGACGTTTCAATGAGAAGGTAGCGCTACACCCCTCTGACGGAAACCAGGGCTTTTCTCTGGAATCTGCACGGCGTTGCGGAACGCTGAACCGGCGTCCGGTGCGCATGGGCATTTTTCAACGCTGCATTTCTCGAAGGCCAAAAAAGAAGTCCGGTGATGCTTTTCACCGGACTTCTTTTTTGGCCGCTGTCGGTATTTTTCATGTTGATGGTTGGTATAAGAGTAAAACGGAAGCAGGAGAGGGCATCAAGAAAACGCTAGTCCGCTTCTTTATTCCATCCCTCTATCATCATACTAAATTTTTTTGCTTTTTCGTACAAATGAGGGTTTATGACCGTGGTTTTGCCGTCTTTCGCTTCCATCATGACGGACCAGATGCATTGATCCTGGCTGAAAGAGAGCGTGAAGGTTCCGGCAGCCTTTTCCGAAGCCTCTTTCAACGCATGGATGGAAGAGTCAAGCAGCGCGTCCGCGCAAAGAAACTTGCCGGAAGGGGCGCAGATCGAAAAATAAAGGCTCATAGTGCAAGTCCTTTTTCAAAAATGTGTCAAACGGAAGAGATACAACCAATCAAGACACCGTATCGACAGTACCTAAAAAGAGCCCGGAACACTACTGTAGATTGCCTGTCCGTCGCCAGTGCCGCAATGTTGGCCCAACAGGATGGAACCCCGTCCGAGATTTGGCCAAAGGGCTTCCCGCCCGTAATGCTTTTTGAGGATGGCTTTTCCCTGGCAGCCGGATGCCCAAGGAAACGCTTTGGATGTAAGGAAACGGTCTCCCGGCTTGAACCGGAACTGCCCCCCAAGCGTCCGTTTTCCGCCTTTATATGAAGTCGGAAGGAATGATCCCGTATTTTTTCAGCTTGAGATAGATGGTCGAGCGTTTGAGGCGGAGCAGGGATTCCGCGCCGTCAGGGCCGCAGACCTTGCCGCCCGTCCGCTCAAGGACATAGCGCAGATAGCGCTCCTCAAGTTCGGGGATCGTGGGAAAATCCGGGATGATGAAGGCCCCCGCCCCCGATCCGGAAGCGGTCGCTCGGCTGGGTGACACCAGTTCGAGCAAGGGCGCGTTCAGGATGACCGCCCGCTCGATGATGTTCTTGAGTTCCCTTACATTGCCGGGCCAGGAGTAGTTCAGGAGGCAGGCCCGTTCCGCATCCGTAAGCCGGAGGGATGGCCTGCCGTAGCGTTGGCAGTAGGATTCCGCGAACGCCTCCGCAAGCCCGATGATGTCCTCCCGGCGCTCGCGCAGCGGGGGGACCCGCAGGGGGACCACGGAAAGCCGGTAGAAGAGATCTTCACGGAAGCGCCCTTTGGCGACCTCATCGCGCAGATCTCGGTTGGTGGCGGCGACGAGGCGGAACCGCGATATGATTTCGGCGGTGCCGCCCACACGCATGAATCGTTGGTTCTGGAGCACGCGTAAGAGCTTGACCTGCATACTCAGGGGCATTTCCCCCACTTCGTCGATGAAGAGGGTCCCCCCGTTGGCCATTTCGAAGTACCCGATTTTTTGGCTCGTAGCGCCTGTAAAGGAGCCTTTTTCGTGCCCGAAGAACTCGCTTTCGAAAAGCTGTTCCGGGGTGCTGGCCGGATGGACCGCCACAAAGGGCCCCTTTCGCTGGCTGAAAAGATGGATCTGCCGCGCGATGACGTCTTTTCCCGCTCCGGTTTCCCCATAAAGCAGGACGGCGGCGTCCGTCATGCCCACCTGCCGCACCTGCGAGACGAACGGTTTCAGCCCTTCGCCGATGATGGGGGCTTCGCCCGTGTTTTTTTGGAGCGTCACGGCGTTGAATTTGGCGTTTTGCCAATGGATTTCCTGTTGCAGCATGTCGTCGAGGCGCAGTGCTGTCCGCACTTCCGCCGCGAACAGCCGCGCCAGTTCCCCGAGTTCGCTTTTTTTGAGCTGCGTCAGAAAGCCCGGCCCGAACCGTGTGTCGAGATACAGCAGCCACGGCTGCCGCCCGCCGACATTCAAGGACAGGCAGATCGCCTGCCGATCCCGGTCCCCCTTCCCATTGCTCAGGCAATCCGCGATCCACGCAATCCGGTCGCGCATGGCCGGGCTTTGCATCTCCGTCCGGGTAAGGTTCACCGAGGCGGCGCACTCCACGGAGTTGCCGCCCGCCGAGGGCCTGAACAGCGCGGCACGCTCGGCCTTGAGTTCGAGCTGGGCGACGTTGACGATGCGCTGGAGGTTGTCCTCAAGCGTCTGCCGGATGGGGACGTCGTTGAAGGCGTCATGGCAGCGGTCCATGAGTTCTTCTTTCAAGAAGAGGGTGCCGATATTCGGGACGCCCGGCGAAAAGACGTCGCTGTCCCTGTCCCGCGTGGCGAGGATCGAGATTTCGAGGGGGTCCATGCCCGCGTGGGATGCCCGGCCTATGGACTCCGAAACCAGCATCCGGAAGGGGCGGGCCTCATCGTGGCGTCCGAGCCTTTCCAGCGTGTTCGCCAGCTCATGGCGGGACAGGGCCAATTCCCGCACGTCCTGGGAAGAGGCGAGGCAGCCCACGCTTTGGCGGAGGAGGCTTACGGGATCGGTTTCCTCCGCATCCCACAGGTCCGCCCTGCCGTCCCGCAGGCACAGGGCCTTGACGCGGAGTGCCACACCACGCAGCTGCCGGTTGGGGCTGCGGAGGAGTGCTTCGAGCGTGTCCCGGAATGCGTAGCGGGGGATCTCGGGATACCCCGCCCTTGTGAAGCCATACAGCATATCCAGAATATAGGGATCGACAAAGGGGGAGTGGGGCGAACCCGCGGCAATGGCGTTTTCTGTTTCGCGGCGGAGGATGCGGTAGGCGGCGTCGAGCCGTCCGTTGAGATAGTGATAGAGCGCCAGCCCGCGCACCGTGCTGGAGAAAATTTTGGGATTCTCTACCGGATGGGTGCAGGAAAACAGGAAGTCCAGATGGTTGAGCGCTTCGTCCCAATCGCCTTTGCGCAGCAGCAGGAAACAGAAATGGGTCAGCCAGAGCAGGGAGAAGGTTTTCTCTCCGGCAAGTTCGGCTGAGTGGCGGGCGGATTCCACGGTCCCGATAGCGAGGGTGTAACGTCCGAGGTACATGGCCGACTGGCTGATGCTCATGGCATGGAACAGCGCGATCCGGTTGAGCCAGTCGCCGGGTTCCCCCTGATGGACATGGCTGCGCAGCGAATCCGGATAGTTGCCGCTGATGGCATAGAGCAGGCCCGCGAAGCAGGCGATGTGGTTTTTCATCTCCTGTTCGCAGGCGTCCTTCAGGCGCAGGAATTCGGTCTCGATTTCGCTGATGTTCCAGGGCTCTTCGGGGAGCTCCAAGCAGAGCAGCCGCATATAGCTTTTGAGGATGCCGATGAGGGGGCGGAAGCGTTCGTTGCCACCGTAGCCCGCCAACTCGTAGGCGATGGACGAGAGCCTGAAAGCCAGAGGAATGTGGCGGTTGGCAAGGATGCACATGCTCTGAAAGGTCAGGGCGAGTCTGCCGTACAGGCAGCTTTCCGAGCCTCCGGCGGTGTACAGGTGGCGCTCGCCCCAGGCGATCAGGAAACGCAGCGCGCATTCCATGCAGATGATGCTGCCCGGCCGCTGCTTGCCGAGATCGTCGCCGATGGCCTCGGCGATGGCGGTGCAGTCGTCGAGGGCCATGTCCGGAGCCCCGAGCCGCGCGAGGGCATGGGTGAGGCTGCCCGGAGGGGCGTTCCGGACGAGAAGGCGCACGAATTCGTCCCGCACGGCATCCGGCAGGCCGGGGCAAACCCACGCGCCCGGGGCTTCGGTATGGGCAACGAACCCCGCGCCGAGGAGCGGTTCAAGAAGGGAGGCGATGGCCTCTTGCGGTTTTCCCGCCAGCACGGCGAGTTCCTGCGTCAGGAGTGGGCGTCCGGCGGCGTGCAGGGCGATGGCGAGGATGGCTTGGGGAAGATTCAGAGAGCGGGGCATGGATACCTCCAAAGGCCGGGGAGGGCGGCGCGTCCGTATGCGGTATATGGCGCATGGTGAGCGGCAGAACCGTATCTGGTCTTATAGGGATATCCGATGGGAATGAAAAGGACTTCATATGAAAATCAGCTATGTCGGAAACCAAACGTCGACACTATGTATGGCGCCTGAAAGATAAAAGGCACCGGCTGAAGGGATATGCCGGACGTGGCCAGCCCTATCCGTCTCTGGAATAAGGTATGCCAACGGCCCGAGGCATTGATTGGTGTGGCAGCAAAGGAAATATGCTTATTACGGCTGGGGGGATCTGGATAGGAAGTCGGTTATCCTTCCGATTTCCAAGAGGGGATATAGCTTTTTATCCCTCTATCAGCCACCCCACAAAATCGCCAAGCCGGAAAGCCTCCACGGCATCGGGCCCCAACTCGCTGCGGTAGAGAGCCGAATATATCTCTAACGTATAGTGTCCTCTCCACTTCCTTGCTTCATGGGCCTCCCTTTCCACTTTGCAGCCGAATGTCAGCCGGGATGCTGTGGCGGACAGGGAACCTCTGGGGGGCTTTTCTTTATTTATGATGATGATTGCCCCGCCCGGCCTCATCTTGCTCCGCAATGTCGACAATAAAAGTTGCCGCGTCGAGGAGGGCAGGTCCATGAGCGTCAGGAAGGCCACCGCTACGTCGAAAGGCTTGTACGGATAACTGGCCACGTCCGCCATAATGGCCCTTCCCGGCCCGCAGTAGTCAACCACGACGTCCCGGCAGCCGTCCAGGGCCACAAACTGCGCCTCCCGCTCATGCAGCGTCGGCGCCAGCACGCGTCCGACGTTCCCGGCAGCGCATCCCAGATCATACACTTTGCCGCCCTGCGGGATGTAGGGCCGGGCAATCATGGCCACCGCCGCTGTAGCCATGTCATACCACGGAGACTGCTTCTCGCTGCGCCTGTCCGCTTGGCCGGGGAGCACGTTAAAGGTCCAGTTTTCCACTTCCTGCGTCATGAGCACTCTCCCCGGATGGATGTTGAAACTATAATCATTACATTGTGTTATTTATGCCATATGGGTATGCAGTAGTCCCTTTGGACCTGCATTTTTTGGTGCTCGGCTGTTTCCTGGGCGTCAGAGGGGCCCTTTGTGGCAGCCGCTTGAGAGGCCGTGGCCATGTTCGTTTATAATAAAAAGTTACTTCAATGAAACTTCTAAGTCAACGAAAACCGAACTACCGATGTAACATCGTTTCACTTATGTAACTAAAATGAACGCAGAAAAAGTTTTTGAACAGGTCTGGAGGGAGTTCATCCGGAGGCTTGAGGCCTTGCGCAACCAAAAGCCCAAAATGACCTATGAACAGCTTGGAGAGATGTGCGGTGTCAGCAAAGTGACCACAAAACGGTGGCTTGAAGGTGCCGGTGGGGAAAAGACGTCCTTCCCGGACATGCTCCGGTACATGCAGGCGGTGGGGATGAACATCCGGGCCGTTATCCCACAGAGCCAATCTGAAAAGGAGGCCGTCTTGGAGAGCCGGCTTTCCGAGATTCAGAAGGAGCTTGCCATATGTAAGGATGCGCTCAAGCAAGCCGAGAAAGAGCGCGACGCATACAAATCAAGATGGGAAGGTCACTTGGAAACAGTCCGCGCCCAAAGCGGCAACCATCCGTCCGGCCCTTTTGCGCATGGGCAAAAACCGTTGGGGGAAAAGGCGGATTGATGGGGTGTGGGATCGGAGGTGTATGCCACGCCGTATCTTCGCCAGTTTCCGCCAGATGATGTTTCGGAAGGCTGACGCTGTCGCCGGAGGAACTTTTTATTTTTAAAGTTATGTCAAGGTAACTTCCTTTGCCGGAAAAGTTCTGTTCCGCAGTTTGGCATAGAGGAACAGAGCAGCTGCGGCAAAACAAAAGAGGGGGAGTTGCAGACAGGTTCGTGTCTATAAGGGAGGAAAGCCTCACGCAGTGCGGAGCGGGGGCCCACAGGTGTTCTAGTGGCTTTCCTCGGATTATCATCTCTGCCGGATGAACCTGTCGGGGGAGCTTGTCCCTTCGAAAAAGGCAAAGTGGAAAGAGCCGCGTCTTTATTTTTGGATGATTCCAGTTTTCTGGAAACATGGTGAGGCAGTGACGCAAGAAAGACTCTTTTTGAAAAGGATGAATGATTTTTAATGATTCAGGGAAAAGGGATTTCCCTCCTGTCCTTTTTCTACGCCGCTTCAGCGTTTTCTTTTTTCTCTTTTCTCATTTTTATTCAACATATTATGTTCACGCTAACTCCGTTTTGTCCAAAAAGCTGGACTCCGGGGCCTCTGGTGCTTGCTCTCCGCGGGGGATGCGGGTGTCTTTTTTTAAGATAATGTAATAGAAACATAGGGATCGCTGCTAATAGGCTCCGCGTTTTCCGATTGGCATGTCGATTGCTCTAAAAAGATCAATCGCGTGAACAATCTCAACAAAGGAGCCAGCACCATGGGCAAGGCAACGCAGATCTACCGGAACGGTACGATATTGACGATGGATTCACGGGGAAGCGTGGTCAGCGCGTTGGCCGTTGAAGGCAACGTCGTCCTCGCTGTGGGAACGGACGATGACGTTATGGCCCATGCCGGGCCGGATACCGTGGTCACTGATTTACGGGGCCGGACCATGCTGCCCGGTTTCGTCGATGGGCACAGCCATTTTGTATGGGCCGGGCTCATGTTCGCCACGCAGCTTGATCTTTCCTCCCCGCCGGTAGGCAAGGTGAAGGACATTGCCGAAATCCGCGATCTGCTCAAGGAAAAGGCCGCCTCCACGCCTAAGGGCGAGTGGATTCTTGGGTATGGCTACGATGACACCGCCCTTGCGGATCGCCGCCACCCGCTCGCGTCCGACATGGACGACGTGACGCCCGATCATCCGGTGCTCCTGCGCCATGTTTCCGGCCATTTGTGCTCCTGCAACAGCCGCGCCCTGGCCTTGGTCGGTTATGACCGGAATACGCCCGATCCCCTTGGCGGGATCATCCGCCGCGACGGGCACGGCAACCCCAACGGCGTTCTGGAGGAACCCCCGGCGATGAATCCCGTTGCCGCGTTGCTGCCCGAAGCTTCCGAGGAAGACTGGATGCGCAGCATCGTAACCGCCTGCGACGCCTACACCGCGAAGGGCGTCACGTCCGCGCAGGACGGCTTCACGCAGGAAAAGCAGTGGGCACAGCTCCGCAAGGCCCATGAAAAGGGACTGCTCCGTAACCGAGTGCAGATCCTGCCCGGCCTCGACTGCTGCGATCTCAACCAGTTCACTTCTCACGCTTCCGGTACGCCGCTGACCGCCGACGGCAAGATCAGCCTCGGCGCTGTCAAGCACCTCGTCGACGGCAGCCTGCAATGCTATACCGGCTGCCCGCGCCAACCCCTCAAGGCACCACCGGCTGCCTGAGCAATCCCTACCACAAAATCATCTATGATCTGCCGGACGGCCCCATGTGGCGCGGCTATATCCAGGAAAACCCGGAAGGGTTCATCGATCGCATAGTGGCTTTGCATCGGCAGGGCTGGCAGATCGCCATCCACGGCAACGGCGATGAAGCCATCCAGCTCATTCTGGATGCCTATGAAGAGGCGCAGAAGCGCTATCCCCGCGCCGACGCCCGGCACATCATCATCCACTGCCAGACCGTGCGCGAGGATCAGCTCGACCGTATCAAGCGCCTCGGCGTGGTGCCTTCGTTCTTCGTGGTCCACACCTACTTCTGGGGCGACCGCCACCGCGACATCTTCCTCGGCCCGGATCGCGCCAAGCGCATCAGCCCGCTCCGCAGCGCCCTGAAACGCGGCATCCTGTTCAGCAACCACAACGACACGTTCGTAACCCCCATTGATCCCCTGCTCTCCGTGTGGTCTGCGGTCAACCGCCTCACCAGCAGCGGGCAAGTCCTTGGCGAGGAATATACCATTTCCGTCATGGACGCGCTGCGCAGCGTGACCTCGTGGGCCGCCTATCAGGCCTGTGAGGAAACGAGCAAGGGCAGCCTCGAACCCGGCAAGCTGGCCGACATGGTCGTGCTTGGGGACAACCCCCTCGCCGTGGACAAAAAGGCTATCCACGACATTCCGGTGCTGGCGACCATCGTCGGCAACGAACTCGTATACGGGTCGCTGGAATAGCCTTGCCGGAAACCCGGCGGCATGGGGGCGCTCCTTCCCGCCTTCTCCGTCGGGTTTCCCCGGCTCCTGTGGTTGCGGATACTCACAACTTTGACGGTTGCCTTACCAAGAGAGGGATTCATGGAAGCGTCATTTTATCCGTATCTGGGTGCATTGTGTTGGATCGGTATGCTGCTCATGCTCGGGACGTTAATCCGTGCCAAGGTGCCGTTGTTCCAGAAGCTGCTGTTTCCTTCCTCCCTTATAGGTGGCCTCATCGGGTTCGTGCTGATCAACCTTGATTTGGTCGGGATGCCCACCTCCACCGGCTGGAAGGACATTACGCCGAACATTTTCAGTATGATCACCTTCCACTTGTTCGCGTTCGGCTTCGTGGGCATCGGTTTGCTCCAGACCAAGAAGCCCGCCAGCGGCAAGGTTGTGATGCGTGGCGCCCTGTGGATCGCGCTCGTGTTTGGTATGACCTTCTCTGTGCAGGCGCTCATCGGCAAGGGCGTTTTCGTGCTGTGGCAGGATCTGTTTGGGGGCACGTTTGAAACCGTCAACGGCTACCTCCTCGGCGCGGGCTTCACGCAGGGCCCAGGCCAGACGCAGGCCTACGCCACCATCTGGCAGACTTCCTATCAGACCGCCAACGCCCTGAGCGTCGGGCTGGCCTTCGCCGCCGTCGGTTTCCTCGTGGCGGGCATCGTGGGCGTGCCGCTGGCCTTCTACGGCATCAAGCGCGGCTGGTGCACCGGAGGGCGTTCCGGCGAGCTGCCCCAGAACTTCCTGCGCGGCCTTATGGATCGCGGCGACAATCCCCCCTGTTCCCACAGCACCACCCACCCCGCCAACATCGACAACCTCGGCTTCCATGTGGGCCTCATGGCGGCGATCTATGGCGTGGCCTATCTTTTCGGGCTGTTGTTCTCCAAGTACATGCCCGCCGGCATCGCGGGGCTCGGTTTCGGCCTGACTTTCTGCTGGGGCATGTTCCTCGCCATGCTGCTGCGCAAGTTCATGGGCAAGATCGACATCCTGCACCTCATAGACGGCGAAACGACCCGGCGTCTGGTCGGCGGTTCCGTGGACTTCATGATCTGCGCCGTGTTCCTCGGCATTGAAATGAGGGCCCTTCAGGAGGTGCTGCTGCCCTTCATCGTCGCCATCGCCGCCGCCACATTCATTACCCTGATCATTTGCGTGTGGTTCGGCCGCCGCTCCCCCGAGTACGGCTTCGAGCGCTGCCTGATCATGTTCGGTTACGCCACGGGCACGGCGGCTTCGGGCCTGCTGCTGCTCCGCATCGCCGATCCGGATTACGAAACCCCCGTCGCGGTGGAAGGCGGCCTCATGAACGTCTTTTCCTGCCTGACCTTCCTGCCGGTCACGCTGTCCATGCCGTTCGCGCCGCTGCCGGGATATCCCATCGTCTGGGTGTTCGCAGCGGTCATCATTGCGACGCCCATCGCCATGTATCTCTTGAAGTTCATCCGCAAGCCCGCGTTCTGATCCCCCATCGGAAACGGATTGCGCATGAGGGATGCGGGGGTTAGCCCCCGGAGGAAAGGGAATGCTGGGTTTCCCTCACCCGGAGTACGTTCAACCCAAAGGAGAGAGGAAGATGAAGAGACTGATGACGCTTTTGTTGGCCGCCGGTTTGGTTCTTGGCGCAACTTCCGCCGCGAAGGCGGTCGACTTCAAGATGACGGGCTTGTGGCAGAACCGTGTATCGTTCGCCGACCGCAATTTTGAAAAGCATAACGGCGACGATAAGATGCGTGCCGCTACCCGTCTGCGTACCCAGATCGACGTGATCGCTTCGGAATCCCTGAAGGGCGTGATGTTCTTCGAAATCGGCCACCAGAACTGGGGCAAGGCCGCCGAAGGCGCCGCCCTCGGCACCGACGGCAAGGAAATCAAGGTCCGCTACAGCTACGTGGACTGGATCATTCCCCGGACCGACGCCAAGGTCCGCATGGGCCTCCAGCCCTACGTCCAGCCGACCTTCACCGGCATCGGCTCCCCGATCCTCGACGCCGACGGCGCGGGCATCACCATCAGCAACCAGTTCACCGAAAACGTGAGCGCGAGCCTGTTCTGGCTGCGCGCCGAAAATGACAACGACCCCGAAATGACGAGGCACGACGCCCACGACGCGATGGACTTCATCGGCGTGACCGTGCCGATGACTTTTGACGGCGTGAAAGTGACTCCGTGGGGCATGGGCGGCATCATCGGGCATGACAGCTTCAAGGGCGGGAACTTCGACCTGAACTATCCTATGGCACAGGGTATGCTTCCCCTTATGGGCACGTCGACCATCGTGGCCAACAGCGATAAGGATCACGGCAGCGCGTGGTTCGGCGGCGTCTCCGCGGACCTGAGCTATTTCGATCCCTTCCGCTTTGCCCTCGACGCCGCCTACGGCAGCGTGGATCTGGGCACCAGCAAGCTGAACGGCAAGAACTTCGACGTGAAGCGCTCCGGCTGGTACGCCGCGCTCCTCGCCGAATACAAGCTGGAATCCTGCACCCCCGGCCTGCTGTTCTGGTATTC
>OBXD01000943.1_pt1 | contig 12053 bp, 12 predicted proteins | sample 1495381 | NCBI WGS metagenome assembly OBXD01 (sample SAMEA2580144, study PRJEB22360) | human gut metagenome | biome: human gut; feature: human-associated habitat; material: faeces | place: Denmark | collected 2008/2010 | reverse complement strand
GAAATCCTTACAAAAAATATTATTATATTTAGACAGCATTACAAATTTTTTAAGAAGTAATTTTGCTTTTCGAAATTCCAAATTGCTGTAATTGAATATGCTTTTTCGTCTCCCTACGTTCAACATCAAAGCCATGCTGGCATAGATAGTCTGTTAACGCGTCATGCATCTCATTAACTGTTTGGCAATTCATCGCTGTTCTTGATAGTCATCGACTCTATCTTTCACACAATTGTACAAGTTATTTTGATTTTCAACCCAATCAAAATTTAAATTTGTATGTTTCAAATCAATCTCATCGTTTTTGATTTGCTTGTGGTTCTCTACTTTCGACAATACTTCGTTGATGGACAATGACGGATACTCTCAAAGTGACGCCTCAAAAATGTGAGTCTGTTTTACAGTAAGAGTATATCGAGCTCTGGCGAGGTCCTCACTGCATTCAAAAGTATACTTTTGAATTTCGTTCTATAGCTAACAAATGACATACATTTTATCAAACAAATATATTTAATGAAGTGTATGTCATTTGTTAGCTCATAACACCTCGAAAGATACATATATATTAGCATTCATATGTATGTTATATTAATATATAATAAGCACACACCTGTATGCTTATTATATATTAATTATGAGGTGATTAAATGCCAAAAAAACAAAGTTCGAAAGAAAAAATCTTAACCGTTCGTGTCAGTCAAGCGCAATACAAAAAGATACAAGATTTAGCCTACATACGTAGTATGAATGTCACAGAATATATACGCCAAACAGCTGTAGGTAATCGGATTAAACCGACGGTCATTGAATATCCAAAAGAACAAACAACGATAGATGATTATAATTCTAATAATGATACGAATGATTGGCATGAAATCATTGAACAGCTGAAGAACGATAACGAGACACTCAAATCTAACAATCAAGAACTTCAGCAACATATTCATCAGCTGGAAGATGAGATAGACCCAATGAGACAAGAAAATGATGTTTTTCATCATTTATTACAACATTTTGATAGTACAGCATTTATGAACTTCAATACATATCGTGATGATCGCCCATTAAAAAATGCGATTAAACGATTAAAAGAACAACAATAAATCTTAAAAAGGTATCTTGAAATTTTAAATTTCAAGATACCTTTTTAAGATTTATTGTTTAGTTTAAAGAGAAATAATATCTATTTTTTAGAATGTAAGCCTTTATTTATAAACAAAAGAATAGAAATAAGTATTATTGTTGTAATTAATATTATTACATATGGATAAATATTATATGCTCCTTTTATACCTGTTAATGGTGCTATAATACTACCAATAATAAACTGAGATAAGCCTAAAAGACTAGCTGCATTTCCACTTCCACCTGTACGTTCTTCCATAGCAACTGAAAAAACAATTGGTCCTAGTCCAGACACAGGAATTACAGTAAGTAGGATAGCTACTAAATATATCCATACGGGGAGAGACCAGATTAGAGAAACAATTACAATAATTGCACCTGATATTTGTATTAGAGAATATAATAATATAATTTGATACCTATTAAAAAAATCTACCAATTTACTAGCAGTTTGACTAGATAATATTAATCCTATTCCAATACAACTCATAAAAATACTAAATTGTTGCGGAGAAAAGTTATACAATTTTTGTAAAATAAATGGAGCACTAGATGCATAACTAAATAACATAATATAACTAACAGCTTGTATAAGTAATGGTACTATAAATTTTTTAGTTTTCAATAAACTTCCAAAATCTTTTATTATTTCTTTCATCTCTTTTTTAGTTTCATTATTAATATTATCATCATCTTTCATAGTAAACATTGAAACTATTAATAATAAAACACCGATGCATGTTAAGAATCCAAAAATAGATTTCCAACTAAATATCATTAAGAGTCCGCCAGAAATTAACGGAATAATTAAGGTTAATATTCCATTAATGACCATTAACAAAGATAAAAACTTAGCTAGCTTTTCTCCTACATAAAGATCTCCAGCTGTTGAACGAGCTATTACAATTGCTCCGCCTCCCATTAAACCTTGAAAAAATCTTAAAATAATAAGAGCTTTAATATCAGGAGCAAAAAAACATCCTAAAGACGTTAATATGAATATGGAAAAAATGAAAATAGTTGCTGCTTTTTTACCAAATTTATCTGAAATCGGTCCAAATATAAATTGACCAAAAGCGATACCAATCATTGCAATAGATAATGATAATTGTACATGAGAAGTTGTAGTATTTAAGCTTTCTTGTACTCCCGGTAAAGATGGTGTATAAAGATCTGATAATAATGGACCAAAGGCAGTCATAACACCCAATAAGATGATAAAAGAAATATATATCACTTTATTTTTATTAATAATGAGCACCTACTTATGATTTTGTTGTTTGTTCAATAATCAAATTTATTTAAAACATCTATCATTGCATCATTTTGCTCAGGAAACCCGATAGTAATACGTACACCATTTGGGAAAGGTCTTGTAATACATCCCACTTTTAAGAGTGCCTCAAATAATTCATTTACTTTATTTGTTTTGACAAAAATAAAATTTGTTTCACTTGAATAAAAATGTTTACTTTGAGGTATGCTAAAGAATTTTTGTCGTTCTTCTGCATTTCTTCTTTTTATATCATTTATATATTGTTTGTCTTTATATGCCTCTATAGCTGCAATCTCAGATAGTCTACCGATATTAAATGGTGGCTTCACTATATTAAATTTTTCAATGATATTTTCAGAACCTATAACATATCCAATCCTCATGCTAGCTAAACCATATGCTTTTGAGAAAGTACGTAAAACAAATAAATTTTTAAATTCTTCTTGCAACTCTAGGGATTTTGGAAAATCATGTGCTGTTACAAACTCTCCATAAGCTTCATCTAATGCTACAGGTATTGTTGATGGTACCTTTTTTAAAAATTCTAATAATTCATTATGAGTAAAGTATGTTCCGGTTGGATTATTAGGGTTACATAGCCATATCAAAGATGTTGTATCATCGATCTCTTGCAAAATATTATTTAGATCAAATTTTCCATCTTTTAAAGGCGTACCTACAACATTAGCTGATTCTATAATACCATTATGTAAATATTGACCAAAAGTTAGATCACTAGTTATAATTTTATCATTTGGTTTAATAATTGCTCTTGATATTATTGTAATAATGTCATCCAAACCAGCTCCTAATAAAATTCTATTTTCATTTATATTTAAAATATTACTTATTGTTTGTCTTAAGTTAGTTGAGGTAGTGTCTGGATAATATTGAATGCAATTTACATTCTCTTTTATAGCTTGCTTCACGTTAGGTGATGGACCGTATAAGTTTTCATTAGATGCAAGTTTATATAGATATCCCTTAATATTGTAATCTCTTTTTAAATCCTCTGGAGCTAAACCTGGTTTATAAGCTGATAATTTTTCTAATTGAGTTTTCATTTTAGTCCTCCTCGAAAAAGTTAGAAATTTTAGATTGTGATTTTTTTAAATTACTTATCGAAGATTTTAAATTCTCACTTTCTGTTTTACTTAATGGTAAATCTATAATTTTTTGTGCACCATTTTCATTGATTAATGTAGGTGCGCCCGAATATACATCGTGATATCCATATTCTCCCTCTAATAAACTAGATACAGTAAGTATAGTACTTTCATTGTTGATAATAGCATTAGTTATTTCAACTAATGCTTTAGCTATGCCATAACTTGTATTTCCTTTGCCCTTCATAATTTCATTTCCTACTTCTCTAGTATATGTTGTTATATCTTCTAAATGTTGATATTTTTCAGAAATCAAATTGTTTAACATTAATCCTGAGATATTTGCCTTTGACCATAGTGGAACTTGTGAATCTCCATGTTCTCCTATTACCATAGCTTGAATTTCAGTAGGAGATACATTATATATTTCACTTAATTTAAATTTGAATCGTGCTGAGTCAATTATTGTACCTGAACCGATTACCTTTTCTTTTGGAAAGCCTGAAATTTTTTTTGTAAAGTAAGAAAGGGTATCAACTGGATTAGATGCAATAATAAAAATTCCTTGAAAATTGTTAGCTAAGGCTTCTTTAATAATTGAATTAAAAATTTTAGCATTAGCATCTAGTAATTCTGATCGTTTATTCACTGATTTCATTGAAGCACTAGCAGCAATTAAAATAATATCAGCATCTGAACAGTCAGTGTAATCGCCAACTTTTACTCTAACAGATGATTTCATAAAAGCTGTCATGTGACTTAAATCTTTTACATTGCTATTAACTAATTCGTAACGTCTAGATATTATTGCGATTTCGTCTATATTTGATTCTGATACCATTAAAAATGCATAACTAGACCCAACATTTCCATTGCCAATTACTACTACTTTTTTCTTTTTAATATTTTTTCCCACCTTTCTTTATTGTAATTAAAATCGTCTCATAAATATTTAATACCTTCAATAGATTCTAAAAGTAATTAATTCCCATAGCATCTCTTACTTCGTGAAGAGTTTGAGATGCTATTAATCGAGCTTTATTACTTCCGTCTTTTAATATTTCATATATATAGTCCATATTATTTTGATATTGGTTTCTTTTATTTCTAATTGGTTCTAATTCTGATTGTATGATTTCATTTAAGTATTTTTTAACTTGAACATCACCTAAGCCACCAGCTTTATAATGCTCTTTCATTTCTGTTAAATACTTTTTATCTTTACAAAAAGCATCTAAGTAAGTGAACACTGTATTGCCTTCTACTCGACCAGGATCAGTAACTCGAATATGATTAGGATCAGTATACATAGACATTACTTTTTGTTTAATAATATCTGGAGAATCAGATAAATAAATGGCATTATTTAAAGATTTACTCATTTTAGCTTTTCCATCTATTCCCGGAAGTCTACCCATTCCTTTTTTAGGTAATAAAGCTTTAGCTCTTTTTAAAACATTTTGTTTATACGTATTATTAAAGGTTTTAACAATTTCATTTGTCTGTTCAATCATTGGTATCTGATCTTCACCTACAGGAACAATGGATGCTTTGAAAGCAGTAATGTCGGCTGCCTGACTAACTGGATAAATAAAAAATCCTGTTGGAACACTATCGCCAAAATTCTTTTCTTTCATTTCATTTTTGACTGTTGGATTTCTTTTTAATCGTGAAACAGAAACAAGATTTAAGTAATGCATTGTTAATTCACTTAATTCGGGAATTTGAGATTGAACAAAAATATTAGATTTTATTGGATCTATGCCTACAGATAAATAATCTAATATGACTTCTATTAAGCTATTTTGAATCTTTTCAGGATTTTTAGCATTATCAGTTAGTGCTTGCTGGTCAGCTATCATAATAAAGTTGTTAAATTGATCTTGTATTTCGACTCTTTTCTTTAGAGACCCGATGTAGTGACCAATATGAAGTTTGCCAGTGGGTCTGTCACCTGTAAGTAAATTTTCCTTTTTCATTTCCATCGCTCCTTCATACTTTAATATCAAATGATGAATTATATATAATCTTGTATTTTTAATACTGTTCTAATTTTATACCCTAGTCTAAATAAAGAATGTAAATGAGTGTCATATACAAAGGTACTATCTATAATTAAGTTACTTTTCCTTAACTTCATAGTTTACTAGAACACTTTGATAGTACATCATTTATGAATTTCAACATGTATAGAGAAAAATATTTAAACATAAAAAGTCGCCTGAACATAAAGAAGGCGACTTAAAAGATTAAAAAAGAGTTTTAATACGTTTTAACTTTTCTTAGTTTATATGCTTTTGATGAAATATTAGGTAATGCATAAGGAGAGATTATGTGAGAGCCAGGATCATATATTGATTTTTTACTAGCTCCGTATTTATAAGCTTGATAAACAATTTTAGAACAGTAAGTAGGATTTTTGGATTTTAATTTCATATTAATTCCGTAGTTATATTTTTTTCCTACATAATTTTTTTTAGCCCAAGCAGCAGCTTTAGGTCCAGCTTTGGAATTTTTTGAACGATATATTTTCAACCAAGATCCTTTTCCAGAATATCTTTTTTTAAACCAAGATAAACTATGTACAGCAGGGTGATGACCTGAACCATAAATATGTAAAATCTTTTTACTACTTATAGCAATTGCAGCATGTCCAGTTAAACCCCAAGAACTAGTTTTATTAGAAATCAACACATCTCCCGCTCTTAAATGAAAAGCAGATCTGTAACCTGTTCCATCAGAATCATTGGCTAGTGATTGTTCGCCTTGCTTACTTTCCTCTAAATACTTATTCCATTGTTCTTCATCAACAGACTTATCTAAAACACCTTTTTCCTTTAAATCTTGATAATCTACAACATTAGAGTTTTCAGCATGCGCAGTTTCAAAAAATCCAATTGACGAAAAAGAAATAATTAATGTGAATGCAAGTACAAAAAATATTAATTTTTTCATTATTTCATTTTCTCCTTTACTTAATTTTATTTACAATTAAACATTACATTAAATAAAATGATATTAAAAGAATAATTATATTGAGGAGAGAATTTTTAAAATGAAATGGTTAAAAATCATTATATTAATTTTATCTTTAGTTCCAATAGAATTTATCGGATTATTTACTGATTATCAAACAGGTTTATTAATAGGTTACATCCCATTTATAATAGTTGCTATATTAATAAGTACATCTATTTTTAAATTCGGCTTAAAAAATAATATAAGTATTATAATAAGTCGATGCATTGGAATATTTCTTTCTTGGGAATGTGTTCATTGGTTTATGAGCCATTATGAGCCGGAATTTTACTTTGAACCTTTTATGGCTGACGATTTTGCATTATTTTTAGGAGTTATTCATTTCATAGTTATTATGCTTATATATTTAGCTATCTATGGTTTTTCTCATCGTAATCAGTAATTATTATGTTTCTTATTAAAGGACACAAAGATTAATTTAACAATGTTTGTGTTTTTTAGTATTTATACAATTTCACTACCTATAATAGTTAATTATGTCAACTTGTAGTAAAGGCTTAAACGCTGTTAAATCAACGTTTAAGCCTTTGTCTTGTGATTATCGTTTATTCAGGTTTTATACATCATTGTTCTCACGCGTTTTCATACTTTTTCATTAAATGAACTTTTGTATCTTTATTCAAAAACGGAGAATCTATTAAAATCAGATTCTGTTATACTAAAAAAGCACTTCCCGTGCAGAAAGGAGGTGCCACATCTAATGATTGTCGTTCTGTTTGTTGTGAAATATATCGTATGTCCAATTATTGTTGGACGTGTTCTTTATTTAATAAATCAAGAACAACGATAAAAAAGAAACCCCAGCATATGCTTTGGTCGGCATGCTGGGGTTTTCACATCCAATGATGTGTCTGTCTGTTTGTTATTTTTAGTATATCTTGCATGAAGAAATTTGTAAAATTAAATAGATATTCGAATGAACTAATTATGTAATCGTCAACAATATCTCAAGCTAGCTTTATAACTTAGCTTTTTTATCATTCATCGATTAAAATTATACTTCATATCATTAAAAGGCCAAAATCTTAAAATAACTTTTCCTACGATTTGTTTTTTAGATATTAACCCCACCTCAGAATATCTACTATCAATACTGTTTGTCCTATTGTCTCCGAGAACTAAATACTTATCTTTAGGTATTATCATTTTATTTTTAGATCCCTTTATATTTGATACATTAAAATCTTCTGTTAAATTTTCACTGGAGTTATTCATTTTTTTATTATAGTCAAGGTAAGGTTCTTTGATATAATTTTTATTGATATATAACTTGTCATTTTTATATTCAATTTGATCTCCTGGTTTACCAATCAATCGTTTTATAAAGTCATTATTGCTATTTTGATGAAATACAATAACATCTCCAGACTTTAAGTGATTTAATGATTTGGATATTTTGCTGACTACTACTTTATCTTTATTGTTAAACGTTGGATACATTGATAATCCTGATACAGTATAAGGTTTAAATAAAAAATTATTTACTAAAAATAATAGTAATATAGCTACTATTATGGCTATTAACCATTCCTTAAATTCTTTTTTCATTACATAATTTCCTTTTTAGATTTTATAAATTTTATCCTATTTTAGGTTATCACTTATATTTTTAATATCCTACCAAAAGTAGTTCATTATTTATGATGTCTTTTCTTTTTTAGTGATAAGACAAATCCCATTATTAAAGGAAATAAAAGCAAAATATAGATGTAGCTCATTTAAGTTATTATTCTTCCCATTTTTCTTCTAATTGACGTTGAAATGCCTCTCGATCTTGTTTTAATTTTGCATCTTCGTCATGTGACTCTTGAGATTGTTTATATATCTTGTCGTCTAACCATTTAGGTGTCTTTTCACGATTAGTATATTGGCGCGACTTACCTATATTAGTTATTTGTGGCTGTCGTTTGTTGTGAATACGTTTCTCAGCGTCAAAGATAAATTCTAAGTATTCAATTTTTCGACCTTTTTTAGCTTTAACTTTATTAATATTAAGATTATTAAAAATAGGTGTAAGCTCTTTAGATATTGGCTTTAATACACGTTTAGTAATGTCACACATTTGATAAGACTTTGATACGTCTAATCGAGTTCTAAAATCTTCCATTGATAATTTTAAATATCCAGTATGTTTATATTGTTTAAGTAAGCGAAACATGGTTTTAGAGTACGAAGATTTTAAATTAGTCAGTTCTTTTAATTCGAATTTTGTAAAATTACGAGTAATATCATTTAAAACAAACTTTAAGTCAGGATTAGTGGAAATTTCAAGATACTTCTCCGTTTTATGAATTTTAAAGTGATTGAAAAGTACAAAAAACTCTATTACATCCTCATCTTCTCTTCGATAAGTTATCTCGAGCATCTTTTTATAAATATTTTGTAAATCTCCAATAAAACGATTAAGATTTCTAGTTTCATAGTTATAATTACTTAAATATTTAAGTTCTTCAAAACTTAAATATAATTTATTAGTATCTTGTTCTTTTAGCTTATTACACATAGCAAAAAATAAGTCTATTTCAACAGAAGTAAATTTTCTCAAAGGAACCAAATTCATTTCATTATGATAAATAACAGTTTCGTTCGACATATATATCACTCCAAAAAAGGTCATTTTTTTTATAAGTCCTTGTATATCATATACATATTATCACTATAATAGTTTTATTAAAAGTATTTGCCACATAAAAAATGTCGAATTAAAATAATGACCTTTTTTATGTGGCAAAATGACCTTTTTTATGTGGCAAAATGACCTTTTTTATGTGGCAAAATGACCTTTTTAAGTTGTGAAATCTACTGTCGCTCTAAGGATTAAAGCACACCTAAAAAGGTTTATAAAAAGATTTATAAAAATATATTAAAAAGGTCGGAGTGAAATACTCCAAATTCATTCAAATATACTTCTAAAGAAACGAACACAAAAATAAACTTTAAAAAATATCTTCATCAATTAATTTAGAAATCATACTCACATCTATCATTTCCAATACAATATCTTTGCTACCTTGGAATTCTTATAATAATATAGAAATGCAAAGGTATTGTTCCTCCTTACAGAACTATTTAATAAGCGCTGTAAGTAAGGTAATGATTGTTCTTAATAGGTTGATCATACTTATTAAATTTTTATCTCCTCTTTTCATGAGATAAGCACTCAGGCTAGTATCATACTTGTTTGAGTGCTTATTTTTATTGATTTATTCTAATTCTAAGTCATTCTCTGTCTCTTTTTTAATAGGTGCTGATGCCTTTCTTATATGATGGTCTATCCCTGACACATCACCTTGATATGCATGTGTTAAAGCCCCCTGATCCACCGTATCGGGATCAATACCGACTTCTGGCATACGTTGATATTTAATTTCTGCGCTTAATTCAATGTTCCTATCTTTCAATGCACATCTAAGCCCCGCAAACAAAATACGTGTATCGTTTCTTACCATGTCGTTCATCGCTTGATGACGTGCATTTAACATGTCTAAATGGTGTTCGAGTTGATTATTTTGTGTTGTTAAATATTGATTGCGCTTGTCCAAATCTCGGTAATTCATTCTAAGGCCACTCAGATACGCCTCATACGCTTTGATTTCTTTTTGGTACTTTTCCCATCTTTTTCAAAATCGTCCCTAGAATTTGCTCTCAGTTGCTTATATAGGTCAATATCTTCTTGAGCCTGTTGAGAATCCTCTTGTAAAAAATGATTTTTCCGTTTTAAGTTTTGAATATCCCGAGTTAAATGTTCTTTTTCATCGTGTAAATCGTTGATATCCCTCAACAATTGTTTTTTCGTTTCAATTTGTTGGTCTAATTCACTTAAAACTTTCGCTTTCTTTTTATATTCATGAATATCTTGAATATACGTTTTATTATCATCGGTACTCCCACGTTCAACATCAAAACCTTGCTGGCACAGATGTGTTGTTAATTCATCATGGATGTGATTAATAGCTTGTCGATTCATAGCTGTACGTGCTGATAACCGTCCTTGATGATTAACAGGTATAAAGTGAAGGTGCATATGAGGCGCTGATTCATCCATATGAACTTTCGCTGAAACGATATTGGCTTCGCCAAAACGTTCACTGAAGTAATCTTTACATGTCTTAAAGTAGTGTTTTGTACGTGTTTCTCCCATACGGTCGGCCTCTTCTTTCGATAACGTAATGATATTGGAATACATCACCACACTATTTTTCTGTACACGTGACCCCTGTTCTTTATAATAATCGACTCTATCTTTCACACGATGATACAAATGACGTTCATCTTCAACTAAATCAAAGTTTAAGTTTGTCCGTTTCAAATCAATCTCATCGTTTTTGATTCTCCCTTTACGTTCTTGTTCCATCTCTTTGCCTTTAACATCGCTCATTTTATTTTTTTGCGTATTCCAAGCTAATTTCAAATTGAGCGCCCTCCCCGAAGCTTTTTGATTTGTCTGTGGTTCTCTACTTTCGAGAACCTTCGCAAATATCATTTTACAAGCGCTGTGATTGTCTACCTTCGACAATGCTTCGCTTATGTAAAATGATGGATACTCTCACCGCTACGCCTCAAACATGTGAGGCTGATTCCGCAATGAGAGTATAGCTCGATATACTCTTACATTCAAATGTAAGAGTTATCTTCGCTCTGGCGAGGCCATCACTACATTCAAAAATATATTTTTGAATTCCGTTATATAGCTAACAAATGACATACGCATTATCAAACAAATATGTTTGATAATATGTATGCCAAATGTTAGCTCACAACACCTCGAATCATACATATTTATTAACATACATATGTATGTTATATTAATATAAAAATAAGCACACATATGTATGCTTATCATATATTAATTATGAGGTGATTCAATGCCAAAAAAACAAAGCTCGAAAGAAAAAATCTTAACCGTTCGTGTCAGTCAAGCGCAATACAAAAAGATACAAGATTTAGCCTACATACGTAGTATGAATGTCACAGAATATATACGCCAAACAGCTGTGGGTAATCGGATTAAACCGACGGTGATTGAATATCCAAAAGAGCAAATAACGATGGATGATTCTAATTCTAAGAATAATACGAATAATTTGTATAAAGTTATTGAACATCTAGAAGAAGACAACGAAGCACTCAAATCAGACAGAGACGCACTTCGACAACGTCATGACCAACTTGAAGATGATATAGAACAATACAAAAGGGAGAATGAGATATTTCATCGCTTGTTAGAGCACTTTGATAGTACTGCATTTATGAATTTTAATACGTATCGTGATGATAGACCATTAAAAAAAGAAATTAAACGATTGAAAGAACATTAAAAAGGCTACTCAAAAAATGTTTATCGTAAGAAATGGGGCAAAAAGAAGACATTAATGCTTTCTATTTTTTGTTGTACCAATAATTAATAATACAAAAAATAGAAAACCTAATAAATAAAATATTTTTTCTCCTAAAGGATTTCCAATGATATTTTCATTCAATCCTATAATCAAACAAACTATAAAAAT
>OBXD01000936.1_pt1 | contig 12317 bp, 12 predicted proteins | sample 1495381 | NCBI WGS metagenome assembly OBXD01 (sample SAMEA2580144, study PRJEB22360) | human gut metagenome | biome: human gut; feature: human-associated habitat; material: faeces | place: Denmark | collected 2008/2010 | reverse complement strand
TCGGGTACTCCTCCTCCGGGGAGGAGGAGAATTGAGATAGTATTGCTCAGCATTTAGTTCATTACTTTCCCGTTATAAATCAAATTCAATACCAGATTTGTATAATTTATAAATGTTCTCTTGCCGGATTCCTTTAGCTTTATCTTTGGCGCCCATAAACATTACTACTGCACGTACGTTCTGTGGTACAAGCAGTTTTTTGAATCATGTAATTAAAATCAATGCTTTATGAATGTAGAAAGAAAAAATGCGAAAGATGACCTACGGCTCTACATACCGGAAGTTATCGGGATGCTGAAGCGGGAAGGAAAGTTCCCGGCAATGCATGTTTATGCTTGCACGCTGCGTTCCTATGAGAAGTTTTGTGCAGAGGAAAGGCATCCGAAAAACACCACTGCTTCCCTGTCCATGCAGGAGATTTTCACTCCTGAGAGGCTGAAAGAGTATGAGGACTGGTTGGCTGGACAACAGTCCAGTCCGAACACGATCTCCACTTATATGCGTACATTGCAGGCGGTATACAATCGCTGGATGTCACCGGGCATAGAGGGGTACAATCCGGTGCTGTTCAAGGATGTTTATACGAAAGTGGAGTCGCGTACCAAGAGGGCGCTGACGGCAGAGCAGATGGAGCAACTCAGGAATACGGACTTTAGTGTGCTGACACTGCGTCAACAACAAGTGCTCACCTACTTCCTGCTGATGTTCATGTTGCGCGGTATGCCGTTCATTGACTTGGCACACTTACGGAAGTCGGATTTGAGAAATAGGCGCATCACTTACCGTCGGCATAAAACGGGGAAACTGATGGTGGTGGATGTGCCGCCCGATGCGATGAGGCTGTTGCAGAAGTACAGGGACAAGACGGATTCGGAATATCTGTTCCCGTTGCTGCATGGTGGCTTGTTCATGGAGGAACATCACCACCGCTATCAAGAAACATTACGGCATTTCAACCGGGAGTTGGCGCGGCTGATGAAACAGTTATTGCCCGGTGTTTCCGTAAGTTCGTACACCGCACGCCATACATGGGCTACACTTGCTTATCATAGTGGTGTACCTGTGGGACTGATAAGCCAGTCGTTGGGGCACTCGTCCATTCGGGTGACGATGACTTATCTGAAACCGTTTGATGCGGAGGTGATAGACAGAATAAACAGGCAAGTGATTTCCTTAGTGAAGAAAAGTAAAAAGAAGAAAGATGGCAGATTTAATATACTGTATGGCACTTCGTTGAGGTGAAATTACTTGCATAGTAACGGCAAATAGCAGCTACAAAGTTGCGTATTTTTTGACAGAAAAGCAAACAAACCCTAACAAAATATGAATAAATCTTATATCGGACAGCAAAAACAATATTAAAATTAGTCCCTGATACATACAGCTTTCGATTTTTTACCCCAGCAGGCAAAAGGAATCGTGTTTCCGCTTTATCCTTTGAAAGTGGAATGCTTCTTTACGTACCTTATTATCAGGAAAACTTCTTTTTACCATAAAATGATGCCGTCTGAAAACGCTTTTCCAGTCTGCATCAAATGGTAGTTTGCCGTTACTATGCAAGTAATTCCAACAAACGCATTAATTATACTATTTATGAAGAATATAGAACTTCCCATCAAAAGAGGAGACCGTGTGTGGGTGAAGGTTTATAATGAACGAAATGGCTCATTCACTTCGCGTATGGCGGAGGTTATATCTATATTGCAAATGTATGTTTCCGGGGCAGATGTACCGTATGTAGCATTGCGTTATCTGGACGACCGCAGCTATGGATGTATTCCTTATGAACAAGTTACCGAAGTATGTGACGAGTCTTTTCCAGAATAATGACACTGTAGTTTTGTTGATACTAATAGCCCTGCTTTCTTCATCCGCCAGTATCGTCTGACAAAGAAGAAAAGCAGGGCTTTCTTTTATAACCAACCCGAAAACTTTCTGATATACCAGTTCTTTACCAATTGAGTCAGCACGCAATAGGAGAACAGAATACCCACCAGCCACGGGAAGTAACTCAATGGAAGTGCCTGCAAACCAATGGATACTCCGAAAGGTGTGAGCAGGCTGGCTACTCTTGGCCCGTTTTTAATAATCAATATCGTATGCATGGTTTTGATATTTTGTAATGACACAAATATGCAAATAATGTTTCTACTCCATAATAACAAACGCCTACTTGTTTTTTCTTCTATTTCCTGTTTAGGCTAAGTTCAGGGACTTTCTTTATACGTTATTTGGAAAAAATAGATGCGTGGTCTATTTAATTAATAATTGTAGGGTTATGAGGTAAAATGGGTCCGTGTCGTCCGCGTATCTATTTATTCATTACTACATCGTAATGAATTAAGTGATGAGCAATACTATCTCAATTCTCCTCCTCCGATGGATGAGGGGAATCGAGATACTCTATTTACTTAATATTGGAATGATCACTTTACCCCATAACCCTATAGGAAGGAATTAATTTCGTCAGCGGGTTTACCCTTTACTCTTTTAATAAAGGCAACAGGTTCAGCATATTCCTGATTTTAATAGCGATACGTGGCATTGGTTCGGCTACGGTCAGCCCTATCAGGTCATATTCGGAGGCAATGTCGTTAATCACGCGGACTACTTCCTCGGTCTTCATACCGTCCGGTTCAACGCCGACGCCTGCTATCATGTCGGCAGGATCTATCACGTCCAAGTCAAAGTGGACGACAACCTTGGAAGCTCCGGTACTTTTCAGCCATTCCATAATGGCGGAACTGTTGTCCGCTGTTTCTTTCGGTGCCAGACCTTTTATGCCCAATTCCTTTTGCCGTTCCTGCATGCCTTTATCCCATGAACGCAGTCCTACTATTAATGCTTTGGAAGCGTCAAACTTACCGGGCAGTAAGTTCATAATCTCTTCGTCACCCATTCCCAAGCAAGCGGTGAGGGCCATGGCATGATACCCTTTGTAATCATCATAAGGCAGGTTGATGTCCGGATGCGCATCTATCCAGACTATGGCTACATCGTTCGGGTATCGGGCAGCCAGATAAGTGAACGGAACAACGCTGACCGAACATTCTCCGCCCAGGATGATAATCCGGTCCGGTTTGTTTTCATTAAGTATATCGAGCGCAGCCTTGCTTTGTTTGACAATCACGTTACGGGAGCTGATACCTTTTTCCGTTGCTCTGTCGTTTATATCGAGAGATACCGGAACTTCCACGGTTTTCTGATTGCTGTCCGGAGCCAGCAGGTTCAGTAACTGGGCACCTAAATAATAACCTCTGGAAGAGTCTTCTGCCGGAATATCCGGCATCCAGTGATCTACAATTCCGCCTTGCCATTGCGGATAAATCAGGCGGAGAGGGGTGGTTTCTTTCTTCATATCTTTACTTTTTACGGGTTGTTGTGCATACATTGAAGCGACTCCAATGATGAGTGCAACTGATAATAAATACTTTCTCATTTTTTTAGGTACAAAAATAAGAAGTGGCGGAGTAATACACAAGTACGGCTAAATTATTCATATACTGATAAATTTATCCCTACCTGTAAAAGCGTTTATTTCATTTTTTACGAGAATGGAATCTAAGCGATAAGGTTTTAGTGATAAATGTAATGAATACGAAACGTTTTGGTAGATGTCTTTGGTTTGTCCGGCATACTTTCTTTTGCCTGTTTGCTTGTCCTTTTCTTAATAAGCTGTATCTTTGTAGGTAAACTAATGTATTCCGATTAATACTCAGATAATATGGCAGAGCTTCAAGATAAATATGTACGTTTCGATTGGGCAATAAAACGCTTGCTCCGTCAGAAGGCAAACTTTGGTGTATTAGAAGGTTTCCTCACCGTGTTTTTGGGTGAGAAAGTTACTATTCTGGAAATACTGGAGAGTGAAGGTAATCAGCTATCTGCCGAAGATAAATTCAATCGTGTGGATATTAAGGCGTGTAACAGTAAGGATGAGATTATTATTATCGAGATACAAAACACTCGTGAACTTTATTATCTGGAACGGATTCTTTATGGCGTTGCCAAGGCCATCACTGAACATATCTCGTTGGGCGAGACTTATTATAAGGTGAAGAAAATATATTCTATCAGTATTCTTTACTTTGATATCGGGAAGGGTAGTGACTACCTGTATCATGGTCAAAATCATTTTGTAGGTGTGCATACAGGTGACTGTCTGCAAGTGAATGTCAAAGAGCGTGATGCTATCGTACCTCGAATGCCTGCTGAGATATTTCCTGAATACATCTTGATTCGTGTGAATGAGTTTGATAAGGTAGCTGCCACCCCGCTTGAAGAATGGATGAAATACTTGAAGTATGGTACTATTTGTCCTGATACCACAGCTCCCGGTTTGAGTGAAGCTCGTGAGAAACTGAAATACTTCTCTATGCCTCCTAAAGAACGTATGGCTTATGATGAGCATTTGAGTGCTGTGATGATTCAGAATGATGTGTTGGATTCAGCCAAACTGGAAGGCAAGATGGAAGGACGTGAGGAAGGTCGTGAAGAAGGACGCGCGGAGGCTTACCTGGCCGTTGCCCGTAACATGAAGCAATTAGAGACTCCTATTGACATTATAGTTAAAGCTACCGGTCTAACGCCAGAAGAGATTGACGCTTTGTAGTCTTTTGTGTAGTTTTCCTCTGATATGATTACTTTTGTGCAAAACTTGACTCTATGTATAAGAAGAAAATTCCTTTTGATATTGATTGTGGCATAAAGATTACGATGGAGGTGATAGGTGGTAAATGGAAGTCCTGTATTATTCAGGAATTGCTCACCGGCCCTAAGCGCCCGAGTGAATTGCATCGTTTGTTTACAGATGCAAGTCCCCGGGTTATCAATCAGCAGTTGAAAGAACTGGAAATGCACGGCATGGTAGAGAAGAAGATATTTACAGTACTTCCGCCTCACACGGAATACTCCATAACAGAAGCGGGCAGAACACTCGTCCCCATTATCGAACAGCTTGAGGCATGGGGCGATGACTTTCGTCCGAAGATGAAAGAGATACTGGAAATGGAATAGATTTGCAGCCTGTTTTTTTAGTCGAATGGCACCTTCCAGTTTTCATCCTGATAGGCGGCGAAACACATGGCTATCTGTTCTTTATTGTTCTTTTCTTCGGCCAATGCAGGTATCTCGTCCAAAGAAAAATATCTGCTTTCGGTAGTTTCTATATTACTCTGAAAACTTCCGCCTGTTACTTCGCAAAGAACAAAGGCTTTGCAGACATTGTATGCATAAGGAGGCACGTTGTGCAGGTTTCTATCCTGCAAAGCAATCAGGCGTACGGCTTTTACGTCCAGTCCGGCTTCTTCTTTGACTTCTTTCTCCGTATTGGTTTTGATGCTTTGGTTGACGTCTACCCAGCCACCGGGCATAGACCATACACCGGCTTTTTCCTTTACCAGGAGTATTTTCCCGTCATTAAAGATGGCGGCACGGGTATCCAGTTTAGGTGTTTGGAAACCGGTTTCATTGCAGAATAATTCTTTTACTTTCTCTATCGGCAGATCGCTTTGATGGCTCATGATCTCTGCCGATATTTCCCGGATACGTTCAAAACGCTCGATGTCGAAGGGATCTCGGGAGTAGGTCAGTCCTGCCTGAGCTATGAATTGTAATTCCTTGGCCCATTCGAGCCAGCGGGGATCAGTGTTCTTGTTCATTGGATATCTGAGTTTAAAGTATCATATACAATTTTGGATATACTGGCGATGATAGCTGCATTATCTGTATCAGTTTCCTGCGACTCCATCACGAAGACAGCTATATAATATTTCTGTCCGTTGGGCAGGATAACAAAGCCTGCATCATTGTCAGCAATCTTTATCCCTTCCGGAGTCCGGTCGGAAGAGCCTGTCTTATGGCCTACGATTACGTCGGCAGGTAACTGGCCTTTCAGCTTATCTTTGCCGGTAGAAGTTTCCTGCATGATTGCTTGAAGGAAGTCTTTGTATTGAGTTCCAAATAGGGGTTGCTTGTCGGCTATATTCAGTAATCTGACTACTTCTTCCGGAGTACTCCAGTTCAGATCGGTATCTCCGGAGGTATGCATGAGGGTTTCTGTTGCCGCAAGATTACAATCTTTTATTCCTAACGATTTCACATACTCGTTTACTTGATCTATACCGCCGACATATTCTATAAGGATATCACATGTATTGTTATCGCTTTTCGAAATGGTATATTTTAGCAACTCTCCGAGAGAAATTGTAATATCCTGATCGGGGAATTTATCTCTTAACGGACTGTATGTATTGGACTTCAGTTGTGAAGATTTCACTTCAATAAGACTATCTAAAGCAATATGTCCTTTATCCATCTTATCCAGAACAGCCAGTCCCACATGAAACTTGAAGACGCTTAACAGGGGGAAATGGATTTGATTATTATAAACAGCTACAGTCTCATCATTGGCGAGTACGGCAACGCCTACCGTAGCTTTTTTATCTTTCAGAAGGGAATCTATTTGTTGTTCTATCTTCTGCTTCGGGGTACGGTTGGTGGTATTGCATGCACTGAACAAGATTGCCAGCGCCATACAGCTTAAAAAGAATTTTGCTTTCATACGTGAATTATAAAGGATTAATAATATCAGATAGTAATCAATTTCTCATTATTTTTTATAGTTGTTTATTTACGGGTGATTCAGGAATTAATATTAATTCATAATCAAACACGTCCAGCCAGCGATCGAATTTCAATCCGACTTTCTCAAAGTGGGAAACTTGCTTAAAGCCAAGTTTCTTATGCAGGGAATTACTGGCTTCGTTGCCTTCCGTGATGCATGCTATCAATGCGTGATAACCTCTGTGGCGGCATTCGTTAATCAACGTCTGCATGAGTTGTTTTCCTATTCCTTTGCCTTGATATTCGGATGCCAAATAAACGGTTGTTTCCAACGTATACCTGTAAGCCGCCCTTTCTTTCCAGGCATGGGCATAACAGTACCCGGCAATTTTACCTTCCGTTTCATAAACGAAGTAAGGAAAGTGTGATACTATTCCGGTTATGCGTGAACGCATTTCCTCTTCGCGTACAGGTTCTGTTTCAAATGTAATCACACTGTGTGCGACATACTCGTTGTAAATGGCTGTAATGCTTCCGGTATCTTCCGGCCTTACTTCTCTTATCATAACAAGTGCAATTCTTTAGCAATCCGGCAAGCTTCAATAGAATTGTTTACCTGAAGTTTCTCCAGGATATTTTGCCGGTGCCGGTTTACGGTGTTTATACTAATGGATAATGTCTGGGCAATGTCCTTACTCATTTTTCCCTTATTTATCAATTGCAGGATTTCTTTTTCCCGGTCTGACAACAGGTCGTTGCAATTCTGCTTTTCCAGTTCGAGGGTTTGCCCGTCTGCCGAGTTAAGAATGGTGCAACTTAACGACGTATCCATTGAAAAGTTATAAAGGCATAAGGATAACCATACACTTCCGTTTGAGTGGCTCGCTATATAAAACATTCTGTGCAAGATGTGTACATACCTGCCCGAATGATCGCGCATGCGCATATTGTGTATAAGGTAATAGTCCGGGCGTTTCTTTTCCGGGACACTTTTCAGGAAGTGGAAGAAGCGGAGTTCCTGCAAATGCTTTTCCTGTAAGTCGTCCGGATGGATGTGACTGAATATCTCTTCTTCCCATATCGACTGAATGGTCTTGGCGGTATTTCGTTCTGCCAGTCCCAGTTTCTCGGCTACTCCGCCGTAATAAATATAACTAATATTGGCTTTCATATCGCTCAACACTGCTATGGCATTTTCAGTCTGTGCATATATGGAAGCTATATGTTTGCACTCATTCAGGCGTTCCGTCTGTTTTTGTTCCTCGGTGAACGCTTGTTTCAGTAGCTCTTTCTTCAGTTTATTTACGATGTCCATACGGTATGGAGATGGAAAAATGGTTATTAATCAGTATTGCCGACTTATCTGTAAGCCTTTACCTTTGCAAAGGTAATGAAAACTAATGGTTATTTATTTTAAGTGCAATAAATTATGGAGAGTGAAAAAGCAAAAGCGAAAGCCGGGAAATTGTATGATGCCAATAATGATATAGAGCTTGTGTCGGAGAGGGAAGCTTGCAAAGAAGTATGTTATGAACTGAATAGCTTGCGCCCTTCACAAAAGAAGGAGCGGGAGAGCATTATCCGCCGACTGTTCGGTAAGACCGGAAAATCGTTCTTGATAGAACAACCATTTTATTGTGATTACGGATATAATATCGAAATAGGGGAGAACTTCTATTCGAATGTGAATTGCGTCATTCTGGATGGAGCTAAAGTTACATTTGGCGATAATGTTTTTGTGGCTCCGAATTGTGGTTTCTATACTGCCGGACATGCCTTGGATGCGGAACAGAGAATCCTGGGGCTTGAATATGCCTATCCTATCACTATCGGAAATAATGTGTGGATTGGTGCCCAGGTCTGTGTGTTGCCGGGAGTGACGATTGGTGACAATACGATTATTGGTGCCGGAAGTGTGGTCACAAAAAGTATTCCTGCCAATGTGCTGGCCGTCGGTAATCCTTGCCGTGTGCTACGTACGATCACTGAAGCGGACAGGGCTAAATATATATCAGAATAATAATTCATTAAAATAACACGAGAAATGAAAAAGTTACTTTTTAGTCTGTTGATGATGATTGGGGTACAAGCCTCTTTTGCTCAGACATTGGAAAAAATGCAGTGGTTCAACGAACCTGAACAGTGGGAAATAAAGGATAAAAGTCTTTCGATGTTTGTCACTCCGCAGAGTGATTATTGGCGTATCTCTCATTATGGCTTTACTGTGGATGACGCCCCTTTCTATTATGCAACGTATGGCGGTGAATTTGAAGTTAAAGTGAAAGTGACTGGCGATTATAAGGCACGCTTTGACCAAGCGGGACTGATGTTGCGCATCGATCATGAAAACTACATCAAAGCAGGCATTGAGTTTGTAGACGGAAAATTCAATCTGAGTACAGTGGTGACTCACAAGACCAGTGACTGGAGTGTAATCACGTTGGATAAACCTGTTCCTTATATTTGGATTAAAGCTGTCCGCAGGCTGGATGCCGTTGAAATCTTCTATTCGTTCGATGACAAGACTTATACGATGATGCGGAATGCATGGTTGCAGGATAATATTCCGGTGAAGGTTGGGTTTATGGCTGCCTGTCCCGATGGAGGCGGGTTTAATGTTAAGTTTGAGAACTTCAAGGTAAAGCACCTGCCTGATATGCGCAGGTTGGAATGGCTGAAAAAGAATGCAGAATAAATAGGGTTAGTTCAATTAAGTTTGGTAAAAAGACAAATGCCGGTAAAAAGAAGAGTGATTCTTTATTTGCCGGCATTTATTCTGTTTTGAAATTTAAAGAAATCCTTTTCTGAAATAGCCTTGTTTAATATCCTATGGTGAAGCGCTCCTTGTGGTGGTGCTTCTGTTCCAATTCGTCTACCATTGCCACGGCATAGTCTTCAACGGAGATATTGCTGTCTCCATTTGCATCTACCACTAAGTCATCTTTTCCGATACGGAACTTTCCGGTACGTTCTCCCGGTGTCATATTGGCGGCAGGAGAGAGGAATATCCAGTCAATATCGTTTTCCTTACGAAGTGTATTCAGATAGAACTCTCCGAGGGATTTGATTCCGGGCAACAGTTTGGCTGGAACATCGTCAGCATCCATCACCATCTTTCCGGGAGCATAGAACAGGGTTCCGGCACCGCCCACGATAAGTAGACGCTCAACACCGGACTTCTTCACACTATCCACTATCAGCGGATAGTTCTTCAGCGTTTCTTCGTATATATTGGGATTCTTCCAGCCGGGGTTATAAGCACTGATGACGGCGTCTTTACCTTTGCTGGCCTCAATTAGAACATCGGTATCGGTCACATCTGCCTGAACGACTTTCAGGTTCGGATTGCTGGCGGTCACCTTGGCCAGGTCGCGTACAATGGCAGTTACTTTGTGGCCTCTGTTCAGCAATTCATTCAGGATGGCGGTTCCTACAAAACCGCTGGCTCCTATGAGTACTACATTTTTCATATTGGTTCGTTGTTTATATTTATATATTAAACTATTTATCTTCAATAAAAGTTTGACAGTGATTGCTCTTTTTGAGAATGTTTAATAACTTATCCTCTTTTCAATCCGTTTAATCTCCGGGATACAAGAAATTATTCTTGAAAGTGCTAAAAAATAATCTTACAACAATTATACTTCTTTCTTACAACAGCTATTGTAAGAAAGAAACAGAACTGTTGTAAGAAATAATAATATTTGTTGTAAGAATAATAATGTGCATAAACAGAGTTAGTTTCTTGCGAATAGGATTTTAGTTCTATGCAATTACAGAAATAATTTATAATAAGTTGTCAATGGGCCTTTTGCAACCCAGTTGCATTTCCTATTCCTTACCTTTGTACCAACTAAAAAAATAAAAAGATTATGGAAAGTAAATGTCAGTGTTGTTGTTCACATACTCATTCGCAGAGCAAAGAAAAAGAGAAATCTATCATTAAGAAGTGGTGGGCTCCGGTATTGTCCGGTGTCTTCCTTCTGTTGGGTATTGTCTTTCAGCATCAGGAGTGGACGTGGTTCGCTAATCCGGTTATCGAGTTCCTTTGGTTTCTTATAGGCTTCCTGCCTGTCGGACTGCCTGTGATGCGCGAAGCATGGGAGAGTATTTTGCAAAAAGACTGGTTCAATGAGTTTTCGCTGATGGCATTGGCTTCCCTTGGAGCTTTCTATATCGGAGAATATCCGGAAGCACTGGCAGTAATGCTACTCTATTCCATCGGAGAGATGTTGCAGGATAAGGCTGTGAACCAGGCATCCCGTAATATCAAGGATTTGCTGGATGTACGTCCCGAACAGGTAGATGTGTACCGAAAGGGGATACTAAGTACTGTTTCCCCCCGTGAGGTAAATGTAGGAGAAGTGATCGAAGTGAAGCCCGGCGAACGGGTTCCCTTGGATGGTAGCTTGCAAAGTCCTTATGCCGTCTTCGATACTTCGGCACTGACGGGGGAGAGTATGCCGCGCAATGTCTCCGAAGGAGGCGAGGTGCTTGCCGGTATGATTGTCAGCGGACAGGCAGTGCGCATACAAGTGACGAAACCTTATGATCATAGCACTCTGGCACGTATTCTTACTTTAGTTCAGGATGCGGCGGAACGGAAAGCACCGGCGGAACTTTTTATCCGGAAGTTTGCCCGTATCTATACACCGATTGTAGTCCTGTTGGCTTTTCTTATCGTTGCCCTTCCTGCACTTGTTGCGGCTGTGCATCCGGCATTTGACTATGTGTTCAATGACTGGCTCTATCGGGGACTGGTATTTCTGGTGATATCCTGTCCTTGTGCATTGGTTATCAGTATCCCATTGGGCTATTTTGGCGGAATAGGAGCGGCTTCGCGTACAGGTATCCTGTTTAAAGGAAGTAATTATCTGGATGCCATAACCCGTATCAATGCAGTTGTATTCGATAAGACAGGTACGTTGACTACTGGTAGTTTCCGTGTGACGTCCATACAGGCTACAGATATCCCCGAAGATGAATTACTGAGTTTAGTGGCATCTGTAGAAAAGAAAAGTACCCATCCTGTGGCACAAGCCATTGTTCACTATGCTTCCGGACGTGGTGTGGAGCCTGCGGTTGTGACTTCTCTGAATGAATTGGCAGGATACGGTTTGGAAGCTGAGGTGGAACACCATCAGGTACTTGTCGGTAATATCCGTTTATTGACTGACCGTCAGATAGCTGTACCCGAAGAACTTGCGGATTGTGTAGCTACGGTAGTGGTCTGTGCCGTGGATGGGAAGTATGCCGGACAACTGCTACTTTCAGACACTTTGAAAGAGGATGCGGTAGATGCTATTAAAAAATTAAAGGCTTTAAAAATAGATAATATTCAAATGTTATCCGGGGATAAACAAGAGATTGTTAATATCTTTGCAAAGGAATTGGGAATTGACAAAGCCTACGGTGACTTATTGCCGGAAGATAAGACCGTTCATTTGGAACAACTCAATTCTGTTCCGGGTATGTCTGTCGCATTTGTCGGAGATGGCATGAACGATGCTCCTGTATTGGCTCTCAGTGATGTAGGTATTGCCATGGGAGGGTTAGGTTCGGACGCTGCCATCGAAAGCGCGGATGTCGTTATTCAGACTGATCAGCCATCCAAAGTTGCAACCGCTATCTCTATAGGGCGGGCAACACGACGGATAGTGATGCAAAATATAGTAGGTGCTATTACGGTGAAGGTGTTGGTGTTGCTGGCGGGGGGCTGCGGGTTTGCCACTCTTTGGGCGGCTGGGAAAGAA
>OBXD01000911.1_pt1 | contig 12805 bp, 9 predicted proteins | sample 1495381 | NCBI WGS metagenome assembly OBXD01 (sample SAMEA2580144, study PRJEB22360) | human gut metagenome | biome: human gut; feature: human-associated habitat; material: faeces | place: Denmark | collected 2008/2010 | reverse complement strand
GTGAGCGCCGAGGGGGCGGAGGTGGGTGAGCGCCTGCTGCCACATCGCCATAATGGATGTGGTGGATTTGTCCGGCCAGGCGGGTTCGCCGGCGGTGTCGGTACCTTCGACCAGTGCGGCAACCTGGTAGACGGCTTGGCGCAGTTTGAGCTGGATAAGCCATGCGTTGGTTTCGCCGCCGTTGGCCAGCGGCAAGATTGCCCCCAGCGTCAGGTCGCGGGAAACGGTGTGTATGGCCTCGACTGGGTCAGACAGTTCGAGTTCGTCGAGGAAGGCGTTCAGGTCGAATCCGGCCTCGTCCGCATGTTCGAGCAGCCACAGCAGCATGCTCGTGGTGCCGAGTTTCAGTGCCTGCGGCACCTCCATGCGATTGGCGTCGCCGACGATGACGTGCAGACGGCGGTATGCATCGGTGGAGTGGGATTCGTCGCGCGTATTGATGATCGGGCGTTCGAAGGTGGTTTGCAGGCCGACTTTGGCGTGGATGTAGTCGGCGCGCTGGCTGAGCTGGTAGCCCGGGATCTCGCTGTTCTCGCCAATCCCTACGCGGCCGGAGCCGGCGTAGATCTGGCGGGTGACGAAGTGGAGGGTCATCAGGCGTGTGACCAAGTCGAATGGCACCGCGCGGGCCATCATATAGTTCTCGTGCGTGCCCCAGCAGGAGCCCTTGCCATCCACATTGTTGCGATGCAGGGCAATGGGAGTGCCAGTCTGTTTGCGGGCGTGTTCGGTGGCGGCCTGCATGATGAGGTCTCCGGCGTGGTCGTATCGGACCGCTTCGAACGGGTCGGTGGTTTCCGGCGCCGAGTATTCGGGGTGGGCGTGGTCCACATAGACGCGGCCGCCGTTGGGGGCGATCACGTTGGTGATGTTGAGCTGCGGGGCGTCGGTGAGCATGTCCGGGCGGGCGGCGGCGCGTTCGAGACGGGTGCCGCGCGCGTCGTTGACCGGGTCCTCCTGCCGGTAGTCCCAGCGGATGGATTTGCTGTGGCTGTCCGCGGCGCCATTCACCACGTCGAAGGACAGTTGCACCGGATTGTAGCGGTCCGGGGTGTTCAGGGATACCGCGTATTCGGTTTCGGTGCCCATCACTCGTTTAACGGTCATGTAGTGCTCCTTGAGCTTGAGCTATTCGGCGGTGCGGATGCGGCGGATCGGGTCCATGCCGTTGATGCGCGACCATTGTTCGGGGTCCACGTCGGCCATGGAATCGCGGGTCTCGCGGTATTCGTCTTCCACGGCGGCAGCGAGCAGCGGCACGGTGAGTGCCACGTCCAAGCCGGTTTCGATGGATTCCTTGACCGCTCGGGTCTTGGCCCGGTCCACGATGTTCTTGAGCATCGCGCCGGAGACCACGTCGGCCAGGAACAACGCATGCCACTGGCCGTTCTCCTCCTGCACGTCGCATAGATGGCGGCGTTCGGAGGTTCCGTAGATGTCATGCACCAGCACGGCGGACAAGGCGTGCGCGTCGACGCCATCTTCCAGAGGCAGGTCGTCGGTGAGGTAATGGTCCACGATGGCGATGGCCTGATTGGTTTTGGGCCGGCCGACGCGAATCTTGACGTCGAGACGCCCCGGTCGCAACACAGCCGGATCGATCATGTCCACGCGGTTGGAAGCACCGATTACCATCACATTGTCGAGTGATTCCACGCCGTCGAGTTCGGAGAGGAACTGGGGCACAATCGTGGTCTCCACATCGGAGGAGACGCCGGAGCCGCGGGTGCGTAGCAGCGAATCCATCTCATCGATGAACACGACCACCGGATTGCCGTCCGCGGCGCGTTCACGGGCGCGCTGGAAAATCAGGCGAATCAGTCGTTCGGATTCACCGACGTATTTGTTGAGCAGTTCCGGGCCCTTGACGGACAGGAACACGCCCTTGACATGGGTTTCGGCCGGACTGATTGCGCCGTCGCCATTCGAATCGTAACCACCCTCGCATAGGGCGTTCGCCACGGCCTTGGCAATCATCGTCTTGCCGTTGCCGGGCGGACCGTACAGCAGCACGCCCTTTGGCGGCTTCAAATCGTAGCGCTCAAACAGCGCACGATGCTGGAACGGCAGTTGGACGGCGTCCCTGATACGACCGATCTCACTATCCAGGCCGCCGATGTCGGCGAACGTGACATCCGGGGTCTCCTCCAGCACCAGATCCTTGTCGCCCTCGGCGGGCAGCGCTTCGATGGCGAGGCGGACGGACGGATCGACGATAATACGGTCGCCCTGATTGATGCCCGCATACGCGAGCGCGCCGGAACGGCGGATGAGCACGGGATTGCCGGAGGCGTCGGTAACGATCAGTCGACCGTCGTCAAGTACCTGCTTGACACTGCGAATCTGGCCCACGGTGTCAGCATCGCGCTGCTCGACCAGCACGAGCTTCTCGTTGAGCATCACGGTGGCCCCGGCGGTCAGGCGGGCGGCGTTGACGTTGGAGGCCACAGGCACCACCATGCGGCGGGTGCCGGAAATGACTTCGGCCGACGCGTGCTGGATGCCGTCTTCATCGGTGCGGGTGGAATCGACCTTGACCATGGTGGCGAAGGTGAGCGGCGGCTGAGCGAGCTGGGCGAGCTGTGACTTCGCCTTGGTCAGTTCCTTGCCGGCGCGGCTCAGCGCTTCGGCGAGCGCATGGTTCTTGGCCATCAGGCGATCGTTCAGCGCGGCGAGATCTTCGGTGTCGCTCATGCGGGTTCTTCGCTTCCCTTCTATCCGGGATTTTCGGCAACTTATGGCAGTCGGCAGACCCTATTCGTTGCCGTCGGCGGATTTCCTGTTACGTATAACAGTACGCACTTTTCGCACCACGAACCATACGATGACCACAATCACGGCCGCGATGACCACGTCCTCGAACACGCCGAGCGCGCCTTGAATCGAGCACCACTGGTCGCCGAGCAGGTAACCGGCGGAAACGAGGATGGTGTTCCACACGGCCGAGCCGAGCAGGGTCCAGCCGGTGAAGTGCAGGAAGTTCATGCGGTTGAATCCGGCGGGAATCGAAATCAGCGAGCGTACCACGGGAATCACGCGGCCGATGAGCACCGACCATGTGCCGTATTTGGTGAACCAGTCGTTGGCTTTGCTCACGTCTTTGCGGCTGACGCCGGGGATTTTGTCTGCCGCGAGATTGATGCGATGCAGGCCCACCCAGCGGGAGATGCCGTACAAGGTCCAGGCACCCAGTACGGAGCCGATGGTGGCCCAGATGATTGCGCCCGGCAGACTCAGGGTGCCGCGTGCGGCGGTGAAGCCGGAGAGCGGAAGGATGACTTCGGACGGGATGGGCGGGAAGATGGATTCGAGGGCGATGGCCAAGGCCACGCCGATACCGCCGATGGTTTCCATCAGCATGATCAGCCAGTCGGTGATGGTGCCGATCAGGCCGGGTTCGGTGGTGGTGCAGATGGGTGTGGGGTCGGTTGCAAGAATAGTGGCGGCTGCCATGGAAAAACTCATAGAGGGCATTGTCCCAAGGTTTTCCCAGAATCAGAAGCATGACGCAAGAAGATGTGCATTTTGTTGACAAGTCCGCCGAGAGCGAAGTTGGGAGCCCGGCTGATTCTGCGGTTTCTGTGCCGACGCTGAGCAAGCCCGGCCTGCTGGTTATGGATGTGGACTCCACGCTCATTGACGAAGAGGTTATCGACGAGTTGGGCGTGGTGGCTGGCTGCGGTGAGGAGATTGCCGGAGTGACCGCACGCGCCATGCGCGGCGAACTGGAGTTCTGCGATGCGCTGCGCGCACGAGTGGCCCTGTTGGAGGGCCTGCCGATCTCCGTGTTCGACACGGTGCATGACAAGCTGCATTTCACCAAGGGTGCGCTGGAGCTTATCGACACGCTGCATGAACACGGTTGGAAGATCGGCGTGGTGTCCGGCGGCTTCCATGAAGTGGTCGATATGCTGGCGGCCGAAGGCCATATCGACTATTGGATCGCCAACCGGCTTGAGGTTGCCGATGGGTGCTTGACCGGCAAGGTGCTCGGCGAAATCGTGAGCAAGACTGTGAAGTTACACGCCTTGCAGACATGGGCGGACCGTTTGGGTATTCCGATGAGCCAGACCGTGGCTGTGGGCGATGGCGCCAACGATATTCCGATGATTCAGGCCGCCGGTTTGGGTCTCGCGTTCTGTGCCAAGCCAAAGACCCAGCTCGCCGCCGACAAAGCCATCAACGACCGCGACCTAACCCACGTACTCGATTACCTGCGCCGGTAAAATTTTACCGACCTCGGCTCCGGCACTTATAGTTGAGCCATGACTACTTCAGGCGCAGAACAGTTGACGCTTGCTGGGCTGGCTCCCCGCAAGCGTCGTAAACGTGCGCCTGCGGAGCATACGCCGGCCGAGCAGCATCCCATAGCGCAAGTCGTGCTGGATGTGCAGGCGCTCCACCTCGGTCAGACATTCGATTACTTCATTGATGAAAAAGACAGCGAGGCCGCACAACCGGGTGTGCTGGTGCGCGTGCGGTTTGGCGGTCAGAGGGTCAGCGGTGTGATTTGGGCACGCACCGATACCAGTGATACGCCGCGCTCTTCGATTCGCTATATCGAGCGAGTGCTAAGCCCCGATGTACTGGTTCCCGCTTCGATGCGCGAGGATATCGGTCTGGTTGCCAAAGCCTATGGCGGCACACGGGCCAATATTCTGCGTTTCGCCGTGCCACCGCGCGTGGCCAAGGTGGAGACCGAGCAGCGGTTGGCCGCGTCGTTCCGTCGGCCGGTCGGCGGCTCATTGCCGGATAATACGCAAGGCGGTTTTGCCGGGCGTGGCACCAATCCCGATGGGACCAAACTTGCTGGCTCTACCTTTGCCGTTGCCAGTACCGTTTCGGAGGGAGCTGCGCAGGGGTATCGTCGTCTGACCGCCAATTACGCCGATGTCAATGTGCTTCATGACGCGCTTACCGGTCAACGTTTCCAATCTTTTGTGTTTGATTCGTTGCCCGGTGCACAGGAGTGGCAACGAAACATGGCATGGATGGTGGCCACTGCGTTGAGTGCCGGTAAGGCTGCCGTAGTTGAATTGCCCACCATGCGCGAGGTCGAAGACCTGATGCATATGCTACGCAATTATGGACTCAAACCATTTGCCCCGGCTCCAACCGGCGGATGGATGGGCGATGTCGCCGTGCTCAATGCGGAGACCATGCCTGCGGCCGACCGGTACCGCACGTATCTGGCTGTGGCGTTGGGCCAGGTGAAGGTGGTGATCGGCACCCGCGCGGTGATGTATGCGCCGGTTGAAGGCCCGGCACTGTTCGCCATTCTGGAGGATGCCGCCTATCAGAACATGGACGGTATGATGCCGTATCCACAGGCTCGCGGCGTGATGCGGTTGCGCGCCAAGTCCCATGGCGGCGTGTTCGTGGCCATGGCCAATGCGCGCACTCCGCAAAGTCAGTGGGAAAACACCGGTCCAGGTACAGTGGAGACCCCAGTGAGCGGCTATTCCACCACAATTCATCCGCTCGCCTCGCCGCTGAAGGACGCCACTCCTTGGGTGCGTTGGCTCAATCGCGATGAACTTACGCGTCTTGCCGACCCGTCCATCGGGGCGCGCGTGCCGCATACGGCCGTCCGCGTGCTATCTAAGGCTTTGGAGAGCGGCCCCGTGCTGCTGTCCATTCCGCAAGACAGCGTCAGTGAGACTCTGAGTTGTGCGAAATGCCATCGTCAGGCGCGTTGTGCCAAGTGTTCTGGACCGTTGCAACTACCGGCCGACCGCCGGGATTCCACACCGCGATGCCGCTGGTGTGGGGCTGCTGCCATCAATTGGAAGTGCCCGGGCTGTGGGCATGAACGTATGCGTGTGGTGCGCGTGGGTGCTGCAGGCACTGCGGCTGAACTGGCCGGGTTGTTCCGCGGCGTGCCAGTAGTTTTGTCCAGCAAGACGCAGGGCCTGGTGCGCGATGTGGCTTGTCAGCCGATGATCGTCATCGCCACTCCCGGTTTCGAACCGCGCGTGCGTCCGGTCAGTGCCGAGCAGGGATCGGCTGGCCATGAGTATCGTGCCGTGGCCGTGCTCGACGCTTGGACCAGCTTGTATGCGTTGGGCGTGGATGCTCGCTTGGATACATTGACCGCGTGGATGCGTGCGGTGTCGTTGTGCGCGCCGCGTTCCCGTGGCGGCCAGGCGTTGATTCTCGGCGAAACCGACCCGGCCATCGCCCAATCGCTGATGCTCTGGGATTCGAGGATTCTTGCAGCCAAGGATCTTGAGGAGCGTGTGGAGACCGGTATGCCGCCGGCCGTGGCCGCCGCCTGCGTATGGGGACGCCGTGATGCGGTGATGACGCTGATGCAGCGTATCGGCGCGCTGGGCGGCGATTGGACGGCCTGCGGCGAGTTGCCCGGCATGTTGGGCCCGGTGCCGATCGCGCAACCGGACACGGTCGACGCCCGGGAGCTCGAAGCCACGGCCGACCGGGTGAAGGCAGTAATCCGTGTGCCGCAGAGTCGGCGAGCCGAGCTGGCGGCCCGACTGCACCGGGAAACCGCTCGTCATGTGGCGTCCCGCGAACCCGGCGAGCTTCGCTTCCGAGTAGATCCCAAGGACCTGATCTAATCGTCTTCAACACGTGAAACGATAATTACAGAATGAACATCGCTAGAAGGAGGACACTATGAAGGGTTGGCCTGGAGAGCCGGATATGGATTACGACGTGCTGGTCGCGGATGGCGAGGCCGCTGCGAACGCCGGCAAGCCGATCACCGACGTGATCTTCGATTTCGGCAACGTGCTGATTTACTGGGATCCGGTCGCCGTACTCATCCCCCGCTACAGCCAGAAGACCATCGACGAATTCCTCGACAACGACATCTCCGGCTTCTACGATGTCAACGACCTGATGGACGGCGGCACCAGCACCGACGAGGCCATCGCCATCATGCGCCGTGACAAGGGCGATAAGTGGGCGGACATCCTCGACTACTACATCAAGAACTTCCGCGACTCCCTGACCGGCATCGTGCCGGGCGCGCGCGTGCTGGTCAATGACCTGAAGGCTGCCGGCATCGGCGTGTGGGGCCTGAGCAACTGGGAATCCAGTCTGTTCCACGTGGCCGAGGAACAGTGCGATATTTTGCAGCAGCTTGATGGCAAGCTCGTCTCCGGTTTTGTCAAGCTGCGCAAGCCACACAAGGAAATCTACGAGGCCGCGTTGAACCAGTTCGGCATCAAGGCCGATGGCGCGTTGTTCATCGACGACAAGGCCATGAACATCGTCGGCTCGAATGCGGCCGGCATCCGTGGCGTACGTTTCCAGGATCCGGTCAAGCTGCGTGAACTGCTCATCGCCAATGGCGTGAACATTCCGGCCGTGCAGTGAGCATCGACGTTTTAAGGAGGACCATGCTCAAACTCGTGTTCGCCGGCACCCCCGATGTAGCGGTGCCCTCGCTCAAGGCCTTTGCCGCCGATCCACGCTTCGATGTGGTCGGCGTCATTACCCGCCCCGATGCGCCTACCGGTCGCGGCCGCAAGCTCACGCCCAGCCCGGTCAAGGCGACGGCTCTGGAGCTCGGGTTGCCCGTCATCGATCTCAAACCCCGCTCCCCCGAATTCATGGAAGCGCTGAACAACCTGCATGCGGATATCGCCGCGGTCATCGCCTATGGCAATATCCTGCCTAAGAACGTACTCGACGCAGTGCCCATGGGCTGGTACAACCTGCATTTCTCCAACTTGCCGAAGTGGCGTGGCGCCGCTCCCGCCCAGCGTGCGATTTGGGCGGGCGACCCGACCACCGGCGCCGACGTGTTCAAGGTCGGCGAGGGTTTGGACGATGGCCCGATCGTCGCTTCCCTGACCATCGAGCTGACCGGCCGTGAGACCTCCGGCGAACTCCTCGACCGTCTGGCCGAGGAAGGCGCGCCCATGTATGTGGATGCCTTGGCCGCCGTGGGTGAGGGCACCGCCACATTCACCGCGCAACCGGCCGAAGGCCTGGAATACGCGCACAAAATCACGGTGGAAGATGCTCGTATCAGCTGGACGGACGAGGCCGAGGCCATCGACCGTCAGGTTCGCGCCTGCACGCCACATCCTGGGGCATGGACCGAACTGTTTGCGGAGGGGCCAATCGCCGATAATGACGAGCCGGCCGCCAAACCCCTCACCCTGCATATCCTCGCCGCGCAACCGGCCGACCAGTCCAATCCCAACACTCCGGCCGAACTTCAACCCGGCGAGCTGAAGGTGGGCAAGAAGAACGTGTGGGTTGGTACCGGCAGCACGCCGCTGGAACTCACCCAAGTCAAGGCGCAGGGCAAGAAGGCCATGCGCGCCGCCGACTGGGCCCGAGGCGCGCGCCTCTCCCCCGCCGCCTGCGTGCGATAACAAGCAATATCGCTCCCGCCCGGAAGCACAGCAAAAACCCGGCATCTTCGCGAGGAAGATACCGGGCTTTTCAGCTATGCAATCGGCGATCAGTCGAGACCGGAGAGCTTGTTGATCAGCTCCGGGTCACGCGTCGCACCCTTGTCGGCCGAGCGGGCGAAGGCGGCGTACGCCTTCAGCGCCTGGGAGACGTGGCGGTTGCGGTGAGCCACGTAGCCGTCGCCAGCCTCAAGCTCGCGACGACGCTCGTCCAGCTGCTCGTCAGTCAGTTCGACGTTCACGGAACGGGCTTCGATATCGATATCGATGATGTCGCCGTTCTTGATGAGCGCCACCGGGCCCTTGTTGGCAGCCTCAGGCGCCATGTGGCCGATGGCCAGACCGGAGGAACCGCCAGAGTAGCGACCGTCGGTGAGCATGGCGACCTGCTTGCCGATGCCCTTGCCCTTGACGAAGGAGGTCGGGTACAGCATTTCCTGCATGCCCGGGCCACCCTTCGGGCCTTCGTAACGAATCACAAGCGCCATGCCGGGCTTCAGGGTGTCGTTCAGAATGACCTCGATGGCCTGCTCCTGGGAGTCGACCACCAGAGCCGGTCCACGGAACTTCCAGATCTCCGGCGGAACACCGGCGGTCTTGACCACGCAGCCGTCGGGGGCCAGGTTGCCGCGCAGCACGGCGAGGCCGCCTTCGTGAATCTCCGGGTGGTTGATGTCGTGGATGGCGCCGTTGGCGCGGTCACGGTCGAGCGAATCGAACAGGGTGGTGTGGGTCCACGGCTCCGGGGAGATGATGTGGCCAGGAGCGGCCTTGTACATCTGTTGGGCTTCCTCGGTGCAGGTCGGGCGCATGATGTCCCAATCGGCCAGCTTGGCTTCCAGCGTCGGGTAGTCGATGGAGTGCACGTTGGTGTGCAGCTTGCCGGCGCGGTCGAGCTCGCCGAGGATGCCGGTGATGCCGCCGGCGCGGTGCACGTCGGAAATCTCCCACTTGCCGGACGGCGAGGCCTTGCAGATGCACGGCACGGTGTGGGAAATACGCTCGATGTCGTCCAAGGTGAAGTCCACATCGGCGGATTGGGCCATGGCGAGAATGTGCAGCACGGTGTTGGTGGAACCACCCATGGCCACATCCATGGTCATGGCGTTCTCGAAGGCTTCCTTGGTGGCGATGGAGCGCGGCAGCACGGAATCGTCGGAATCGTCATAGTACTGGTGGGCGATCTTGACGACCTGCTTGGCGGCACGCTCGAACAGGTCCTTGCGGTAGGAGTGGGAGGCGAGGATGGTGCCGTTGCCGGGCAGGGCCAGGCCGATGGCCTCGGTCAGGCAGTTCATCGAGTTGGCGGTGAACATGCCGGCGCAGGAGCCGCAGGTCGGGCAGACGGTCTTCTCATAGTTGAGCAGTTCCTCATCGGAGACGCTGTCGTCGGCGGTGGCGTACATCACGTCGATAAGGTCGGTGCTCTTGACGGTGCCGTCGGCGAGCACCGTGGTGCCGGCCTCCATCGGGCCACCGGAGACGAACACGGTCGGGATGTTGAGGCGCAGGGCGGCCATCAGCATGCCCGGCACGACCTTGTCGCAGTTCGGGATGCAGATGAGTGCGTCGGCACAGTGCGCGTTGCACTGGTATTCGACGGTGTCAGCGATGATGTCGCGGGAAGGCAGGGAGTAAAGCATGCCGGTGTGGCCCATGGCGATGCCGTCGTCCACAGCCATCGTGTTGAACTCGCGCGGGATACCGCCGGCTTCCCGGATGGCCTCGGAAACGATGCGTCCGACCTTGTTCAGATGAACGTGGCCAGGCAGGAACTCATCGAAGGAGTTGGCGATGGCGATGATGGGCTTCTTGCCCATGTCGTCTCCGCTGACGCCTGCAGCACGGTAAAGGGCTCGAGCGCCTGCAAAGACGCGCCCTGACATAATTTTTGCAGATCGCATTTCAGTCATGGTTCTATTCAAGCCTTTGCGAGGGACACGCCACTTGTCAAGAGTCAAATAGTGGAATTTTCAAAAACGTAACGTTTCTCACAGATTTTTTTGGAATACATTCCTCTGGCGAGAGTCCGGTATAGGGCTGACAGAAGTCCCCCCAAACGGCTACACTTGCTTCGGTTGAGATAGATTTTCCAATGTTTGGAGATAAGAACAATGGCTTTTGGTACTGACCCGACACCCGACGGTCTTGCGAACCCGCCGATCGACGATCTGATGAAGCACGCCGATTCCAAGTACGCGCTGGCCATTTTCGCCGCTAAGCGCGCACGCCAGATCAACTCCTACTTCACGCAGCTCAACGAGGGCCTGCTGCAGAACATCGGCCCGCTGGTCGAATACCAGAACAATGAGAAGCCCCTGTCCATCGCCTTCCGCGAAATCGACGAGGGCCTGCTTGAGGAGACCTTGGGCGAGGACGACGCCAACGAGGGCAACTGATCGATTCCGACAATTCGTTTGGATTGTTTGGACAGTTCGTCGCCGAATGATGGTGTGAGAGTTCTCTCACAACTGATTTTGAGCGACACGCTTGCCTGAGTTATCGCAATCGGCTATAACTCAACATCGGGAGCGAATAAGACGTAAGGCTCGCGCCACCGCGCTGGTTGGCACGAGCCTTTAGTTATGCCCGCTTCCACAGTGACAAGTAAAAATTGACACCGTATCATTGTGCCTCGCATCCCGCGGGGCGATAAGTCCTGAAGAAAGGGATGATATGACAGAAGAACATCGGCTTATTTCCGCCGAATCCGTGACCGAAGGCCACCCTGACAAGGTCTGCGATCAAATCTCCGACGCCATTCTTGATGATTTGCTGGCCCAGGATTCGTCCAGCCATGTGGCCGTGGAGACCTCCGCCGCCACCGGCGTGTTCCTGGTCTTCGGCGAAGTCACGTCCAAGGGGTACTGCGACGTGCAGTCCAAGGTCCGCGAAACCCTGCGCAACATCGGCTACACCTCCTCCGAAGTCGGCCTTGACGCCGATTCCTGCGGCGTGGTCGTGGCCATCACCGAGCAGAGCGCCGAAATCAACCAGGGCGTTGCCCGTCTGACTGGCGATCAGGAGACCGCCGCCAGCCGCGAAGAGCGTTACGAAGCACAGGGTGCCGGCGATCAGGGCGTGATGTTTGGCTACGCCACCGACGAGACCCCGACGCTGATGCCGCTTCCGATCTACTTGGCACATCGCCTCGCCTTCCGTCTGACCGAGGTTCGTAAGTCCGGCGAAGTGCCGCACCTGCGCCCGGACGGCAAGACCCAGGTGACCATTGAGTATGACGATGACGATAAGCCCGTTCGTCTGGACACCGTGCTGATCTCCACTCAGCACGATCCTGAGGTTACGCAGGATTGGCTTGCTGTTGAGCTGAAGAAGCACGTGATTGACCCGGTGCTTGATGAGGTGCTGGGTTCCAAGGTGCCGCATGACAACTACCGTCAGCTGGTCAACCCGACTGGTTCGTTCATCCTGGGCGGCCCGGCGGCCGACGCCGGTCTGACCGGCCGCAAGATCATCGTCGACACCTACGGTGGCGCCGCCCACCACGGCGGTGGCGCGTTCTCCGGCAAGGACCCGTCCAAGGTCGATCGTTCCGCCGCGTACGCCACCCGTTGGGTTGCGAAGAACATCGTGGCTGCCGGCCTGGCCCACAAGGTCGAGATCCAAATCGCCTACGCTATTGGCGTTGCCGACCCGGTATCCGTCAACGTGGAGACCTTCGGCACCGAGCAAGGCGTGACGCGCGGCCAGATCGCCGCCGCCGTACGCAAGGTCTTCGATCTGCGCCCCGCTGCGATTATCGACGAGCTGGATCTGAAACGTCCGATTTATCTGAAGACCGCCGCGTATGGTCACTTCGGCCGCACGGACGTTGAGTTCCCGTGGGAGAAGACCGACAAGGTCGAGGAGCTCAAGGCCGCGATTGCTGGGGAGTGAGCTGAATTAAGTTCCAATTGAATTAAACGGGTGCCTCCCACTTGTTACGGTGGAAGGCACCCGTTTTTCAAGCACTGCTAACATGCCTCTCTATTCAGAGGCATGTTAGCAGTAAACCCAGTAGTATATTCCAGTGCGCAGTAGCATGAAAACATATCTCGCCTAAATGCCAAAGGAGCCTAGCATGGAACGCGTCAGACTTGTCGACTGGCTAAAGAGCGAGCGAGACCAGCATGTTGGTGGAGGCCTGTACTACAACTCACAGATTCTATTTGCCTACAATTCCAATCACATGGAAGGCTCCACTCTTTCACCAGAACAAACCGCGCAGCTGTTCAACACGGGTGCCTTGCTCCCCGACAACATCAACGATGAAATCAGAGCAGACGATGCCGCCGAAACAACGAACCACTTCAATGCGTTCAATTGGGCCTTAGATCATGTAGACGACCCAGTAAACAAAGGTAGTGCCCGAAAAGTTGCGCACTTTGGAACGTGGCCGTCCATGGCGCGATAGT